>Ga0209407_1000154_pt1 | contig 98560 bp, 84 predicted proteins | sample AD_JPNHG3_MetaG_FD_184410 | JGI IMG/M metagenome (GOLD analysis project Ga0209407, IMG submission 184410) | Active sludge microbial communities of municipal wastewater-treating anaerobic digesters from Japan - AD_JPNHG3_MetaG (SPAdes) (version 2) | ecosystem: Engineered > Bioreactor > Anaerobic... | reverse complement strand
GACGGAGCGGGTCGACCGCCTCTTGAAGCATCAGCGGGAGCTGGAGCGGGAGATCGAGGCCCTGAAAGGCAAACTGGCCGCCCGGGATTCGGCGGATCTTATCGGCCGGGCCAGGGAGATCAAGGGCGTGAAGGTCCTGGCCACTACCGTGGAGGCCCCGGACGTGAAGACCCTCCGGGACTTCGGGGACAAGCTCCGGGACAAGCTCGCCTCGGGGGTGATCCTCCTGGGCGCCCGGGTGGAGGGCAAGGCGATGCTCCTGTGCATGGTGACGAAGGACCTGACGGGCCGCTACCATGCCGGCAACGTCATCAAGGCCGTGGCCCCGCTGGTGGGCGGGAGCGGCGGCGGCCGGCCCGACATGGCCCAGGCGGGCGGGCCGCAGCCGGAAAACCTGGAACGGGCCCTGGCCAAACTGGAGGAGCTGATCTGATTTTATCCCTCCCCCTGCCAAGGGGGAGGTCAGGAGGAGGAGGGGGGTTGCCGGTGCCGGCGGGGTCCGCGGCTCGCCGGGAACACCCCCGCCGTTACTTCTTTTCCGGTGCCTGGTCGGCGCTGCCGGGACCGCCGGTCTGGTAGATAATCAGATCCGGCGTATAGATCACCACCTTGTTTCCTTCGCCCATCTTGACGAAGGTGCGGGCCTTGAGGATGGAATACCAAACACCGATCGGCTTTCCCTGCTCGTCGTAAATCAGGAAGCCGTGCTGGAACTCCCGGTAATCCCTCGCTTTTTCCTGCATGTGGAGGATCATGTCCCGGAAGCTTGCCGGTGTGGGCTGGATGGGTTTCCAGAGGTCGTTGTCCAGGACGTACTCCTTTTTCAGGCCGATCAGGGCGTTGGGGTAGAGATCGGGGCCGCTGTAGTAATAGTTCATCCCCGGATCGATCCGGAAGGCCTCGAAGTCGCTCGTTGTCCGTCCGTCGGGAAAGATGTTTCCGTAACGGCCGCCGGCGCATCCCCAAAGCACCCCGGCCGCCCACAGGATCGCCAGGACGATCATCGCTTGCCGTTTACCTCTTGTCATCTAAGCACCTCTCTTAAAGTTATTGTCGATCAGCCCACGGAAAAGATCACCCCGCCGGAAGCCTCCGGCGCGTGCCGCCGCCGGGGAGAGGCGCGCCGTCAGTTGGCGTAAAGACAGGTGCGACTCTGCTACAGCTTTTGGAAAGACTTCCCTGACGGAAAGCCGGCAGGATTTCCCCCTCCTCCCGGCCATGGGCCGTAAGCCGTTTCCGTATGGCGCCGTAAGCGTCAGATGAGCTCATCTTTTCAAGGGGTTGTCTTTGGTTTAAGCCTTTCGACGGTGGAAAATTTTCATCGTTGGGAGGCCGGGAATGACGACGGAGGAACGAATCGCCCGGGGGCGGTTCCCCGTTCCCGCTGCCCCTCCTCCGGTTCCAGTGTCTCCAGGGTGAGTTTCTCCCCCGCCCGCTGCTCGTTGGCCTCCTGCAGCCGGTCGGCGGCGCTGAAAACGGCGGAGGGGCTGCGGCCCGCCGCCGCCAGAAAACGGGTCACCGCCGTGCGGAAGCGCTCGCCGGTCAGGTCCAGGATCTCGTCCCGCAGGCGCCGGCGGTAGGCGTCGGTAAGGGAGGACAGATGGCGGAGCAGGGCGGCCAGACCCTTCCCGGAGGGGTCCAGCGGCCGGTCGAGCATGCCGATGGCGCCGATGACGGCCTTTTCCAGTTCTTCCGGGGAGACCTTTTCCCCTTCCAGGGCCGTTGCCACCCCGTCATAAACCTTGAGGGTCCGGATGATGTGGGGGTCGCGGTAGGACATGAGGGCGAAGACGCCCGACTGGGGGTCGTAGGAGGACATGCCGCCGTAGGCGCCGCCCTGGATGCGGATCTGCTTGTAGAGATAGCCGTTCGACAGAAAACGGGCCGCCACGATGAGGGCCGCGGTATCGTCGTGGCCGTGGGGCGGGGCCGGCAGCGCCCGGGCTACGTAGGATACCTGGGCGGGAATGACGACCCCCCGGTCACGGGGTGCGAGTTGGGGCGGCGGCGCCTCCCCGCGGGGGCTTCCCGCGGGCAGCCGGTCGAGGAGGGCGGGGAGGTGGTCCGACATGATCCGCAGCCCTTCCGCAGCGGCGGTCATGTTCACCGTCAGCCCCGCTCGGGAAAAGATCAGGGTTTTCAATTCCTCCAACGCTGCCGTGAGGTTCTCATGGTCGCTGTCCCTCCCGGCGTGGTGCAGAAAGAGGAGCTGCCGCTTGCCGTGCCACTGCTCGTCCCGCCAGGCGGGCAGGGAGAGGGCCGCGGCCGCCAGGCGCCGGGCGAAGAGATGACCGGCAGGGACGATGGCGGCCTGGAAGCGGTTCTTCTTTTCCATGACGAGGTCCCGCAGCCGCCGGCGGTCGGTGAGGTCGCCGGCGCAGAGGAGATCGGCGAGGATTTCCATGGCCGCCGGGATGTTTCTGTCCAGGGCCTTGAGACGGAAGATCAGCCGCTGCCAGCTTTTCCCGGGGGAGTCCGGCGACCCGCCGCCGCCCATGACAAAGCCGGCGTTTAGCGAGGCGCGGATCCCGCCGGTTTTGAGGGTGATGAGTTTGGCCATCTCTTCGTAATCCCTGCCGGCGGCCCCCATTTGGGTGACCAGCTTGCCCAGGAGGGGGAGGTATGGTTGGCGGTCGTCGGGGACGGCGCCGATGTCGAAGGCCAGATCGAGGTAGGAGACGCCGTTGGTGAAGATGTCGTGGCGAAGGACTTCGCTGCCTCCGACGGTGGTCTGCTCGGTGGGAATGTGGTCGATCCGGCGTTCGATGTCGGCGGTTTTGAGCCGGGGGAGCGACGCGATGGCCGCCGGGGAATCCGGCTCCGTCTGAAAGGACTGCAGGGCGGCGACCTCGGCTTCGATCCGCGCCCGCTCCGTTTCCGTAAGCGCCGCCGCCCGGGCGGCCATCGCTGTCCGGAAGGCCGTCTCTTCCTTTTCCAGGAGGTTCCGGTCCGGTTCCATAATGCAGAGGAGACGGTGGGGGTTATCCAGGAGCCATTCCCGGATCATGGTCGCGAAGAGCCGGGGGTCTTCCTCCCAGCGGCGTCGGATCATGCCGATGACGGCGGGGAAATTAAGGCCGTGCAGCGGATCGCCGTCATACATCCAGGTATGGAAGGCCCGGGACATGAGGACGATGCCGTAAGGGTAGTTTTTGCGGATGATTTCCCGGCCCTGGAACTCGATCTGATGGAGGGCCCCTTCGATGAGTTCCCGGTCCAACCCCTCCCGCGCGATCCGTGCCAGCGTGGACAGGACCAGCGCTTCGATGGCCTCCGCCCGGTCCGCGTCGGTGCCCCGGAGACCGACGGCGAAGACCGTCTGGCGGTAGTCGCGCTCGCAACCCGTCACCGGCGAGAGATCCTGCCCCAGACCGGAATCGATGAGGGCCTTGCGCAGGGGGCCGGCGGCACTGCCCACGAGGACGCCGCTGACAACCTGCAGGAGGATCGCCGTCTCTTCATCGGTGTTTTCCGTGAGGAGCCAGGCCAGATTGACGGTCGCCTTGCCCCGGGGATCCTCCTCCCGGCCGACGGGAAAGACGCCCCGGACGGTGCGGGGGCGCTCCCAGCGCCGCTGGGCGGGGATGGAGGAGTCGACGGCGATCCGCTCGAACCCGGAGAGAACCTCCTGGAGAAAGGGGAGATGTTCTTCCACGGGGATGTCGCCGTAGAGGAAAAACCGGGCGTTGCTGGGGGAGTAGTAGGCGTGGTGAAAGGCCCGAAAGTCATCGTAGGTCAGGCGGGGGATGTCCGCCGGATTGCCGCCGGAGTCGAAGCGATAGACCGTATCGGGGAAGAGGTTCTCCTGCAGCACCTTGTACATGAGGTTGTCCGGGGAGGAATAGGCCCCCTTCATCTCGTTGTAAACGATGCCCGAAATGTTCAGCGTCCGCTGCCCGTCCGGACCGGTGCTCCACTCCAGGTGGTGCCCCTCCTGCCGGAAGGTCTCGGCCCGGAGACGGGGCCGGAAGACCAGGTCGGCATAAACGCGGGCCAGATTGTAGAAATCCGTCTGCACCTGGCTGGCGACGGGGTAGATGGTTTTGTCGGGATAGGTGAAGGCGTTGATGAAGGTCTGCAGGCTGCCCCGGAGGAGTTCGTTGAAGGCGTCCTTCACGGGATAGCGCTCCGAACCGGCGAGGACGGCGTGTTCCAGGATATGCGGCAGACCCGTGGAATCCCGGGGCGGGGTCCGGAAGGCCACGGCGAAGAGATTCTCCCGGTCGTCGCAGTGGAGATGCAGGATCTTGGCCCCGGTGACGCCATGTTCCAGGTCGTAGGCGGTGATACGGATTTCGGGAAGCGGAACGACCCGGTGGACGATAAAACCGGCGGTGGTTTCCCCGGCGGTGAGCCGTGGTTCCGGGCAGGCGTGTGATTCGGTCATGGTGTATCCTCTCCTTGTCCGGCGGGGCGATAAGGGTCTAATATCGCGCCGTCGCTGATGATTTTGTTGCCGTGTCCCGAACGTCCCGCGTCTGCGCGTCGGGGCTGCCGGCCGGGGCCTTTCGTGAGCCCGCGGGACGTTTCCCCGGGCCGGCGTGCCCCCTCTATAGCGGAGATTCGCGCCGCCGTCAAATGTTCCGCGCCCGGGGCGGCGGTTTGTCCCTTGACATCTTTCCGAATCTCGTCCACACTGCCCGCCGACAATGCCCTGGCGGAAGGACCGGACAGGAAAGTGTCGGCCCCGCGCCTGTTCGTCTTTTTCCGGACCCGGCGGCGGGGAGGATCGTGAGGAGGAGCGATGACCCACCAGACGGCGGAAATGATAGCCCCGGATTTCCGGCTTTATTCCCTGGCGATGTTTTGCCGGGGACAGCGGGTTTTCATGTCCCGGGAAGGGGGGCTCAAACCGCTGGCGGAGTGGCTGGATATCTTTCGGGGTAAATATCGGGACTGCCTCCTCCACGACCGGGTTGTCGGTCTGGCGGCGGCGCGGTTGATCGCCTATTCCGGGGAGGTCGCCGCGGTGACGACCCTGGTGGCGTCGCGCCCGGCCCGAGCCTTTCTGGCCGGGGCGGGCATCACCCTCCAGGCGGAGCAGGTTGTAGACGACCTCCTCACACCGGACCGGAGGGAGATCGTCCCGGAGGAGGCCCTGGCCCTGGAAACGCCGGACCGGCGGCAATTCCTGGACCGGATCTACCGGCTGCTCAAGTATGATCCCGATGATTACTTCAACTGCCGGGGCAAGTGCGGCTATACACCCTGGTGTCATGACTGCATGGCGTCACGGGGCCTGCGGTAGCCGGGGCGGCCCGGGGCGTGGTATGCCGTCCCCCGGGAAATATCCACAGCGCCGGAATTATTTGCGCATGAATATGCCGTCGCCGATTCTAAAGAACCTTCAACATGCGCATTTAGTATGAAAATACACCGGGGTGATCTCCATAAAACATTTTCATCGGTCCCGGGTGCCGCCCCGGCATGAAAATTTATATGAAAATGTCGGCAAGTGTTCGATTGTTTTCATCCTTCGTTGCGCCCGCGAGGGGCATGAGCGTTTGTGTATAGTTTAGAGAGCTTCCCATGACCGCGGAAAAGGTGCCGGCGGCAAAGATGAAAAAGCGCGAACCGGCGTCGGAGGTCGCGGACCTCCTGGCGCTGATCAGGACCCTTCGGGGGCCGGAAGGCTGCCCCTGGGACCGGGTGCAGACGGAGAAGGAGCTGGGGAGGTATCTCCTGAGCGAGGCCTATGAGGTCCTGGACGCCATCGCCGCAGGTACGCCGGCGGACCTCCGGGAGGAGCTGGGGGATCTGCTCTTTCAGATCCTCTTCCTCGTCGTCCTGGGGGAGGAACGGGGGACCTTCACCCTGGCGGAGGTGATCCGGGAGATCTCGGCGAAGATGATCCGCCGCCATCCCCATGTCTTCGGCGACACCCGGGTTCGGGATGCCGGCGAGGTCAAGGTGAACTGGGACCGGATAAAGGCGACACAGGAGGGCAAGGCCCCGAAGGAAAGCCCGCTTTTCGCGGGGATATCCCGCTCCCTTCCCGCTTTGACCCGGGCCCAGGCCGTGACGGAACGGGCGGCCACGGTGGGCTTCGACTGGGAGCGGACGGAAGACGTGCTCGCCAAGGTGGACGAAGAACTGGCGGAACTGCGGGCGGCTGTCGCCCGGCAGCACCGGGAGGGCATGGAGGAGGAGATCGGGGATCTGTTGTTTTCCCTGGTCAACCTGTCCCGGTTCCTGGACGTCCAGGCGGAGGAGGCTCTGCGCGGGACGACGGCGAAATTTCTGAATCGTTTTCAATACATCGAGGAGCGTCTCCGGGCGGAGGGAAAGAGCGTCCAGACCGCCTCCCCGGCGGAAATGGACCGCCTTTGGGAAGAGGCGAAACGGAATCCGGTTCGATGCCGTCCGTCGGGTACATAAAAAACACTCCTGCCCCGGTGTGTGCCGCAAAACAGGAAAATGACGGTTGCACGGCAACTCCCGGGACGGTGCCGCCCCGCCGCGCCGCCATGATGCTGAAGATGTAAGTGTTTGTTATTGCTGATTATTAGTGAGCATGGCCCCCGGGGTATCCCTGGCTGTGCCCTTTCCCTGATTAATTTTACAAGTTCGTCAAATAATGCTGGAAAAAAAGGCAAATATTATATATAGATAAGCCCATATGTATCGCCGGGGCGGCAAACAGTGGCGGTGAAGCTGCGGTGAACCGCCGGCCGAACCAAAACCCATCAGGGAGGGCGGAGTGAAAAGGGTTCGGAAATACTGCATTATTTCTTTGTGCCTTCTTTTGGTTTGGGGTCTGGCGGGGATGCCCGTCGCCGTGGGAAAGGTGACGGCACCCGAGGCGACCAAGGTCGGGACGGCCAAGAAGGTAAAGAAAACAAAAAAAACGGCCAAAAAGAAGCAGGTCTCCAAATCGGCCGGCAAGGCCAAACCGGCCCCGGTTGCGAAAAAGTCTTCCCGTAAGAAGAGCAACCTCACCGCGAAAAGCCGGGAGCAGGTGCCGCAACGGCTGGTTTTGCACTCCGCCTTTGCCCTCGTGGAGGATCAACGGACCGGCGAATTGCTGATCCAGAAGAATCCCCAGGCCGTGACCCCCATCGCCTCCATCACCAAACTCATGACCGCCATGGTCACCCTGGATGCCCGGCTGGATCTCGGTGAACCGCTGGTCATTCAGCGGGAAGACGTCGATACCCTGCGGCACAGTCATTCCCGCCTGCCGGTGGGGGCGCGTCTCACCCGTCAGGAGGCCCTCCTGCTCGCCCTGATGTCCTCGGAGAACCGGGCCGCCCACGCCCTGGGCCGGTCCTATCCCGGGGGGAAGGACGCCTTTGTCGCCGCCATGAACGCCAAGGCCGGAGCCCTGGGGTTGACTTCCACCCGTTTTACGGAACCTACCGGGCTTTCCGGCGGGAACATCTCTTCCGCCCAGGATCTGGCCCGGATGGTGAACGCCGCCTACAGCTATCCGTTGATCCGGGAATTCACCACCTGTGAGCAGGCGGTCATCAACACCGGCCGCCGCCTCCTGACCTTCCACAACACCAATCACCTCGTCCGGAGCCCGCGGTGGCAGATCGGCCTCTCGAAGACGGGGTTCATCGATGAGGCGGGCCGGTGCCTGGTGATGCAGGCCGAGGTGGCCCGCCGCCCGGTCTTGATCATCCTCCTCGATGCCCAAGGCAGGATGACGCGCTTCGGCGACGCCAACCGCATCAAGCAGTGGATGGAGCGGACGGCCTTGGCATCCCAGCCCCCCCGGGAGGGTTGAACCTGTCGCCGCGATGAAAAACCGGTATTCCCCTGGAACACGCGAGCATATGTTATTGATCTGTAAAGGCTTATCGTTAGCGGGGCCGCCGGGGAAGCGGCGGGGCGCGTCCCGCCGTTTTTATCCTGCCTTGTGACGGCGTGCCGTCACGGGTGGTTCTCTTGACAAAAAACCGGGCGGGTTGCCGTTACAACCCCCCGGAGCCGCGGGCAGACACAGCGAAAGATGAAAGCAACCGGAAATGTTCTGATCCATGCATGGCATCGGTCAGAGGTGCGTTTGCGGGGGACAAACTACGGCAGGGAGGGCGGGGGATGCCGCCGGAGATGATCGCCAGGATAGAGGCCGTGCTGGAGAGGGTCCGGGATCCGGAAAGCGATCTGCCCGTGGGCCGGTTGGGGCTGATCAAGCGGTTCCGTTACAGCGAGAAAGAACAGAAACTCTACGTATTCATGAACGTTTACCGCCATCTGCCCAGTTGCGTCACCTGTGCGGCCATTGCCCGGCTGGTCGTGAACACGATCGTCCGGGATCTGACGGCGGCGCTGCAACAGGAATTCCCTACCCTGACCATCGAGTTCGTTTGAATACCCCCGGGGTCTTGCCCCCGCTCCGGCGGCGGGGCGGATACCTTCCCGCGAACGAAGGGGGGCGGCCTTCCCTGGAAGGCCGCCCCCCGGGCGCTGCTGCGAACGGAAACTAAAAGAACCGGCCGAATCTCAGGGCGGCGTAGGCCGGATCGTGATCGGCCCGGAGATTGGCCACCATGACCACGTGGGACTTCTCCTCCTTGGCGATCTTTTCGAAGAACTTCTTCTGGCTTTTGTCTCTGGAGAGCTTGGCCAGTTCGGTGTACAGGAGGATGGCGTTCTTCTCCGCCGCCATGGCTACGGCCGCGGCCTGGGCGACCGTTTCCACCTTCTCCAGACGCTTGTTGACCGTGTCGCCCTTGGGAAACAGCCCCTCCTGGACGATGGATTCGAGATAGGCGTCGATCTCCGGGCTCTTCAGGAACTGATCCACGCCCTTCCCCTCGGCCTGGGCCTTGAAATCGAGGAAGATCTTCATGTGGGCGGCCTCTTCCTTGGCCAGGCCGACGAAGAGATTCTTCAGGTCCTCATCGGCGGCGAATTTCTTGGCCGCTTTCATGTAAAAGTCCATGCCGTCCTTTTCCGCCTTGACGGCGAAATCAAAGACACCCAGATCCTGTTTTTTTGCCATCTTTTGACCTCCTTTCGTATTGACCTGCTGTTGATCCCACGGCGGGGCCTGTCGCTCCCCACCCTGCCATGTTATGTCTTTCCCCGCGGCGCCCGGTAATGAGGCCTCCCGGCCCCCGGGAGAAGCCCCGGAAACCGTCTCCCGCCTCCCCGCCGCGCCGGCGGTTTCATGGGCCCGACCCGGTCCGGCTGCGACCACGGCCGTGACGCGATCCCGGCCGGGATGTGCCGCGTATGCCGGCGGCCGCTTCCGACCGCCGGGAGGGGCGCCGCTATTTCCCCGGCGTCTTGAGGACCGTGGGGAGCCACTGCGAGAGCGGGGCCAGGCCGGCGGCGATCCCGCCCCGGGTGGGAATCATGAAGACAAAGGCCTTCTTCTGCTCCGGGACGAGGGCGATGTGGCGGATCGCCCCCGGCGACGGCTGCCGGTTGAGGAACTGGCGGAGCCGCTGCCGGATCGTTTCGTTGCTGAAATAGAGGATGAATTCCAGCTCCCCCCAGCGGACCGGTTCCTGCTGCAGCCGGGCGGCATTGGTGATCTTCGGCCCCCGGAAACCGGCATAGCCCTTTTCGATCAGGTGCCCTTCGGCCAGGGGCTGGTGGCGGAGATGGAAGGTGATGAAGAGGCGGTCGTATTTGCGGATGAGCAGGGAGATGGGCATCCAGAGGAGGGCCTGACGGGGCAGAAAGGTGATCGTCGCCTCGACCAGCTCCACGGGGTCGGTCTTTCTGGTGACGAGCCGGGCGTGATAGCCGATGGTGCCGCCGATGTTGGTGAAGGTCTGATCCACCGGGCGGACCACATCCACGAGATCCTGAAAGGCGTGGCGAAACATCCGCTCATTGACCCGCCTGCCCCGGAAGAAGGTGAAGCCCAGCAAAGCCGAGAAGGCGACAAAGATATAGAAGAGGGGTTGGCGGGCGAGGTATTCGTGGGCGAAGAGATTGCTAAAATCCAAGATTTGCCTCCAGGTCTTCCGGGATTTCATAGAGGCTGCCGTTGTTGGCGGCGATCCCCGGGTCGAGGGCCACATACTGGAGGGGTACCGCTCCCCCCGCGGCTGCTTGCAGGGAATCGCCCACGGCGACGGCGATCTCCCGGTTGGCCGCCGTCACCTTGTTCTGGATGAGGAGCCGGAGAGGCAGTCGCAAATCGTTCAGCCCCTCGATGAGACGCTCCGATTCCCGCCGGGAGAGCAGATCGGGATTGAAAACGAGGACCACGCCGCAATCCCCGCCCTGGAGGACGGCGGTGAGCCGGCGGTAGTTGTCGTGCAGGGCCTTGAGGCGGGCCATGATGTCGTCGTCGTCTTCACGGTAGGAAAGGAGAACCTCCCGGGCTGTTTCCCCTTCCTTCAGCGGCCGGCGGATCTTCTGGATCGTATAGCGCTTTTCCAGGATCTGGCGCCGGATGGCCGTCAGGCGGTCGATCCAGGTGATCGTCACCTGGGGGAGGGCCAGAAAGCGCAGGGTCAGCCCGGTGGGGGGGGTGTCGAAGATTACGTAATCGAACCCCGCCTCTTCCCGGATGGTCCTTTCGATGCTGGTCAGGAGGGCGTATTCCTCGATGCCCGGGGAGTATTTGAGAACGGAAAAATAACTGTCGAGGTTGAGCGTGGCGAGATATTTGTATGTGTCGGACAACGTTTGCGTTTCCCGTTCCAGGTACGCCCGGGCCATCTTCCGGAGATCGACCTCGTCGAGATGAAGGCTGGGGGTGAAGCGCCGGCGCCGCCCCTTGATCGCCACCCCGAAGATGTCCCCCAGATTGTGGGCCGGGTCGAGAGAGACGATGAGAACCCGCCGCTTCCGGGAAAGCTGCCAGGCGGCAGCCGCCGCCAGGGTGGATTTGCCCACGCCCCCCTTGCCGGTGAAAAAGAGGATCTTCATCAATCCACCCCCAGGGAACCCATCATTTCCGCCAGCATGTCGTGAGCGTCCTCGGCCCGCTGGTGGAGGACGCGCAGCTCCCGCTCCATGAAGGGCAGGAGTTCCACGGAAAGAAAGGTCGGCGGGGCGGGGAGCCCGACGAAGGATCCGAGGAGGAGGAGGGCGAAGATGTTTTCCAGTTCCTGAACCTCCAGGCAGGTGAGGGCCACCGCCTGCTCCCGATGGGCGGTCCCGATGTCGGTGAGGAGGTCCCGGCACCGGCGGAGCAAGGATCTTTTCACGGCCGCTTCGATGGTTGGCTGCCCCCGTTCACGTTCGTTGAGAATCCGGCAACTGTCCGCATGAAATCACCTTTGACGACCTTGCAAAAAGTCACCGGTGTCCCTTGATGCAAATCCGCACCAAATAATTGCCGTCCCCGTAAAAAAGTCGGAAAATGGCACTTTTTTAAAGTTCACGCCTAATAATTACCGCAGTTTACAAAGCCGCTTTTGGTAAGTTACGGCTTACTATGAAAAAAGCCGTTTTCATGCTTCACGGCGCCCCGCGGGGATGAGGGTTTTTTACGGGATCATCGTCTTTCCTGTATCTGCCCCGGGCACGCAGGTACGGCCGCCTGATGGTCCCCCCTCTCCCCGGCGCCGGCCGGGAAGGGGGAGCGGAAATGCCGCCGCGGGCAGGGCGTCTGCCCCGTCCCGCGGCGGGCGGTTTGTTCTTCAATACCGGGTCATTCCTTCTTCCGGGACTTCGTGAAGTCGTAGATGAACAGGAAGTTGAGGAGGACCATGATCCCCATGATGATCTGGATGGTCCAGCCGGGGCCGGCGGCCTTGGCAATGGAAGCCGGCATGACGACGGCCATGAACCAGAGGATGGCGCAGGTCACGGTGAACCAGAGGAACCAGGCGGGGACGACGGCCATGACGGCGAACTGGGATTTCATCCGCTTCGCCACGTAGGCGGCCCCCGTCATCAGGGCGATGGAGGCGATGAGCTGGTTCGCGGCGCTGAAGGACGGCCAGAGGATGTTGAACTGCCCGCTCCAGGCCAGGTAGATGCCGATGGCGGCGGGGATCAGGGAGGCCGTCCAGCGGTTCGTCAGGGTCCCGTAAAGGCCGGCCGCCGTATTCTTCAGCGGCGCCAGCATTTCGACCAGGCAGTAACGGGCCAGGCGGTTCGTCGTATCCAGGGTCGTCAGGGCGAAGGCGGAGATCCAGAGGCCGGCGATGACCTTGACGATCTTCGTGGGGATGAAGGAGAGGAAGCTCGCCGCCACCATGTCGGCGAAACACTGGACGATCATGTTGGGCGGTGCCAGCTTGAGGGTCGTCGTGGTCTTGGTGTAGAGTTCGCCCCAGTTCTCCAGGGTGAGGGCCAGGGGCGGCACGGCCGGAGCGGCGGGAGCGGCCCCGGCGGCCCCCGCTGCGGCACCGGCGGCGGCCGCACCTGCCACACCTGCCGCCGCGGCGGCGCCGGCGGCGGCAGCTTTGGCGGCGGCGGCAGCGGCAGCGGCGACATGGGCGTTCTGGATGGCCGTATAGCCGAAGCCGCCGATGGCGCAGATGATCACCGTGGAGAGGAAGCCTTCGGTAAACATGGCGCCGTAGCCCACGAAGAGGCCGTCACTTTCCTTGGCCAACTGCTTGGAGGACGTACCCGAACCGACGAGGGAGTGGAATCCCGACAGGGACCCGCAGGCGATGACCAGGGGGATGGCCGGCCAGAAGGGTGTCGGCTTCCCGCCGAGGAGGATCGGGGAGAAGGATGAGGCCATGGGGATCTCGAAGCCCCGGAAGGTGACGATGGCGGCGATGAAGCCGATGGCGATGCCGAAGTAGAGGAGGAAGGAGTTCAGGTAGTCCCGGGGCTGCAGGAGGATGTTCACGGGGATGGCGGCGGCGATGATGATGTAGAGGAACAGGACGACCATCCAAACCTCATAGGAGGCAGGTACGGGGAAATAGGTCGAACCCCAGATGGCGATGATCATCAGGATGATCCCGATGACCGTGGCGGCCGGTAGGTTCATCTTCACCTGATAAATGAGGATTCCGAGGATAATGGCGGCGATGGTCATGTAGATGGAGGCCCCGGAGATCTCCGGCGTTTTGGCGAACATCGTCCCGATGACGTTGGCGAAGGCGGCGACGACGAGGATCAGGAGGAAGAAGACGATCCAATAGAAGGCCGTCCCCGTCCGCTTGGAGATGAGGTCCGAGGCGACGAACTGGACCGACTTGCCGTCGTAGCGCACCGAGGCCATGAGGGCCAGGTAGTCGTGGACGGAGCCGATGAGGACGTTGCCGAACCAGACCCAGAGGAGCCCCGGGAGCCACCCCCAGCAGATGGCCATGGCGGGTCCGACGAGGGGCCCCGCTCCGGCGATGGAGGAGAAGTGGTGGCCGAAGAGGACCGCCTTGTGGGCCGGCACGAAGTCCACGCCGTCATAGAGGCGCTTGGAAGGCGTCTCTATGGAATCGTCCGCCTTGACGACGTCCCGCTCGATCTTCTTGCCGTAGGTGAAATAAAGGGTCATGTAAATTAGAAAACCAATGATTACTACAACTGTTGTGGTCATAAACTACCTCCTTTCCAAAGAAATCAACGATGAAACATCTTTATAAGGAATAAAGCCCGGCGGCGCCTGCGGCGCCGTTTCGACCTGGAGATGATTTTCTAAATATCCCCTTTATAAAAGAGCGGGGGGCGGGCGGGATGAGACCGCGATCGTACTTGAGAAAAATACTCCCGGAGGAAGGGAAAGTCAATGTTTTATTGCTTATAAATTCAAGGAGGTGAGGCGATTTTTTCATACGGCTGCCACTCGAACCAGCGGTCCAGTTCCAGCAGGGCGGCCCAGGTGTCGATCATGGCCCGGTCGCCGGCGTGACTGTCCTCCCGCCGGGCCGCCGTGGCCCGGGCCAGGGCGGCGCCGGCGAGGATGAAGATCGTGCCGTGATAAGGGCCGAGGAAGTCCGCCTGCAGGTGGTCTTCGAGGGTTTTGAAGAAGACGAAGTTCATGATATTGGCGGCATGGTAGATCCGGGCCGGCGTCGCCCGGCGGACCTCCGGGGACAGGGCCCGGAGGGCCTGCTCCCGCTGGGCGGCGAGCCCTTGAAGCTGTCGGGGGCGCAAGTCGGGAAAGCGGTCATGGAGCCATATGTTGACCATGATGTCCGCCGGCATCCGGGTGAGTTGAAAGACCACCCCCTGGTACCAACGGGCGATCAGTTGCCGCACCTTCTCCCGGCCGAAAATCGTGGTGAGACGTTCCAACTCGCTTTCCGTCTCCATGATGAAGACCGCCATGGTCCGGCGGTTGGCCACGGAGACGAAACGCTCCGCCGGCGGGGCCGCGAAAAAGCGCAGGAGATGCCCCGCCCGGGAAGCGAGGGCGTAGTCGAGATCCTCATCGGTGCGGGGGTTGTAGAACAGCTCGATCCGGTCGGCATTGCTGTCGGGGAGATTGAAGACGACCGGGACGGGCTGCTCCGGCTTTTCCACGGGGAAGACCTTTTTCCCTGATGCTTTCTCCACAGCGTTGAGGAGCTGCCGGACGCTGTCCATGACTTCCAGCGGCATGACGATGTTTCCCTCCCGGCCGGGGCTGACGGTGGCCCCCGGCCCTTACTACCCTCAATTCATCCTGTAGCGCTCCCCGGCGGATAATGCAAATGGAAACCGGCGAATCCCCTTGAATCGGACGGCGATCTTGTATATGCTCGCGGCATGGCAAAGACGGTTCCCATTCTCTCCATCGTGGGGAAATCCAACTCCGGCAAGACGACCCTCATCGAGAGGCTCATCCCGGAGTTCACCCGGCGGGGCTGGCGGGTGGCGACGATCAAGCACAACCGCCACGGCTTCACCGTCGATCACGAGGGGAAGGACAGTTGGCGCCACAAGCGGGCCGGGGCCCGGATAACCGTGATCGCCTCCCCCCGCCAGGTCGCGGTGGTGGAGGATGCGGACCGGGACTACGAGATCGCGGAGCTGCGGGACCGCTATATCCGCGATGTGGACCTGATCATCGTCGAGGGTTACAAGCAGAATCCCTTTCCCAAGATCGAGGTGTTCCGCCCCTCCCTGAAGCGGGAGCGCCTCTGCGGGCCCGAGGACAACCTCATCGCCGTGGCCAGCGACGAACCGCTGCCGGCGACGGCGGTCCCCAACTTCCGCCTCGACGACAGCGCCGGGATCGCCGCCTGGGTGGCGGCTGTCTTCGGCCTCGGGGAAAGAGGGGAAGCCGGCGGTGCGGAGGGGCGGTAATCCCCGGGCAGGACAAAGGGACGCAGGAGGTCGCGGACGGCCAAGGGAACGGGGGGTATGCGCACCCGGTCTAAGTACGGCGACTGCTGCTCCGGCGGCGGCGCCGCTTTTCGGAGCTTGCGCGGTCATGATCATCGCGGGCGGTAAGAGGGGATGTACGAGTTTCTCGATGTAACCACCTGGTCGGTTCTCCAGTGGGTCCTCGTGGTCCTGGCGGCGGGGTTCATCGGCCAGTTCGGCAAGAGTTTCGCCCAGTTGGTCATGGCCAAAATCAAGGCGCGAAGGACGGGACGCAAGCAGGAAACCTGGCCTGTCTCCCCGGGGGGGCAGGTTACGCCGGCGGCCGCCGGTCGCGGTGTCCCCGCCGCCGGTCGCGACGCCGCTGTCGTCTCCGGGGTCGCCGGGGAGGGGGCCGCCGTGATCGGGAGCAGCGACGGTGCGGGCGGCGATCGGGTCGTCCCCGCCGCATCCGGGGTCCCTTCCCGAAGCGCCCCCGCGGCTGGGTCGGCATCGGCGGCGATAACCGTGCCGAAGGAGGCCGCCGGGGAATATCCGCCCCCGGTTCCGGACAAAAAGGCCCTCAAGGCGCAGCTCAAAGAAAAGAAGAAGGCCGCGAAAGCGGCGAAGAAGGCGGCGGGATAACCCCGGCGGGTTTCCCTCCCCCTGTCCGGATGGTCGCCGGCCGGTCCGCCGGGGGTGGGGAGGGATAAACCCCGGCGCCCCGCTCCCCGCCGTCCCCGGGTCCCGGGCTTCCGGGCGGTCACGAAAGGGAGGCCAGGAACTCCCGGATGATCTCCGTCACTTCTTCAGGCTTTTCCATGGGGATCAGATGCCCCGCCCCGGCCACCACCCGGTGGGTTCCCCGGGGGAACGCGGCCGTTGCCCTGGGCAGATCGACGAAGTGGCGGTTGTCGCTCACCTCCCCCTCCAGGACCAGGACCGGGCAGGTGACCTTCGCCAGCTCCGGCCAGGGGTCGTACTGCATCCCCCCCATGAACAGCGCCGCCTCCCGTTCCGGGGAGCAGGCCAGCTGCAGCCCCCCCGCCTCCCCCGGTTTCAATCCGTACCGGATATACAGAGCGAGCATCTCCTCGTTCCAGTTCCGGAAGAGGGAACGGGAACGTAAATAGGTCTGCACCGCACCGGCGTCCTCCCAGTGATTCTTTCTCTTGATGGATTTGGCGGCCAGGGGGTGCTGATCCACGGTGATCCGGAGGCGGTAGAAATCCTCGGGCAGAAAGATCGGCTCGATGAGGATCATCCCCCGGGCCGTGAGGCCGAAGAGGGCGTTGGCCAGGGTCATGACCGTGGCGCCCATGGAATGCCCCACGAGGAAAGGGGAAGCGAGGTTCAGGCCCCGATAGAAATCCGCCAGGTCCCGGGCGAGGGTCAGCCAGTTCAGGCCGCCGTTGTCGGGGGTCGCCTCCCGGTGATCGCAGAAATAGGGGGCGACGACGCAGTGGGGCGGGGACAGGCGGCGGGCCAGGGGGTGCCACAGCCAGGGCAGAAAACCCGTGGCGTGGAGGAAAACGACCGGCGGGCCGTCCGCTTCGTAAAGCAGATAGGGTACCTCCGCGCCGGCGACGGCCTGGACGGCGGTCTGGGGTTTACGTTCCGGAGCCTGGTCTTTTTCTGTCGTCAAGGTTTGATCCTGCCGGTCGAGGTGATGAGATGGCGTTGCCTCCGTTTGCCCGCTTCCCGGTGGCGAAGGGGTGTCTTTGGGTCAGAACACGAACACGGCGGCGGCGACCACGGTGGTGTAGCCGTCGTTCTTGACGATGGAAGACTGGGTGACGTTGCGGGTCCGCACGATCTTGCCGCTGATCTTGAAGATCTCCTTCTTTTCATCCCAGCTTTCGTCGACGTTGAAATCGATACCGAGGGTGGAGGCCAGCATGGCGGCGGCCAGGTCTTCGGCGTAATCGCCGGCCTGCTTTTCCGTCTGCCCGAAGGCGTGGTGCTCACTGATATAGCCGTAGGAGGTCTTGTCCGCCGGGATGGCGCAGCCGACGGAAGCGGCCAGAAGCCGCTTGGGTTCGTTGCTGCAGGCCCGGCTCATGACGCAGTAGGTGATGGCGCCGGGGACCAGGGCCTTCAAGCCCTGGGCCCGGGAAATCATTTTCGATCCCGGGGGAAAGATGCTCGAAACCTGGACCAGGTTGCATTTTTCTATACCCGCATCACGGAGCGCCCGTTCGAAGGAGTGCAGCTCGTCCTTGTGGGTCCCCACCCCCTTTGTAAAAAAGACCTTTGTAGGAACAAGGGTTTTCATCGCCAACCCCCTCCTTTGCACCGTTTGATTGTTGACGCCGTGCTTATCAGCTTGTAGGTTTTGTGTCAATGAGGAGATGGGATTTTTTTTCATCCCCCGGCCGTTTGGGTAAACACTGTATTATCGTATAGATACTCCATCTTTTCCTTGTGTTTGAGCTCCTCGCCGGCCATGCGGTTCAGGATGTCCCTTATCTCGCCGGCCGGGTGGATTTCGGCGAGTTTCTTGTAGTAGTTATAGGCCTTCAATTCCCGTTCCGCGGCCAGGAGGTAAATGTCCTTGTCCTTGACGTTTTTCGTGACGGTGGGTTTTTCCGAGAATTCCCTGATTCTGGACGTCCCCTCCTCGTCGATGATCAGGGTGTTTTCCGGGTAAACGCCATCCCGGTATTTTATGAGATAATCACGGTGCTTGCGTTCCTCATCGGCTAAAAAAACCAGGGTACTCTTGGTCGCCTTGTCTTCCACGGTATGGTAGAGGTCCATGTAAAACCGGAAAGCCGCCTCTTCATTACCGATAGCCTTTTGGAGAATCGCTTCCAAAGTTTTGTTGTTCATCCTCATTTGCCTCCTGATTTTTTTATCGTCCCCCGGTGCGGCAGCCCATCGACGATGGGCGGTCAGACCCCTCACGTCCCTCCGTACCCGACCGTCACCCCGTCTCCCGCCACGATGACGGGAACCTGCCGCTTTCCACCGGAATATTTCAACATCTCCGCCAGTTTCCCGGCGTCTTTTTTCACATCCACATAAAGCGCCCGGGACCCGAAGGCCGACCTGGCCCGGTCCGTATAAGGTCAGCCGCCCTTTCCGTAAATGACGACCTTTTCTTCCATGGCCTACCTCCCCGCATTCGACCGCACCGCCGGCCGGCAACGGTGCCGGTGTCTCGCGGTGCGGGTTGCTTTCCCGGTGGGGCGGGCAAACGCCGCCGGCATCAGTATTCCGTCAATTGCGAGAGACCTCGTTCCCCAACGAGAATGATCCTTGTGTGGCTGAGCCGGGAGGCGATGACCTTGGCGATGGCCTTCATGGTTTTGAAGCCCAAATCGCTGTCCTCTTCCATGAGCTGCCGCAGCTTCCCGGCCTCCAGGGCGATGAGCCTGGAGTTGTCGATGCACAGAGCACCGAGGGTGAAGATATAGGGTTCTACCACCGCGGACCAGCCCATGACCTCTCCCTTGGCCACGGTATCCACGGTAACCTGCATGGGCGGGCGATGCGGCCCCAGGTAGGACTCCAGGGACATGACCACTTTGCCTTCGACCAGAACAAAGAGGCTCCGTGCCGGATCGCCCTTTTTGTACATCTGACTGCCTGCCGCATGGGATTCTTCGGTGGCGATGGCGGCAAGCTTCTCCAGTTGCGCATGGGAGAAATCTTTAAAAAAATTGAATTCCTTCAGCATATTGGCCGTAACCATGGGGAACCTCCTTTTTATTGTTTTCTTATGGGAGATGATAGCAAGATTTAGTTGGAAATTCCATAAAAAAATATTTTTCCGGCCCGTAGAAAACGGGTTGCCGAATCGGCGGAAAAGGCCTACATAAACCGGCAGGGTCCTGCGGTTGCGCGGGTCGCACCCTGCTGCGGCGAAAGGCCGGCGCCGCCGTGATTTTTTTCCCCGACGGAGGGCGGCGTGCCGTGTCCGGCCGGGTTTAAGAACATCCGGAGCCGTTGGCGGGCAAGACGAAAGATGAAAATGTCGCCAAGGAAACCGCTGGGGGTATTGTCTGACGGAATATCAAGCAATGCCCACCCGGCGAGGATATAAACGATGGTCTGCAGATCCTTACGTACCGCCAGGGAAACCGGCCGCTTATGCCCGTCGCTGCCGGCGAAACGCAGTTCCGCCCTGCTGTCGGGAACGGCAAGAATTTCTTTGGCGATTTTGTTCCTGGTTGTTGTCGTCACCGCCGCGGGTTGCAACAACCCCGAGCTCATCCGTGACCTTCGGGATTTGCCCCAGGACCATTTTGCGTATCTTCCCGGTGTTTTCGGCGACCTTAACCGGCCCCTGGCGGACAGGGGCTGGCAGGAGGAAAAGAAGGGACAATATCTCCAAAACCTTTTCCTGCCCTGGCACCAGGAGATGCCGCAGTACACCGCCCGGGAGGTGCAGGAGGCCTGGCTGCCCTTCGTACCCGATCCGGGGGATCGCAGCCGTCCCGGCCGCCGCCGCCGGAGTTTGATACGCAAAGCCGCGGCCAATGCCGCTATGCGAAGTTATCCGAACAGCTCCTGGAAGGGGATAACCACCGCCGCGGTGCAATTGCGGCATCTGCCCACCGCGGCGCCGGTGGTTTCGGATTCGTCCCGCCGGGTCGACAAAAACCACCCCCTGGATAAACTACAGGTGTCGTCCGTTCCTCCCGGAACGCCGGTTTATGTCTCCCACCGCTCCCGGGACGGACGCTGGCTGCTGGTGGAAACCGGTTTTGTCCGGGGTTGGACCACAAGGCAGGGGGTGGCCGCGGTCAGTCCTGACTTCCGGCAGCGGTGGGAACAGGGGCCTTACGCCGCCATTGTCCGGGATAAAACTCCCCTGGCCGTGTCGGGGGGCAGATTCCTTTACCGGGTCTCTCCCGGGGCCCTCTTTCCTGTTGCGTCCGGCCGGGGAGAGACGCTGAAGGTATTTGTCCCGGTCCGCGGCACCCGGGGGCGGGCCGCGTTGCGAACCGCCGTCGTTTCCGGCACGGCGGCGGCGCCCCTGCCGCTGCCCTTGACGCCTGCCAACCTCGCCGCCGTGGCCAACGAACTGATCCGGGAGCCCTACGGTTGGGGAGGGATGTATGGACGGCGGGATTGTTCCGCCATGATCCGTGACCTCTTCACCCCTTTCGGGATCTGGCTGCCCAGACATTCCGCCGACCAGGCCCGCGAGGGGGGACACTATGTCGGGCTGGCCGGTCTATCTACGGCGGACAAGAAACGGCTCATCACGGACCGGGGCGTCCCCTATCTCACCCTGTTGTGGCTCCGGGGGCATATCATGCTCTATATCGGTTCCCGGGACGGCGAACCCCTGGTCTTTCACAACTTCTGGAGTGTCAGGACGATGAGCGCGTCCGGGCGGCCGGGCCGGAAGATCGTGGGCCGGGCGGCGATCACGACCCTTTACCCGGGGCGGGAATTCAACGCCGCCGCCGATCCGGAGGGACCCTATCTGGCCTATCTGCAGGGGATGATCCTTCTCGGGCCGCCGGCGGATAATTGACGGCCGGAGGTCGGAACGGCTTGAAAGTTAAGAATTAATATGTTAGTCGTAGGACGAAACATTCCCACATAGGGGACAAATAGGGGGTCGCCGTAAATGTTGGGGGCTCTTGACGGCGACGGCCGGGGTGGGTGCCGGTGAGGAAAGCCGTAAGGCTTCAGCTTCAGAAAGGCCTCCGGGCAACCGCAGGCGGCGGGAAATCCCCGATTTACCATCTTGCTCCTGCCGTTTTGAACACTGAGGAGGACGGACCGATGACCATGGCGACAGGCGACCGGCAAGACAACAAGATCATCGTTGTCATCGAGGAGGATCTCCAGGAACTGATCCCGGGATATCTGGAAAACCGACGCCGGGATATCGAGGCGATCCGGGAAGCCCTGAAGGGAAAGGATTACGAGACGATCCGTTCCCTGGGGCATAAAATGAAAGGCTCCGGCGGCGGTTACGGTTTCGATGCCGTTACCGATATCGGCCGGGAACTGGAAGAGGCGGCGAAGAGCGAACATGAAGAGGCGATCGTCAGGATCAGCGCGGCGCTGGAGTCCTACCTGGGGCGGTTGGAAGTGGTCTATCGGGGTTGAGGCGGGCAGCCGATGACGGATAGAGCCGGGGAATATATCGAAAAAACGAGGCATCCGGACACCGCAGCGGCGGGACGGGAAAACGGACCCGGCGGCAAGGATCCCTTGACCACGCCCCTCCGGGACGGGCGCCTTCTGCGTGCCGATTTCGGGAAATTCAAGGTGTGGTTGCAGGGGCGTTTCCCCGCCGGGGGGAAAGCGGCGGAAGAAATCCAGAAGACCAGGGTTTCCGGGCTCTACACCCTCGCCGCGACGCTGGGCATCGCGGAGAAAGATCTGGCCGCGGCGGTCGCCGAGTTCCTGCAGTTACCCTATCATCAGCACGCGGATTTTGAAGAATTCGTGACGGATATCCTGCCCCGGGAGTTCTGCCGGTGGAATTATGTCGCCCCCATCCTCGACCGGGAAGCCGCCCCGGCGTTCCTGATCAGCAATCCCTTCGACTGGGAGCTCCTCGATGTCCTCAAGAAGAATACCGCCGCGAATATGCCCCTGCAGCTCATCATCGTGGAACCTCTTTACATCCGGGCCCTCCTGGATAAAATGAGTGACAAGGTGAAATTGAAAACCGCCGGCGCCGCCAGGGGAGAAGAACCGGCGGCACCGGAAGAAAACGACTCGGTTCCGGCACCGATCACCATGCCGGTGATCGAAGATGTGGGGCCCGTATCGGCGGCGGATGTGGAAAAGCGACCGGTGGTCCATGTCGCCAACAACATTCTCTACACGGCGGTAATGGAAAGGGCGAGCGATATCCATATCGAACCCAAGGAAAAGGAGACCCTGGTCCGTTTTCGTGTCGACGGCGATCTCCAGGACATCTTCCGCCTGAAAAGGCAAACCGGGGTCATGGTCATCTCCCGGCTCAAGGCCCTGGCCGGTCTGGACATCGCCGAGCGTTTGAAGCCTCAGGACGGCGCGGTGGAAATAATGGTCGGCAAGCGGACCTTCAAGCTCCGCCTGGCCACGACCTCGACACCGAGCGGGGAGAGCCTCATCATCAGGGTCCTGGAACCCTCGGCCAAGCCCAAGGATCTGAGCGAGTTGGGGATGACGAAGGAGCAGGTCGGGCTGATGATGGATTTCGCCACCAGGCGTTACGGCCTCATCCTCGTCGTGGGACCCACGGGTGCGGGCAAGACCACGACCATCTACAGCTTTCTCTCCCAGGTGGACACCAAGACCCGGAGCCTGATCTCCGTGGAAGATCCGGTGGAATACCGGATTCCCGAGGCCAACCAGCAGCAGGTTAACGAAAAAGCCGGGGTGACCTTCGACGCCCTGCTGAAGTCTTCGGTGCGTCAGGATCCGGATATCCTCTATCTCGGGGAAATCCGCGATCCCTTCTCCGCCCGCATTTCCGTGGATTTCGCCAGTACGGGTCACATGACCATCTCCACCCTCCACACCAACAACGCCACCACGGCGATCTTTCGTCTCGAACGTCTCGGCGTGAGCCGGGAGGTCATGTCCGAGGGTCTGCTCGGGATCATCGCCCAGCGCCTCCTGAAGAAGCTCTGTCCCCACTGCAAGCGGGTCGCCCCCATTACGGCGCGGGAGGCGGAGATGCTCCGGCCCTTCCTGGATGAACCGCCGGCCTACGTCGCCCATCCCGTCGGCTGCCCGAAGTGCCGGGAAGGTTATTTCGGACGGGAGGGCGTCTATGAGATCATCGCCTTCGACGCCGATTTGCTGGAACGTATCCGCACCGGGGTACCGATATCGGAGCTCCGGGAATTCATCCATCGCCGGGGCGACTACCTCATCAGTCATCACGCCGCCCAGAAGGTTAAGGACCTTGTCTTTCCCGTGAAGGATGTTTATGACAAGATCCTGGTCGAGGAAATTCAGCTGGGCCCCAAAGAAGAGGAGATAAAGGCGGAGCAGAAAGGGGAAACTCCGCAAAAGACCGGTGCGCCGCGGATCCTGGTGGTGGAGGACGATGAGGACAACCAGCTCCTCATTTCCCGCATCCTGACGGCCCAGGGCTATGACGTGTCCGTGGCCGGCGACGGTATCGACGCCCTGATGGCCCTGGGGACCAAGGAGTTCGATCTGATCCTCTCGGACATCAACATGCCCAATCTGGACGGTTTCAAACTGCTGGAAATCATGAATCAAAAGGGAATCCAGGCGCCGCTGATGTTTCTCACGGCCCGGGCTGACGAAGAGGACGAGGTCAAGGGCCTGGAGCTGGGGGCAATGGATTATCTCAAGAAGCCGATAAAAAAGGACGCCCTCCTGATGCGGGTCAAACGCGCCCTGGTAAGAAGCGGCCGGGGATGATAGAAAAGCGCCCCCGCCCCGGGGCGGTGTTTTGTCGGGGAGTGCCTGAGGACGACTAACTTTGGAAGAAGAGGTTTGCCGGCGATGATGAGACCTTATGAGATATCCGGTCCCGTTTCGGGCGGGGGAAAGACATCTGTTTTGTCCCCCGGTGGTCGTTTTTCTCCGCCCGGGCGGCAACGCCGGCTGAGGAATGACGACCGGCGGGGTTTCACCCTCGTGGAGATGGTCGTGGTCATCGCCCTGATCCTCGTGCTGCTGGCCATCGCCACCCCGCTGATGAGCGCCTACCTCGAGCGAAGCCGGGCCACGAAGTGCCTTTCCCTGCGCTATGTCACCGAAAAATCGGAGATGACCTACATGATCGAGAAGGGACGCAGCAGCGACAGCTTCTCCGATCTCATCAACGCCGGCTTCCTCACCGGAGAGCCCCGCTGCCCCAGCGGCGGGACCTATGTGTGGCTGCAGCGGACACCGGAGCCCATCCTGGGCTGTTCCGTCCATTACGGCACCGTTCCGGCGGGGGAGGGCGCCCAGGTCCTGTTTGCCAGCGGCTTCGACGATCAGAGCGGTTTGACCAGGCTTATGGGACAGTGGAACACCGGTCACGGAACCCTGAACAACCGGCCCGGCCAGGAAAGCCGCATCGCCTTCGGCGATACCGCCTGGAAGGATTACGAGATCCAGGTCAGCGCCACCCTGACCCAGGGCAACGGTTACGGCGTCTATTACCGCGCCGACGGCAACCCCAATATCACCGGTTATGTCTTTCAGTTCGATCCCGGCCTGGGGAACAAATTCGTCGTCCGCAAGGTCGTGGGCGGCAGCGAACAGTCCCCCTTTCAGAGTGTTTCCATGCCGGCCGGGTTTCCCATCTACAACCAGTCCCACGACATCAGCATCTCCGTGACGGGCGACCGGCATATCATCAAGGTCGACGGCCAGCCGGTACTGGAATTCCGGGACAGTACCTTCGCCTCCGGCGCCGGCGGCTTCCGGACCTGGGGCAATACCCAGGCCAACTTCGATAACCTTAGCGTCGTGCAGAAGTGAGGACGGACCATGACTGACATGGAAAACCGGCCGCAGACCTGCCGGGGATGCGGCAAGATCATCGAGGAAGGGAGCGGCGGTGAAGCGCGCCGGGAGGGGGAGGTCTATTGCCCCCAGTGCATCATCGCCCAGGCGGAAAGATACATCCGGGCGCCGGAGATCGAAACCTCGCGCCTGCGTCGATTTCGCGAGACCTTGGCCTGGAAGGTGACCCTGGTTCTGATCGTGCTGGTCTGCCTGGGGCTCGTCGCCTATCAGGCCCCGCGGATCATGGCCGCCTTCCAGGAGCCGAAGCCGGTGCGTATGGGCACCTATGCCACCGATGCCGCCACCGACCAGTGTCTGAAGAATCTCTGGCAGCTTGCCGCCGATCTCCAACAGGGTAAACAGGGGACGGCGGCCGGCAGGGTGTGTCCCGCCAGCGGCAAACCCTATGTGTTCGTTACGGGTCCGAATCCGGAGATCCATTGTCCCCAGCCGGCGGCCCACGGTTTCCGGGATATTTCGGTTTCGAAGCGCTATCCCGTCCCGTCTCTGAAGCAATAGGCCTGTCAGGCGGAGAAAAGAGGGGGCCCCATGGCCGGGGCGAAGGCAGACAAATACCGGTTGACCCTGGAGTATGACGGCGGCGGGTACCGGGGCTGGCAGACCCAGGAGAACGCCCGTTCGGTCCAGGGAACGCTGCTCCGGGCGGCGGCGGAGCTTTTCGGCTCCGAGGTCGATATCCAGGGGGCGGGAAGGACGGATGCGGGGGTGCACGCCCTGGGCCAGGTGGCCCATCTGGCGGTGAAAAGATCGCTGCCGCCGCCGCGGATCAAGGAAGGGCTCAACGATCTCCTGCCGGCCACCATCAACATCCTGAAGGTGGAGCGGGTGCCGCCGGACTGGCATGCCCGTCACGACGCCGTGGGCCGGATCTATATCTATATCTTCTCCCGGGTCCGGAACGCCTTCGGCAAGCGTTATGCCTGGTGGGTGAAGGAGGGGCTGAATGCGGCGGCGATGCGGGACGCCTGCCGCCTGTTTACCGGTTTCCATGACTTCGCCTCCTTTGCCGACCGGCGCCTGGAGCGGCATGTCTCCACGAAGGTGCGTATCGCCGCCGCGGATATCGAGGAGCGGGGGGAACTGATCATCTTCCGCGTAGCGGGTTCCCACTTCCTGTGGAAGATGGTCCGGCGCCTGGCGGGGGTATTGGCGGAGGTCGGGCGGGGGAACCTGACCGGAGAAGGGGTCGCGGAACTCCTCGTCACCCGGTCCGAGCTGCCGGCCCGGCTCACCGCCCCGCCGGCGGGGCTTTTCCTCGCGCAGGTACTCTACCCGGGAGAGGCGGCGATGCCGCTGGTCCTCCCGCCGCCCCTCATGTTCGCCGCGGCGGACGGGCGGCAGGTGACGGGACGGAGACAGGATGCGTGAGGATAGGACGAGCGTTTCGCCGGGCCGCGGCAAAACGCTTGCCGGAGAGACAGTTCCATGAAGGGCGCGGAATTCGGAATGACAAACCCGGGACCAAAAAATTCGGTATGGTGGGGGGATCCTCTTAAATGACCGGAATGGAAAATTACCGGGAGCTGCCGCCGCGAGGCAAGCCCCTCAAACGGGCCTATGTGGCGGTCATGCTCTGGTTTGTCGGCCGGGCCATACAGGCGGCGGCCCGGGTGGACGACGCGGTCCGGGAGGAGTTTGCCGCCCTGCCCGCCGGATTCACCTTTTCCCTGGGCGTTTTGCCCCGGGGGCCGGCGATGATCGTGGGCAAGGACGAGGACGGCCGGGTGCGCTACCGGGGTTGGCAGACCGCGGGAAAAAGGATCGACCTGCAGATGAAGATAAAGAACCTGGAAGGGGCGATCCTGATGTTCACCTTTCAGGAGAGTACGGCGGCGGCCACGGCCAGGAACCGTCTCATCGTGGACGGCGAGGTCCCCGCCGCCTGCGCCGTCGTCCGGGTCCTGGACCGGGTGGAGGTTTATCTCCTGCCGAAGATCATCGCGAAACTGGCGGTGAAGCGTTATCCCGACCGGCCCGGGGAGGATAAGCTCCGCAACCGGATCCGGATCTATGTGGGGGCCGTTTTCGGATTCCGATAAGGAGGATGAAGGTGTCGCCGTCTCCGAACAGTTTTGTCTTTTGCAGCCCCGCCAAGGTGCTTTCCGGGAACAAGGCCCTGGAAAACCTGCCGGTGGAGTTGGCCGGGATGGATGCCTGCCGGCCTCTGATCCTCACGACGGCCGGACTGGCGTCCCGGGGGATGGAGCGGACAATGGCGGCGGTTTTCGCCGATTCCGGTCTGACCGTCGGTTTTTTTACCGGCATCCCCGCTTTCCCCGATCGGAAACTTGTCCGTGCCTTGTACGGACTGTATCGGGATCGGGGTCACGATTCCCTGATCGCCCTGGGCGCCGGGCCGGTGCTGGATGTGGCCAAGGCCCTGAATATCGCCCTTTCGGGAGCGCCGGAGGATCTGGAGGCCGCGGCCGCCGGTACGTTGGCAAACAGGAAACTGCGGCCCCTGACGGCGATTCCGAACCTCGATGTCTCCGGCTATGAAATGACCAGGTACGCATCCCTGTCTTCCCTGTCCCTCACGGCGCCGACGGCCGTCCCCGAGTTGATCGTTTTGGATCCGCGCACGGTCCTGCCGGAAGCACGTAAGACCACGGCCGCCGCCGCCCTCCTTACCCTGACCCAGGCCGTGGAGGCCTTCCTGCATCCGGGACGCAACCAATTGACGGACGCCTATGCCTATGGGGCGACCAGGTATGTCATGGAGAACCTCCCGACGGCCCTGAAGCACCCCTCCCATCACAGCAGCAGGATCGCCCTGGCCAATGCGGCCTTTTTCGCCCAGACGGCCTTCGACAATCTGTCCGGGGGGATGATCTTCTGCCTCGGCATGGCTATGGCCCGGCGCTGTGCGGTCAGTCCGGGTCTGATCATGGGGCTCCTGCTGCCTCATGGCCTCCTCCTGGAAATGGACCGGGAGGAAACGCCGGGCCGGGATCTCTTCCTCGCCGTGGGGGGTGCGGAGGATTATGCCGTTATCGAGGAGGGGATGGGTATCCGCAAGGCCGTGGACCGCTTTGTGGAACTCCTGCTGGAGCTTCAGAGCCTCATTCCCGATTTTCCCCGGAGTATCCGGGACATCGGCCTTGCCAAAAGCGATCTGGAAGAACTTTCCGGCGCCGCCGGCAATGTCGGCGGCCGGGGAAGTCTTGCCCTGTCCGAGGTCCGCTACCTGTTGGACAAGGCCTGGGAAACGAGATTTTAACCGCCGGGATGACCGGCCGTGGCGGCATGTCTGCCTTTGAAAGCGGTGCCGGCGGACCGAGGAGAAAAGCCTGATGTACCTGCCTGGATATTATGAATATTCCTGCCGGGTGAAGATCGTCGCCGGGCACGACGCCCTGGAACGGATTCCCGACTTGCTTTCGGACATCGGCGCCCGGCGGCCCATGGTGGTCACCGACAAAGGCGTCGCCGGAGCGGGGCTGGCGGATATCGTCCTGGGGGCGATAAGCGACCACCTGGAAGTGGGTGTTGTCGCCGACGACGTTCCCCCCGATTCCGACCTGCGGGTGGTCAACCGCCTGGCCGCCCTTTACCGGGAACGGGGCTGTGATTCGCTGCTTGCCGTGGGCGGGGGGTCGGTGATGGATACGGCCAAGGGCATCAACATCATCGTTTCCGAGGGGGCCGACGATCTCATGAAGTTCAGCGGCGCCGGGGCGCTGAAGCGGCCGCTGAAACCCCTGATCGCCATTCCCACCACGGCGGGCACCGGTTCGGAGGTCACTCTCGTGGCGGTGGTCAAGGATCACGAGCGGCACCTGAAGATGGCCTTCGTGAGTTTTTTCCTCCTGCCCGATGCGGCCGTCCTCGACTCCCGGATGACCATGAGCCTCCCCGCCCCGATCACGGCGGCCACGGGGATGGATGCCCTGACCCACGCCGTGGAGGCCTACTACTGTCTGAGCAAGAATCCGCTGAGCGACGTCACCGCCCTGGCGGCCATCCGGCTCATCAGCGGGAATCTCCTCCAGGTCACCCGGAACCCCGGGGATCGGGAGGGACGCCTGGCCATGGCCAATGCCGCCACCCTGGCCGGGATGGCCTTTTCCAATTCCATGGTGGGCATGGTGCATACCCTGGGACATGCCACGGGTTCCGTCTGCGGGGTCCCCCACGGGGTGTGCATGGCCATCCTCCTCCCCTATGGGCTGGAGTACAACCGCCACAAACGGGAAGCGGTGATGGGGGAGCTGCTCTTCCCCATCGGCGGCCCGGGGATCTACGGGCAGACGCCGCGGGAGGAGCGCACGCCCCGGGTGATTTCCTATATCCGCCAGTTGAACGAGGATCTCCATACGGCGACGGGAGGGCGGCACGCCCGTTTCTTCGCCGAGGTCATGGACCGGGAGGGCCGTCCCGCCGTGCCGCGGGAACGGCTGCCGGACATCGCCCGGGCGGCCCTGGGGGACGGTTCGATCTTCTACAACCCCGAGGACCTGGATTACGACGATTTGCTCATGGTCCTGGAGGCGGCCTGGGAAGGGCTGCCCCTGGATCCGGGCCGGATCCGGAAGGGGTAGCTTTCCGCAGGAGCCATACTTCCCCGGGAAGACACTTTCATCGTTCCCGGGTATTGGACAAAGATGATCATGGAGATGGAGAGGAACAATATTGACTGCTGTGGCCGCCGGGGCGCCGTTTCCCCGGGGCGGCCGAACATGCAGCGCCGGAGGCCGTTATGAACGGGGGTTGTTTGGGGAAGATCCTCTGGGTGGACCTGACGGCGGGAACATGCCGCGAGGAAATCGTTCCCGATGAGCTCTATGCCCGTTATCTCTCCGGGGTCGGCCTGGCGGTCCGCCTTCTGGCCGACCGGATCCCCGCCGGGGCCGATCCCCTGGGGCCGGAAAACATCCTGGGCTTCGTTTCCGGCCTGCTCACCGGCACGGGGGCCCTTTTCAGCGGACGCTGGCTGGCCGTAGGCAAGTCGCCCCTGACGGGGGGCTGGGGGGACGCCAACTGCGGCGGGACCCTGGCCCCGGCCATCAAACGCTGCGGTTACGACGGGATCTTCTTTGCCGGCGTCAGTCCCCGACCCGTATATCTTTTTGTCGGTCCCGGCGGTCCGGAAATCCGGGATGCCGCCCACCTCTGGGGACAGGACGCCCCGGCGGCGGAGGAGGCGCTGACGGCGACGGCGGGGGGCCATGCCCGGGTGGCCGTCATCGGACCGGCCGGCGAGAGGCTGTCCCTCATCGCCGGAATCTGCAACGACCGGGGCCGCCTCGCCGCCCGTTCCGGTCTGGGGGCGGTGATGGGTTCCAAGCGTCTCAAGGCCCTGGTACTCGCCGGCAAGGGGCGGATTCCCGTCCATCACCGGGAGGAGGTCCGGCGGCTGAGCCGGGAGTGCAACAGGTGGGTTCAGCTCCAGCCCCCCTTCCTTTCCGGGGCGGCGGCGGCTTACATCGGGACGCTCATGCGCCTCCTGCCCTTCCAGATGGCCATGGACGGCCTGGTTTACAAGCTCCTCCTGAAGAAGTGGGGGACCTCCGGCATGAACCAGATGTCCGTGGAGATGGGGGACGCCCCGGTGATGAACTGGAAGGGGACGAGTGCGGACTGGGGAATCGGGAAGTCCCGCTCCGTGAATCCCGATGCCGTCAGGGCCCTGGAAAAGGTAAAATACCACTGTTATTCCTGTCCGTTAGGCTGCGGCGGCATCTGTACCCCCCGGGGACGACTCGGGGAGGTCCACAAACCGGAGTATGAATCCATACTGGCCCTGGGCGCCCTGTGCATGAACGGGGATCTGGAGGGCATCTTCACCATGAACGAGCTGCTCAACCGGGCGGGGATGGACACGATCTCCGCAGGGGGGACGGTGGCCTTCGCCATGGAGTGCTACGAACAGGGCATCCTCAGCCGGGAGGACCTGGACGGCCTGGATCTGCGCTGGGGAAACGCCCCGGCCATGATCGCCCTCATCGAAAAGATGATCCGCCGGGAAGGGGTCGGTGATCTCCTGGCCGACGGCTCCCGGCGAGCGGCGGCCAGGATCGGCCGGGGGGCGGAGGCCTATGCCGTTCACGCCGGCGGGCAGGAGCTGCCCATGCACGACGGTCGTAACGATCCGGGCTTCAACGTCCACTATTCCGTGGAGGCGACACCGGGGCGGCACACCGTCGGGGCGCAGCTCTACTACGAGATGTTCCAGCTCTGGAAACGGATTCCCGGACTGCCGCGGCCGCCCCTGTTCTATCACAAGAACCGGAAATATATCGCCGACGAGGAGAAGGCGATCATGGCCGCGGCGTGCAGCAAATTCATGAATGTGGCCAACGGGGCGGGTCTGTGCCTCTTCGGACTCTTTTTGGGGGCGGCGCGGATTCCGTCTTTCGCCTGGCTCAACGCCGCGACGGGCTGGCGACGGACCCCGGAGGAATATCTCGCCGTCGGGGCGGATATCCAGGAATGGAAACAGAACTTCAACCACAAACACGGCATCGATCCGAAATCCTTCCAGGTTCCGGACCGGGTGGTCGGCCGTCCGCCCCAGAGACGGGGGGCCAACCGGGGCCGGACCATGGATATCGAGAAGATGTGTCGGGATTACTGGGAGCAGTTCGGCTGGGATAGGGAGACGGGCATCCCGCCGGGCGGGAGGGACGGCGGGGGATAGAAAGGCGGTCGGCATCCACCCCGTCCGGCCGGGTTTCCCGTCGGTGCCGGCGCCGCGGGCCGGGCGACGGTCCGCCCGCCCGGCGCCGTAGCGAGGGGAGAGCGGCACCGAGGGCGGGGAACTGAAAAAGGCATGGATTATGTCCTATCACATCAATGAGTTATGCAACGGCTGCGGGGCCTGCACCCGGCTGTGCCCCGTGGGGGCCATCACCGGGGAAAAGAAGACGCTCCATGCCGTCGATCCCCGGCGCTGCATCGAGTGCGGCGCCTGCGGGAAGATCTGCCCCGTGGGGGCGGTACGGGATGCCTTCGGCATCGTCTGTGTGCGGAGTAAGCGCGCCGCCTGGGAGAAGCCCCGGTGTGAAGAAAAGCTCTGCATGTCCTGCGGCATCTGCCTCGATGCCTGCCCCGCCCACTGTCTGGACTGGTCGGCGCCGGTGCTGAGGGGGGAATATCATGCCTATCCTTTTCTAAAGGAAGAGAAGCGCTGCCTGGGATGCGGCTTCTGTGCCGAAGAATGCCCCGTCGGGGCCATGGTGATGACCGCGCCCGCCGCGGCGGAAGGGGAACCCGATGCCTGAACGCAGTTACCACCTTGAATTGCCGCCGGCCGGGCATGTGCAGCGGCCGCCGGATCTCTTCCCCGGGGCCGCTCCCTCTTTGGAGGAGCGGTTCGACCTGATGATCAGGAACCTGAACGATATTATCGCCATCGTCGACGATCGGGGGTTGGTACGGTACGTCAGCGGCTCCGCGGAGAAGACAACCGGCTACAGCGTCCGGGAAATGATCGGCCGGAACGCGTTCGATTTTCTCCATCCCGACGACGTGGCCCACGTCACCGCGGCATTACTGGACCTGCTGAGTCATCCCGGTAAGACCGGCCGGGCGGAATACCGCCGCCGCCACCGGGACGGCCACTGGCTCCATATGGAAACCCTGGCGACGAACTGTCTCGACGACCCGCACATCCGGGGCATCCTCCTGAATATCCGGGACATTACGGAGCGGAAACTCTACGAGAAGGCCCTGGCCGACAGCGAGGTGAAATTCCGCCAGATCGTGGAAAATGCCGTCGAAGGCATCTTCCAGAGCACCCCGGGAGGGCGTTTTCTCAGCGTCAATCCGGCCCTGGCCCGGATGTGCGGCTACGATTCCCCCCAGGAGATGATCGCCGCCGTTCACGACATGGCCGCCCAGCATTACGTCCATCCCGAGGAACGGGAGACCTTTATGCGGCTCCTGAGGGAAAACGGTCGGGTGGAGAACTTCGAGCACAAGACCTTGCGCCGGGACGGGACCTCCTTCTGGTCGTCCGTGAGCGCCCGGGAGGTCAGAGACGAGCAGGGACGGCTCCTCTACTACGAGGGGACCCACGAGGACATCGATAAACGCAAGCGGGCGGAAGAGGCCCGGCGGGAATCGGAGCGGCGCCTGGCGGACATCATCGATTTTCTTCCCGACGCCACCTTCGCCGTGGATGCGCGCGGCTGTGTCATCGCCTGGAACCGGGCCATCGAGGAGATGACCGGCGTGCCCAAAGAGGAAATGATCGGGAAGGGCGACTATGAATATGCCCTGCCTTTCTACGGGAGGCGCCGCCCGATCCTGATCGACTTTATCTTCCGGTGGGATGAGGATATCCGGAAACAGTATTCGTTCATCAATAAGGACGGGGAGATTCTGACCACGGAAACGAGTGTGCCCATGGTAAAGGGGCAAGCCCGCATCCTCTGGGGCAAGGCCGCCCCCCTTTACGACGCCCGGGGCCGGATTGCCGGCGCCATCGAATCCATCCGCGACATTACGGAGCGGAAAGAGGCCGAGGAGCGGCTCAACGAAGTGGTGGCGAACATGCGCAAGGCCATTGCCACCACCATCCAGGTCATGATCGCCACGATCGAACGGCGCGATCCTTACACGGCGGGGCATCAAAAGCGCACTGCCGATTTGGGGATGCATATCGCCAGGGAGATGGGCCTTCCCCCGGAGCAGGTCGAGGGGATCCGCATCGTGGGCTCCATCCATGACATCGGCAAGATCTCCACGCCGGCGGAGATCCTCACCAAGCCCACGCGCCTGACCGAAATCGAGTACGCCCTGGTGCGGCACCATGCCGTCAGTGGCTTCGAGATCCTCAAGGATATCGAAGCGCCCTGGCCCCTGGCGGAAATCGTCTGCCAGCACCATGAACGCCTCGACGGGTCGGGCTATCCCCGGGGGCTGCGGGGGGAGGAGATCCTCCTGGAAGCCCGGATCCTGGCCGTGGCGGATGTGGTGGAATCCATGTCCTCCCACCGGCCCTACCGGCCCGCCCTGGGTCGGGAAGCGGCCCTGGCGGAGGTGAGGGCCCACCGGGGGACGCGTTACGATCCGGCCGTGGTGGACGCCTGCCTGCGCCTCTTCCGGGAGCAGGGATACCGGTTCCTGGACTGATCCCCCCGCCCCTTACGGGCCCCTGTTTCCGGTCGGGATCGCCGCGCGGCGCTGTCCCGTCCGGCTCACTTCCCGGCAAAGCCGATCAGCCCCGTTTTGGTCACCGTGGTCATTGCCGACACCCGGGGGGCGTTGAGCAGGTGCCAGACGGTGTACTGCTCCGGATAGAGACTTTCGGCGGAGATGCCGTCCACGGGAAGCACCACCTGCAGGCCCCGGAACGCCGCGCCGGCGGCTGTGGAGATCACCGCCCCGTGGGCTGCGGTGCCGGTGACGATGACGGTTTTGATCCGGTGGTCCCTGAGGATCCTTTCGAGATCCGTGCCCAGAAACTTGTCCGGCCCGGAGGTGACCACGGGATCGTCCGGCCGGGCGGCCAGCTCCGGAGCGATATCCCGGACCGAGGCCCCGGCGGTCAGGCTGTAAACGATCAGGACGCCTTTTTCCCGCGCCGCGTTCAAGAGGCGGCTGACGGCGGGGATGGAGGCCACGCACCGGGGCCGCCGCTCATCGTTGCAGACCTGCCGGTTGAAATCCAGCAGCAGGAGCGCCGTAGCCGCCGCCGGCAGCTTCACCTCCCGGAGCTGCGGCGGCGCCGGGACGGACACGGATCCCCACTCGTCGATAACCGTCGCCGCCGTGACCGGCGCCGCCGCCGTCAAACCGATGAGGATCATTCCCAAAATACCGGACCGTTTGTTGTGGGGAAACAGTTTTTTCATCGCCTTCTCCTTCGGTGTAGTTTCTCCCCCGTCGCGGCCGGCTGTCGCCGATCGCTTGTTGACTTCCTGCGGCGGCCGGGGTAAGCGGGAGGGCGATAATTATACACGTTTTCTTCCGAAAGGGCAGGGGTAATTATGTCGGCAGGGGAGGCGACGATAAGGGTAGGCGTCCTGACGGGACGCCGGGAGATCGGCGGGTTTTTTCACGGGCCCTTCCGGACCGCCGCCGGGGAGATCCTGACCGGTCCCTTTCATCTGGCCGCCGGCGCCCCGTCCCGTCGGCGCGGCGGCGACCCTTTACGCGACCCCGGTCCCGGCGCCGCCGCTGCCGCCGGTCCGCCGCCGGCCGGGGGGGGTGACGGCCTGATTTCCCTCCGCACCCGGGGGGGGGATCGCTTGCTGACCCCGGAAGAACTCTGTTTTCGCCCGGAAGGGGAAACCGTCTTCTCCCTCGCGGAGGTGACCATCGGGGTGAACTTTCACTGGGAACGCCGGGAGGGGCAGACCTTTCAGGGATCTCTGGCGGTCCTTGTGGAGCCCGACGGCACTCTGACCGCCGTCAACGAGATCGGCCGGGAAGACTATCTGGCCAGCGTCATCTCCTCGGAGATGGCCGCCACCGCCCCGCGGGAATTCCTCAAGGCCCATGCCGTCATTGCCCGGAGCTGGCTGGGGGCTATGGAGGAACGAAAGAAAACAGCGCCGGTCGGCGCCGCGGACCGCCGGGGAGACTCCCCGGCAAACAGGTCCCGGGCGGTAGACGAGATAATAAGGTGGTACGGCCGGGAGGAACACGCCCGTTTCGATGTCTGCGCCGACGACCATTGCCAGCGCTATCAGGGGGTGACGAAGATCGTTTCGGAGGAGGCGCGCCGGGCGGTTGAGTCCACCCGGGGGCTGGTGCTCGTCCACGGCGGCCGGATCTGCGACACCCGCTATCACAAGGCCTGCGGCGGCCGGACGGAGGACTTTGCCAACGTCTGGGAGGATGTCCCCATCCCCTATCTGCGCTCCGTTCCCGACGGACCGGAGGATTATCCCCCCGTTACCGGCGAGGAGACGGCCGCCGCCTGGATCGCCGGGCGGCCCGATGCCTACTGCAATGCCGGGGATGCGGCCGCCCTCCGGCGGATTCTTCCCGACTTCGATCGGGAAACCCGGGATTTCTTCCGCTGGGAGGTATCCTATGGCCGGGAGGAACTGGAAGCCCTCCTGCGGCGGCGGGCGGGGATCGATTTCGGGGTGCTGCACGCCCTCGTCCCTCTGCGCCGGGGGCCGTCGGGCCGGATCGTGTGCCTGAAGATCGAGGGATCGCGACGGACGGTGATTGTCGGCAAGGAGCTGGAGATCCGCCGCTGGCTGTCTCCCAGCCATCTCTACAGCAGCGCTTTTGTCGTGGAGACGGAAAGAGACGTCCGGGGAAAGGCGGCCCGCTTCACACTCCGGGGCGCCGGGTGGGGCCACGGCGTCGGTCTCTGCCAGATCGGCGCGGCGATGATGGCGTGCCGGGGATTCACCATGGAGGCCATCCTCGGCCACTACTTCCCCGGCACCTCCCTGGAACGCCCGGGATGGTGACTTGGAAAAATCACCCTGCCGCCGGGGACCTCATCCCTGCCGCCGCCAGGGGCGGTTTACGGCGGCCGGTTCATGAATCTTCCGCCTGTTCCTTACGGGACTGCTGTCCGAGGAGTTCGTAAACCCGGATAAAATTTATCTGCCGGGCGATGTTCTCGTCGTGAACGGCAAAGGGTTCCACCCGGAGTACGGAGCTGATCGCCGCCTGGCGTGTCATCTCCGTAATGAGGATGGAGTCGTTCTTCACCTTGGTCAGACCCTGGAGCCGGAAGACCACATTGACGGCATCGCCGATGACCGTGTAATCCATCTTCTTGTCGAAACCGATATTGCCGATCAGGGCCTCGCCGGTGTGGATGCTGATTCCCATGGTCAAAGGCCGGTCCGTCAGGGAGCGCACCCGGTGATTGATTCCTTCCATGGCGGCCTGCATCTCCAGAGCGGCGGCGATGGCGTTGTCGGCGTCATGACCGCTGGAAACGGGGGCCCCGAAGATGGCCAGCAGACCGTCGCCCAGGTATTTGTCCACGATGCCCCGGTGTTTGAGGACGATTTCCCCGATCGTTCCGAAGAAGTGATTCAGGATCGCCACCGTTCGGCCGGGGCTGAACTGGGCCGACAATACGGAGAAGCCCCTCAGATCGATATTGAGGATCGTCAGGAGGCGGATTTCCTCCAGTTTGCCCTCCCCGGTCTGGGAGCCGTGAATGATCCTTTCCACCACCTCCTTGGGGACGAATTTCTGAAAGACGTTCCGGATGCCCCGTTCGTGCTCCGCCAGCGACTTGGTCTCCCGGTACAGCCGGGCGTTTTCCAGGGCGATGCTTACGGATGTGGCGATGGATTGGAGGAGTTTCATGTCGCTGTCGGTGAAGTCGCCTTTGATCTTGTTCAGGACTTCGATGACTCCCAAAATCCGCCCCTGGGAGATCAGCGGTACGGCCAGGACGGAACGGGTCTGAAATCCCGAATTGCGGTCGAATTCAGGGTAGAAGTAACGGGAACCGGCGGTGTTGGCCACGATGAGGGACTCCCCCCGGGCGGCGGCATAGCCGGCGATCCCCTGGCCGAGCTTCAAACGGAGGTTCTTCAAAAGATCGAGGTTTACGTGCTCGTGGATGTTGAAGGCCTCCTTGAAGACCAGCGAGTCCTCATCCCGCAGGAGGAGCGAGCCCCCCTCGACGTCCATGAGGGCACGGATCATGTTCATCGTCTGCTTGATGACCTCGTCGAGATCGAAGGTGGAAGAAGCCAGAATGCTGCCGATCTGCTTGACGAAATCCATTTCCCGATCCCGCCTGCCTATGGACTCGACCAGCCGCTCCGTGACGATGGCCAGGGAGAGGAGGGACGCCAGCATGTCGATCTTTCCGGCAGCCCCGGCAAAACCCGCCGCCTTTTTGCTTCCCAGAAGCAGCGCCCCGTGGATCTGCCCGCTTGTCTTCAGCGGGGCGAGAACGGCGGCCCGGCAGTCGGCGGCGGTGAGGATTTCCAGCCCCCTGAGATTGGAGGCCGTATCGAGATCAGGTAGAATGATGGGGTTCCCATCCTGGAGCAACTTGTCGATCAGGGAGCCCTCGTAGGGGTAATCGTCGCCTTTGTGGAAGGGGACATCTGTTTTCGCGCGGTATTCAAGAATGGAAAGCCTCGATGATACTTCATTTTCCTTGCCGAAAACGATGGCGATATCGAAGGGGATGGTACTGTTGATCCGGTCGAGGAGGGAGGGCAGGAGTTCACCCCGGGCCACGGTGGCGCTGAAGGTCTTGGCGATGTTCTCCACCACGGACAGGACCTCGTCCTTGTCGCTTTTTTCCTTCATCAGGGACAGATTGTCATAGGTAAAGGCGGCATTGCTCACCAGCGGCGCCAGAACGTCGGCGTCCGCGGGGCTGAAAGGCATATCGTTCTGCCGGCGGGAGACGGTGAGGACCCCGAAAACATCCCTGATTCCCTTCAGGGGCATGCAGAGAAAGGACTTGGTTCCATATTCCTCCCGGCTTTTCCTGCCGAAGCGGTCGTCGTTTTCGATGTCTTCCACGAGAAGAGGCGCCTTGTTGATGACCGCGAATTTGGCGATGCTCTTGGAAAAATCGATACGGTCGCCGCTTTGCAGCCGGTCGCCGTGGCCGATGGCGGCATGGACGATGAAGGTGTCCCGCTTCCCCCGCTCCAGGATGAGGATGGAACCGATGTCTCCCCCGACCAGTTTCATCGCCCGTTCCAGGGTAATATAGAGCAGATCGTCGGATTCGAGGGTTACATAACAGAGATCCGCCAGCTCCTTGAGGGTGGAGATCTGGGATACCTTCTGGTTGAGAGAGACGAACTGCCGGCTGAGTTGCGCTTCCAGGGATTGAAAAGAGGAGACGATACTCTGGATTTCGTCGGTGCCGCCTGCGGTTCCGCTTTCGCCTGCGGTTCCCACGGCGGCCGCTGACGGTGTGGCGCCGGTGACCCTTTTGGCCAGGGCGGAGATGTTGTCGAAGATGTTGCGGACGATGGTGAAGGCAAAAAGAGAGAAGATCAGGACGGCCGTGATGAAGATCGGGATGTACTCGTCATTCAAGAGACGGTAGCGGAAAACGAAGAAGAAGAAACCCATCAGGGGTACGAGGAAGAAGAGGGCGAAAACGATGGTGAGCTTGTAGTACAGGCCCTTGCCCTCCATGGAGAGATTCATGAAAATCTCTTTCAGTTTCATGGGACGAACCGCCCTTTGGGAGATGTATTTCACTCAGTAGGGGAGTTTGTAGAGAAAACAAACCGATATGTCAACGCAATAATTTGACATAATCGCCCCATCCCCATGCCGTTCCGCCGCTGCCCGTCCGGCACCGCCCGGCGGCGGCCCCTCCCTACCTTCTTGACATAACTACGCAGGTAGTTTAAAAGGTTGGAAAATAAAGCATGAAGAGGCGTCCATGAAGCGTGCGGAGCGGTCGCGAAAGGGGATACGGACGGCTTTCATTCTCGGGGCCGGCTTGGGGACGCGGATGCGCCCCCTGACCGAGCATTGCCCGAAGCCGTTGCTCCCCCTGGGGGGGGTACCCCTGATCACTTATGCCATGGAACATCTCCGGCGGGCGGGGATCGAGCGGTTCATCGTCAATACCCACCACTGTGCCGAGGCTTACGATCAGGCCTTTCCGGGCCACGTTTGGCGGGGGGCGCGGATGCTCTTCCGCCATGAACCGGTCCTCCTCGATACGGGCGGGGGGTTGAAGAACATCGAAGACCTTCTTGGCGAAGACGAGACGATCCTGGTCTACAACGGTGACATCCTCACGGATCTTCCCCTGGAAAACCTTATGGTGCGGCACTTCGAGACCGGCAAGGAGGTCACCCTGGCCCTCCGGTCGCAAGGTGAACCCCGGAACGTCAATATCGATGCGGCGGGTTATGTATGCGATCTGCGCCATACCCTGGGCAATCCCGGCGTTCAGTCCTGTCTCTTCACCGGGATCTACATCGTCGAGAAGTCGTTCCTGAGGAGGATTCCCCCGGGGGTCAAGCAGGACATCGTCCCGGTGTTTCTGGACATGATCCGGCAACGGCCGCAGGCCGTGGCGGCGGCGGTGATCGACGCCGGGGCGTGGTGCGATGTGGGGACGCCGGCGCTCTATGAGGCCTTGAACGACAGCCGCGGCAACTTCCCGCTTGCGCCTGGCAAAGCCGCCGGTGAGGGTGCCTGAAAAATCCCTACTTTTGAATAGTCGCCTTCATTGATGGTAACGTTTTCACCCCGGCAAGGGAGGATCGGGGCGGGGAGGTGGTGCGGACAGGGCGGGAAGGGGTCTGTTCCGCTTGACACCCGATCCGGTTCTCCTTATACTCCCGCCGAATCTTCGAGGGACGCGCCTGGGCTATGAATCCCGAGGAAAATGAATATCTCGCTTATGCCGAACGGGTTCTCGCCCGGACGACGGCGACGGCAGGGGCCCGCCTGGTCCCCATAACCAGGGGCGGATCGGATCGCCGCTTTTACCGGGTGCTCCTGCCGGCGGGACGGACCTTCCTCTTCATGGCCTACGGGCGGAGTCAGGAGGAAAACGCCTGCTGGGCCGGTATCGCCGCTTTCCTGGCGGAACTGGATGTGCCGGTACCCGCCGTTTACGGTCATGATCCGGAACGGGGCTTGGTCGTCATGGAGGACCTGGGGGACCGGGATCTCTGGTCTTTCCGCCATGAATCCTGGGGAGTTCGGGGTGGTCTCTACCGGCGGGTACTGGCAAGGATCGCCCCCCTCTATACCCTGCCCCTGCCGACCCTTCCGCCCGGACGGCCCGGTCCGGCCGGCGGGGTCCGCGACGGGCGGGACCTGCGGGAGGGGGCAATGGCGGCGGCGAATCAAGAAGGAACGGCCGGCGTCCCGATTTTTCCCCGGACCATGCCGGATTACGACCGGGGGCTTTACCGTTGGGAGCACGACTATTTTTTTAGGGAGTTCGTCCGCGGGGCCTGTGGGATCGTCCTGACCGCGGCTGAGGAAAGACCTGTCCGGGAGGAGCTGGACGCCCTGAGCGGGCGTCTGCTGGCGGCGCCGCCGGTACTGGTGCACCGGGACCTCCAGTCCCAGAACATCATGATCCGGGCGGGAGAACCGGTGTTCATAGATTTTCAGGGGCTCCGGCGTGGTTCCCTGTTCTATGACCTGGGTTCCCTGCTCTATGATTCCTATGTGCCGTTCCGGGATGACGAGCGGGAGGAACTGCTCCGGTACGCCTATGAACTGCTGGGCGACCGGGGGGGGACGCCGGTCGGGGACGGCGCCGATGCCCCGCCGGGCACCACCTGGCCGGCCTTCCGGGCCGCATTCCTCGACGGGAGCGCCCAGCGGCTTATGCAGGCCCTGGGGGCCTTCGGTTTCCTGGGTTTGAAGAAGGGCAAGGTGGACTTTTTGGGCCATATCCCGCGGGGGGTGGCCAATCTCGTTGCGGCGGCATCCGCCGGCCGCCTGCCGCGCCTGGCGGAGCTGGCGTTTAGGTGCCGGGAAGCCCTCGGGGAGGGAAAGCGATGCTGATCACCGCCGTATGGTGTGCAAACGGCCAAAGCGGCATGGCGCGGACCATCGGGATGCTGGCGGCCTCGCCCCTGATTGCCCGGATCCTGGTCGTGGGCGGTGCGCCCCCGACCGGCGCCGGCCGGAAGGTGGAGGAGGTCCCCGGGGACACCCCGACGTCCGGTGCGACTTTGAAACGACTGCTGGGGAAGGTCCGTACCGGTTACCTCCTCATGATCGCGCAGGGAAAGGACATCGAACTCGGGTCCCGGTCCCTGGAAAGAATGATCGAAACCGGTGCCGCCACCGGGGCCGGGCTGCTCTACGGCGACTATGAGGAACCGCTGCCGACGGGTCAGTTCCGGGAACGGCCCGTCAACGACTATCAGTTGGGGAGCATCCGCGACGACTTCAATTTCGGCCCCCTGCTGCTTTTCTCGCTGCCGGCCGTCCGGAAGGCCCTGGCCGCCCACGGCCCGCCGCCGGCGGTCCATCACGCCGCGCTTTACGACCTGCGTCTCAAGGTATCCCTGGTCGCGCCCGTCCTGCGCATCCCGGAAACTCTCGGCCGTGTCTTGCCCTTCCCGGAGAAAGGGGAGGGGGGAGAGGCGCATTTCGCCTATGTGGATCCCCGGAATCTGGCCGTTCAGCGGGAAATGGAGCAAGTGGCCACGGCACACCTCCGCCGGCTCGGGGCCTGGCTGCCGCCGTCCTACCGGAAACTGCCGCCCCCGGCGGGGAAGGACGGCCCTGTGACGGCCAGTGTCGTCATTCCTGTCCGGAACCGGGAGGAGACCATCGGCGACGCCGTCCGCAGCGCCCTGGAACAGGAAACGGATTTCGACTTCAACGTCCTTGTGGTGGACAACCATTCCACCGACGCCACGGCCGCCGTGGCGGCGGAACTGGCCGGACGTCATCCCCGCGTGCGGCTGCTGGTCCCGGCACGCCGGGATCTGGGTATCGGCGGCTGCTGGAACGAAGCGGTGTTTTCCCCCTGGTGCGGAAGATACGCCGTCCAACTCGACTCCGACGACCTCTATCGGAACCCGGACAGCCTGCAAAGGCTTGTCGCCGCGTTGCGGACGGACCGTTACGCCGCCGTGATCGGATCCTATACCCTGGTTGACGGGTATCTCCGGGAAATCCCGCCGGGTTTGATCGATCACCGGGAGTGGACGGAGGATAACGGCCGGAACAACGCCTTGCGGGTGAACGGTTTCGGGGCGCCCCGGGCCTTCCGGACGGACATTCTCCGGCGCGGCGGCGGCTTTCCCAACGTGAGCTACGGGGAGGACTACGCCGTATGTCTCAAGATCTCCCGGCATTACCGGATCGGCAGGATCTACGAGAGCCTCTATCTCTGCCGGCGCTGGGCGGACAACACCGACGCCGCCCTCTCCGTGGAAAGAGGCAACCGGAATGACGCCTATAAGGACTGGCTGCGTACCCAGGAGATTCTGGCCCGGCAGCGGCTGTCCCGGGCGTGGAGATACATCCCCGGGAATGACGGTGATTTGCAGATGAGGTAAGGGGGGCGGGATGATAGGCGATCATAGCCGCGGTGTCCGTGAATGCGGCGGGAGAACGGCAGCGAACGTAAATTATTGGAGAGGGGGCCGATGACAACATTAACGGAGCATATCTTGCCGGAACGAATCAGCGCCGTCTATGAGGGTCTCCCCGGGGAGCCCGCCCTGGCCCGGCTGTGCGGGGAGCTTTTCTCCCGACAGATGTTCACCTGGCAGGATTTCGCCGCCGCCCATCTGGATTTGAACGGCGCCTGGCTCCGGGAGTTTAGCGCCGGCGGCCACACCGTGCTGGTGCAGTACAACCCCGGCCGGTCGGTGAGCGCCCTGGCGGTTGTTGACGCCGCCGCCGTGGGGGACCGGCCGTGTTTCCTCTGCGCCGCTCACCTGCCGGCGGCGCAGGCGGCGGTGCGCTATCGGGACGATTTCCTGATCCTCGTCAACCCCCACCCGATCTTTTCCCCGCATTTTACCGTCGCCCATGTCCGGCATCTCCCCCAGCGCCTTGCGGACCACGGCGGGGTTCTCCTCCGGCTGGCGAAAGACCTGGGACCTGATTTCACGGTGTTTTACAACGGTCCCCGCTGTGGCGCCTCGGCACCGGATCATCACCATTTTCAGGTCTGTCCGTCGGGCGCCATGCCCGTGGAAAAGGAATGGGAGGCGGCGGGGTTGACCCTGCCCGTGAGCCGGGCCGGGATCGCCTGCGGCTGCTGGCACCTTCCCGGCCGGAGCGTCGTGGTCATGGAGGGCGACGATCCGGCGGCGATCGTTTCGCTCCTCACCCGGTTCCTCCAGGGGCGGGGACGGGCCGGGGCGGTCGGCGACGACGCGGAGCCGATGTGCAACCTCCTGTGTACCTGCCGGGGCGGGCGCTGGCGGCTGTTTCTCTTTCCCCGGCGCAAACACCGTCCGGACGCCTATTACCGGGAGGGGCCGGATGCCCTCCTGGTGACACCGGGGGCCGTGGAGATGGGCGGCCTGATCATCACGGTCCGGGAAAACGACTTCCTCAAGCTGGATGCGGACCGGGCCCTGGCGATCTATCGGGAGGTGGCCGTGGAGCCGGAGGAGGTTGCGGAAATCGCGGCGGATCTTCGCGACGGGAGCCCCGCTTTATGAACAATGAGCTGCGCTTTGATCACCATGCATTATGACGGCCGTCCGTCCTGATGGTTTCCTTTTGTACGGGGGGCCGGACCCTGCCCCCCGGCCCGGGGAGGCGCGGAAAAAAGCAAAGAGATCGAGAGCTTATATGTTATCCTTTGCCCGTATGGGAGGAGGGATCGTTGCGGTTGCCGTCTTCTCGTCGGTAATGATGTCGGGGGTAGGAATGGCCGGAAATAAAGAGCGGTTGCAAGCGGTCCGGGCGGAAGGCGGTGTTGAGGCGGCCGTGCCGGAGGAAGGCGATCGCGCTGCCGGACGGGTGATCGTGGACAGCCGGATGAGCTTTGCGGAGGCCGTTGCCGGGACCAGGGCCCCACCGGAGACAATCGCCGCCCTCTGCCTGGTGGAGGTCCGTTATTATTCCTTTGACGGTCTGCTCCATCAGGGACAGCTGGTGGTAAACCGGGCGGTGCGACAGGATGTGTCGGAGATCTTTAAACTGATTGAAACCATGAGGTTTCCGGTGGCCAAGGCGGTCCCGATTGTCGCCTACCGCTGGTCCGATGGGGCCTCCATGCGGGACAACAATTCCTCCGCCTTCAACTACCGGACTGTGGCGGGGACGAAGCGCCTCTCCCGCCACGCCCTCGGTCTGGCCGTGGACATCAATCCCTTCCTTAATCCCGTGGTTTATGAGGACGGGCGGGTATCGCCCCGGGGCGCCGTCTACCGCCCCGGCGACCCCGGTGTCCTGACCAGGGAGCACCCCGTCGTCCGGGAGTTTCTACGCCGGGGCTGGCAGTGGGGGGCGGATTTCAAATCCATGAGGGATTACCACCACTTCGACTATGACCTGTCCCGATAGCCCCTGAGGAGGGGGACCTGATCATTCGATATCGAAGTTGAAGTAGGTATCGGGGAAGGGTTCGTCTTTCAGGGTGTAATGCCACCACTCCCGGTCGTAATTTACGAAGCCGTGCTTTTCCATTATGGTCTTCAACAGCGCCCGGTGGAGGCGCGGTGTTGGGCCGAGGGTTTTGTTCAGGGTGTGGGACCGGGTATCGAAGCAGTCGAAGCCTGTTCCCATGTCGATGCCGTTGTCGCCGAAGCGTTCCCCATAGGGGCGATAACAGGCCCGGAGATTTTTATGGGGCCGGTATCGTTCCTGCGGCGGCGCCGGCAGGGTGACGATGGTGAGATCCACGGTGCTGCCCCGGCTGTGTCCCGATTTTGCGGCGATATAACCGTCTTTGAAGAGATTGCGCTTGTCCACCTGGGGGTAGAATTCCGCTTTCGTCTTGGTGTCCTTGATATCGGCGGCCCAGCGGACAAAGTGATTCACCGCCTTCTGGGGCCGGTAGCAGTCATAGATCTTGAGACTCAGACCGGAAGCGGTCAATTCCTTCTGAACCTCCCCCAACGCCTGGGCCGCCTGGCGGGTCAAATAGCACTTCGGCGCCTGGTAACCGTCCACCTGTTCGCCTACAAAGTTGTGGCGGCTGTAATAACGGATGTCCAGGAGGACGTCGGGAATGACCTCGCGTATCTCCACGAACTCCGGCGGGCGGGGATTTTCTGCGGCCGGGGCCGCGGCAAGGGGAAACAACAGACACCAGCCGAGGAGGAAGTACCCCGTCCACCCGGCCGAACCGTTCGTTATCTTTGATCTTATTGCTCTGATCACCGGCAGCGCCTCCTTTACGGACAATGATTTTAATCTGAAAATTTTGTTAAATGCAAGATTATTTGAACTCGCAAATGCGTGGATATGTTGTTGATCTGAAACGGTTTATAATTCACAAGGCCGTTGAGGATGGCCCGGATGTTCGGGAGGAGATGGCGGGGCAGTCCCACGAGGTTGTTTTTCAATGCCTCCAGGTGGACCATGGTCCCCACGGCGAAGTAATAGACCAGCGCCGGCACGATAGCGGTCGTGGCGATCTTGATATAGGGAACCCCCAGGAACTCGGCCATGATGAAGGCGGCGGCGCCCATGACCGGCGGCGACCCCTTGTTTGCATCCTGACGGAGCGGTTTCAAGGAAAGGATGCCTGTCCGGATACGTGGGGGGGATGATTCGAATATCCGCGCCCCGTTGAAAAAAAATTGGCGTCCCCACGGGGAGTCGAACCCCGGTTACTGGCGTGAAAGGCCGGTGTCCTAGGCCACTAGACGATGGGGACGTCTTTTTACCGTTGGAAAGAATTCGAGCTTATATCCTTTGGCGGCAAAAAATGTCAAGCAGTAAATTGTGGACTTAAGGCGGATAAGGGATAGGAGAGCGTTGCTGTCGGCGGACGATAGGCAAAAGGTGACCAGGTCGTCTTTCACTCGCAAATGCGCGCCTATGTTATTGATCTACAAATGTTTATCATTAACGGAGCCGCTGCGGGCACGGCGGAGCGCGTCCCGCCGTTTTCGTCCTGCCTTGTGACGGTGTGCCGTCATGGGGGGGTCATTCGAAGGTCACCGGTTCCCGGAGGATGGCGGCCCGGGCCTCCTCGGCCCGGGCGGCGATCTCCGGGTGGGTGTCCCGGAGGGACATGATCTGCCGTAGATTGTCTGCGGTTCTCAAGACGAGCATAGCCATGTCGCCGTCGGCGATACCGGCCCGGGAAATGATCTCGTCCCAGTCGCCGCCTCCGGCCCAGGCGTAGATCACCCAGGAAGTCCAGAAATAGAGGGGCCGCGTGGGGAAGCCCGCCGCTTCCAGGCGTCGGAGGAGGGGCCGTACCGTGGCGGCGACGCGGCGGCACGCCGTCGTCAGCCGGCGGTTACGTCGCGAGTTGTCCTTCAGGACGATCTCCTGATCGCCGTCGTAAACAAACGGGGCGATCACCGCCGCCATGAGCGCCGGATCTTCCGGGAAGGCCTGCTGTTTTATGCACTCCCCGATGAGCAGCGGCTGGTCGAGGCGCAGACGGGACGCCCAGATCCCGCTTTCGGTAAGCCGGTCTTCGTCGTTGACGAAGCCCTCCGCCTTGAGGAAATCCAGGTACCTGAGAAAGTCGTTCCAGAGCCCCGCCCCCATATCCCCGGTCCCGTGTTGCCGCTGTCGGGAGCGCTGATATACCGCCAGGGAATTGGCGAAGATCTCCCTGATCCCTGCCGGAGTCTGCGAGAGCAGGAGGTTGAGGACCATGGGGAAATCGTTGCGGAGCTGGCTCCGGATGTCCTCGGGTTTCCGGAACAGGAGGTCCCGGATATGCCGGGGGTCCATGAACCGGCCGGGGACGACGAGAAGAAAGCCGATCTTGTCCAATCCTCTCCGTCCGGCCCGGCCCGTCATCTGATGGAATTCCGTGCCCGTGAGGGGACTGAATTCGTGGCCGTTGAAGAGATCGGAGTTGAAAAGGACGATGGTCCGGGCGGGATAGTTGACCCCGGCGGCGACGGTGGAGGTGGCGAAGATGGCATCGAGATGCCCTTTTTTCATCATGGTTTCCACGAGATACTTCCAGGCGGGAAGCTGGCCGCCGTGGTGGGCGGCCACCCGTGACCTTTCCAGGACGGGCAGTTGGCGGTGTCCCTCCAGGAAGGGAAAGCGGGCCAGGAGGTCCTCGAGATCGTAATGAAACGCCTCCGTGCCGGCACCGTCGTCATGGAGGCTGTGGCAGGTCTTCAGGGCCCCGTCGCATTCCGCGCGGGATTTGAGAAAGAAGATCGCCGGCAGGAGCTGGAAGCTCCGCAGGACCTCGATGATCTCTCCGCAGCGGGGGAAGGGGTCGTGGCGCCTCTTCGCTCCCGCCGCCGCTTCCTGGAAGGCGGCGATCTGCCCGTGGAGGCGGTCTTTTTCCAGATAGGGGAGGAGCCGTCCCGAAGGGTGGAGAAAAAGCGGGTAAAGGGGGACGGGGCGTCTGGTTTCCGAGACGACCCGGCAGGTCTTCCCGCGGAGTCCGGACAGCCAGGCGGCGATCTCCCCGGCGTTGCCGATGGTGGCCGACAGGAGGAGCAGATTGATCCGGACGGGGAGGTAGATCATGATCTCCTCCCAGACCACCCCCCGGTCGCGGTCCCCCAGGTAGTGGGCCTCGTCGAGGATCACCAGCTCGCAGTTCAGGTCTTCCCCGTGGTGCATGGCGTCGTAGAGCTGATTGCGGAGGATCTCCGTGGTGCCCACGATGATGGGGGCGTCGGGATTGTCCTTCATGTCGCCGGTGAGGATGCCGACCCGGTCGGCGCCGAAGAGCTGGCCGAATTCCGTCCATTTGGCGTTGCTCAGGGCCTTGAGGGGGGAGGCGTACCAGCAGCGGCCGCCTTCACCGGTGATCAGCCGGATGGCTTCCTCGGCGATCCAGGTCTTGCCGGCGCCGGTGGGGGCGGTGACGATACAGTCCCCCTCCCGGATCGCCTCCAGGGCCTGGAGCTGGAAGGTGTCGGGCTGAAAGGGCCGGGGTTCGGGACGGCCGATCCGGGCGAAGGTGGCCTTCAGTGTCGGTTCCGCCTCGGGATGCATATGGAGTCGCCGGGGATGCCGGGGACGGGGACGCCGGTGGCTCTGTTGGACAATCTTTTCACGGGCTAAATGTTCAGGCATGGCTATCCCTATCACAGCTGCCGTTGCCGGGTAAAGGATTTAGCGCGGCGGCGTTTATGACCTGGATTCTTATGGGTTGACAGGCGGCCGGATTCGTCTTAAGTATCGCCCGGCCGTCGGGAAACCGGTCAAGGATGCGGCGGGAAGTCTTGGAAATGCCCGGGAAGGCTATTCGATCCGGGGGGCGCTGTGGAGGTGGCAAGTGGCGGAAAGATCGGGTCAATCCATATTCTGGGGCTGGTATATCGTGGCCGCGGCCTTTTTCGTCCTCGCCATCAATTACGGGGGGCGGTACAGCTTCGGGGTCTTCGTGAAGCCCCTGGCCCAGGAATACGGCTGGTCCCGGTCGGTCATCTCCCTGGGGGCCTCCCTGAACATGCTGATTTATTCCGCCGGTGCCGTGATCATCGGCCGGATGGTGGACCGGATCGCACCGCGCTGGATCGTCACGGGCGGGGCGGTGATCGCCGCCGCGGGTTACTGCCTGACCTCGCTGGTGCAGGCGCCGTGGCAGTTCTACATCGTTTACGGCCTCCTGTTGGGTATCGGCTCGGCGGGCCTGGGGGTGGTGGCGGTGAACTCCTCCGTGGGCAAGTGGTTTATCCGCAAGCGGGGGACGGCGATCGGCATCACCACCATGGGGGTGAGTTTCGGCACCGTTGCCCTGACCCCCCTGGCGGGGCTCATGGTGAAAAACTTCAACTGGCAGACGGGTTTCATGATTCTGGGCCTGCTGACCCTGATAGTCGGCGTCGGTCTTTCCCAGCTATTTCTCCGCCGGGTTCGCCCGGAGGATCACGGTCTCCTGCCGGACGGGGAGGTCCACACGGAACTGGTCGTCAAGATCGCGGCCCCGCCGGCGCCGGCGCCGGGGCCGCGTTTCGTGGACATGATCCGGGACCGGCGTTTCCAGACCCTGGCCCTGTCTTTCGGCCTGGCGGTGATGGTCTTGATGAGCGTTTTCGTGCATCAGGTAGCCTTTGCCATCGATCAGGGTATCGGCGAGGTGGCGGCGGCCTCCTCCCTGGCGGCCCTCGGTCTGGCCGGTTTCGCCGGACAGTTCTTCTTCGGCTGGCTCAGTGACCGGATCCGCGATCCGAAGTATGCCTCATTTCTGGGGATGTCCTTCATGCTCCTGGGGTTGGGGGTGCTCCTCCAGGTCGGCTCCGTCCGGGGCCTTTTTATCTATGCCGTCGTCTTCGGGTTCGGCTACGGCGCCCTGGCGCCCATGATGCCCATTCTCCTGGCGGACCGTTTCGGGCGGGATGTCCTGGGCGCCATCTATGGCTTCGTAACCCTTTTTCTCGGTATCGGGGGCGCCGTCGGTCCGTATGTCGCCGGGCTGATCTACGATGCCTCCGGCGCTTACGGCTTTGTCTGGAAGGCCGATATCGTGATCATGATCTTTGTGGCCGCCTTCATCCTGACCCTGCCGCGGAAAGCGGCCGTTTCGTGAAGCCCGGGGGGTTCATTCCCCGGCGGTAGAGCCGGGGCCGACGGCTTCCGGCGGTCCCGGGGCCAGGTAATCACCCAGGCGGTTCGCTACCGCGACGGCGAGCCGGGCGAGTTGGGAGCTGTCCAGACCGGCGTGATACCGGGCGGGGGAGGCGTCGCCGAAATTGAGACTGCCCATGGCCAGGCCCCGCAGGACCAGGGGGGCGACGGCGATGGATTTGATGAAGTATTTGTTGTCCGGGGGGAGGAGCCGGTAGTAGGCTTTCAGATCCCCGTTGGCGAGGACGGGGGTGCCGCCCTCGCCGGTCAGCTCGGCGAAGGCGGCCGCGTCGATTTGATTGAGGCGGTCTTTGAGAAAGGGGGATTTCATGATTTCCGCCGGCCAGGACTCTGTCTCCGGCCTCTTGATCAACGACAGCCAGGCGAAGGGAATGGCGAAGGCTTCCTGCAATTCCCGCAGAACGTGGGTGAAAAGGGCGGTGATTCCCCCTCCCTCCGGAAGGGACGCTTCAATCCGGGCAAACGTCTCCTGGATGGCCGCGTTGATCTGTTTCGTCTCCCCGAGCTGATCCATTTCTCTACCTCCTCGACGTTTTTGCCCCCAATCCCGGGGGCGGATACAAAATGGACGAACATATCCGCTAAGTTTTGGACAATTGTCATGTGGAAATGACAACCGGTCATGCCCATCTCTCCCCCCGCCGTCGGTAACGGCAACTGCCGCCCCGCAGGGCGTGACGGTTCCCAGGGCGCCGGGGGACCTTGCGTGCCGCATCGTTCCGTTGGCGGCGACCGCCGGTGTTCGGGGGGCGGTGTTACTCGGCAGCGAATTCCGCCAGCACGACCGTATGGTCCGAAGGTTTCTCCGCCCGGCGGGGGGCCATGTCGATGCGGCATTGCCGGGATCTTTCCGCCAGGGGGGCCGTGGCGAGGATGTGGTCCACCCGCCAGCCCAATTGCCGTTCCACGGCCCTGGGGACGCGATAATCGAAAAAGGTGTATTGCCCTGCCTCGCCGGGGTGGTGGCGGCGAAAGACGTCAATGAAACCCCAGGCCTTGACCCGGTCGAAGGCCTCCCAGACCTCGGGGGTGAAGCAGACATGGCCGCGGAGGCGTTGGGGATCGTGAACGTCGATGTCCTCCGGGGCGACGTTGAGATCGCCGCACCATATCAGCGGTTGCCCCGGGGTGAAGTTGCGGGAGAAATAGGCACGGAGCCGGTCGAACCACGCCAGCTTGTATGCGAAATGAGGGGTTTCCCGCTCCCGGCCCTGGGGGACGTAGGTGTTGACGACGCTGAAATCAGGGAAATCCACCCGGAGCAGCCGGTCCTCGTCCGGCGACTCCCCGTCGTCCAGGCCGCAGGATGCGGCTATCGGCTTTTCCAGAGAGGCCACGGCGACGCCGTTGTACCGGAGGTTCCCCCGAAAAACCACCTCATAGCCCGCGGCGGTGAATTCCTCCCGGGGAAACTTGTCGTCCCCCACCTTGGTTTCCTGGAGGCAGACGACATCCGGCCGGTTTTCCCGAAGCCAGGGCAGAAGAATATGGAGGCGCGAACGGAGGGAATTGACGTTGTAGGTGGCGATCCGGAAACCGGCCATCGATGCTGCCTTTCACTGTTGTTCCGTAAACTCCGATCCTCATATCATTACCGGCGGCGCGGATCAAGATCATTCCGCAAAGCGCCGTTTCCTCCGGATATCTATCGTAATTCTTTCCTTGACATCGAGGCCGGCGGAAGCATAAGTATCAACAAATAATCAAAAGTGACCGAACTTATGGGCTTTCCCGACATCCGCACGATTTTTCTCACCAATGTATGCACGTTCTCCATCTGCGCCCTGGTGATGGTTTTGCTCTGGCGACAGAGTCGCGACCGCTATCAGGGGCTGGCCTATCTGGTGATCGACTACCTCCTCCAGGTGGCGGCGACGGCCCTCATTGCCCTCCGCGGCATGATCCCCAATATAATGTCCATCGGTCTTGCCCAGATCCTGATTTTCACCGGCTCCCTCCTGGGCTACATGGGGCTGGAGCGCTTTGTGGGCAAGATCGGCTCCCAGCTCCACAATTATATAGTTCTGGTGGGGTATGGGGCCTTGATGATCTGTGTTTCCGTCTTCAGCCCGGCAAGTGGCTGGCGCCACTATGCCTTCCTGCTGGCAACGCTGTTTATCTGGTCGCAGTGCCTGTGGCTCCTGTGGTATCGCGTCGCGCCGGGGATGCGCCCCCTGACCTTCGGGACGGGCATCGTTTTCCTGGCCTTTTGTCTCGTCAATGTCTTTCGGATCGGCCAACATCTCTTAAGCCCTCTTCCCCTGGGTGACTATATGAGGTCGGGACCCGTGGAGGCGATGTTCATGATTGTCTATCAGATGCTGCTGGTGCTGCTCACCTATGCGCTGGTGCTCATGGTGAACAAGCGCCTCTTCGGCGATCTGAAGGTCTCGGAGCAGAAATTCACCTCGGCCTTTCGTTCCTCGCCGAACGCCTTAGTCCTCAGCCGGCTCCGGGACGGGCGGATTATGGAGGTCAACGACGGCTTCGTGCAGCTCTCCGGTTACCAGGCCGGGGAGGCGGTAGGGAAAACGTCTCTGGAGTTGAATATCTGGGCCGATGTCGAAGAACGGGCGGCAATGGCGGCCGAGCTCACCCAAGAAGGAAGGATCCGGTCCCGGGAGCTGCAATTCCAGAACAAAGCCGGAGGCGGGGTGACGGGGCTGCTGGCGGCGGAGGTCATCGAGGTCGAGGGCGAGTCATGCCTTCTGAGCAGCATCAACGACATCAGCGAGCGGAAGCGGATGGAGGAGGAGATCCGGGAACTGTCCCTGCGGGATTCCCTTACGGAACTCTACAACCGCCGCGGCTTCTTCACCGTCGCCGCGCAGATGATGAAGACGGCGACGCGGACGGGGGAAAAATTGTTTCTCACCTTCGGCGACTGTGACGGTCTCAAGGGGGTCAACGACCTCCTCGGTCACGAGGAGGGGGATCGGGTCCTGACGGCGGCGGCGGAGGTTCTGAGCCGGACCTTCCGCGCCGCGGACGTTGTCGCCCGGATGGGGGGCGATGAATTCGCCGTCCTCTCCGAGGCGACGCCGGGCACCGATCCGGCGGTGCTGTCCCGGCGGCTGCAAACCAATATCGAGGCCTACAACAGGGAGCACGCCGGACCATGGCGGCTGGGGATGAGCTGGGGGGTCACCGTTTTCGACCCGGCCCATCCTGTTTCCCTGGATGAACTCGTCGCCGCGGCCGACAACCTGATGTATCGGGAAAAAAAGGCCAAGGCGGCGGCCGGCGCCTGATCCTCCCCGGGCTGCCCGTCGCCCCGGCCGGATCGGATCTCCTCGCCGCGCTTCCGTTTGCGGGGAGCGCCGGCCCCCCTCCCCTCCGGCAGTCCCCCCTCCCTATTTCAAGCGGAAGTCCACGCGGGCGGCGCCTGCCTTGTCCTTCTTCTCCGGCGCCAGGGGGGCGGAGGAAACGAGAAACACCCGGCCCGGCTCTACCGGGCCGGCCTTTAGGATCTGCTCCTTGACCGTTTCGGCCCGCCGTTGCGCCAGTTGGCGCAGGTCGCCGTCGCTCACGGCGGCGTGCTTCAGGAGCAGCCGTTCCATCTCGGCCCGGGGGATGTCCTTGGCGATGCCCAGGAAATTGCGCGGCTTGTCGGGCAGGTCGGTTTCCTCGTAAACCCGTTTCAGGTAGCGGTCGTATTCACCGGGGGCGACCGTGACCCGGGCAACGGGCACGGCCGGTTTCCCCGCCTCGATGAGGTCGTCGAGCTTACGTTCCCGGACCTTCCGGTCCAAGAGCTTCTTTTTCAGACCTTCCCGATCCATGACCGGGTCCGCGTGCCCCTCGATATCCAGCCGGACCTGGGGCTTTTCGTAGAGGGCCCTGGCCAGGGAGCTGATCTTGGTCAGGGCCGCGGCATTCAATTCCGCACTGCCGGCGTCGAACTCGATGTAGCTGAGTTCCTCCCCGCCGCCGCCCAGGGACGCCAGGAGGGCGAAGGGGGCGGTCAGGGCCTTGGTGAAGATATTGACTATTATCTGCCAGACGATGGGCCAGACGGAGAACTCGGGGTCGTCCAGGCTGCCCGTGACGGGGATGTCCAGGTTGATCTGGCCGTGGCGGTCCTTGAGAAGGGAGACGCCGAGGGCGACGGGGGCCTTGATGGCATCGGGGCTTTCCACCCGGTCCCCCAGGGTGAGCTGGTCGATGAATACCTTATGGCCGGCGTTGAGCTTCCCGTTTTCCACCAGGTAGGAGACATCGAAGGTCAGTTTGCCCTTCAGGATGGGATGGCCGAGATATTTGCTCGCATAGGGCGTTGCCGGGCTCAGCTCGATGTCCTTGAACCGCATGGCGATGTCGGCGAACTGGCGTTGGCTTAAGGGATTCATCCGCCCCTCGATCAGGATGTCCGAACCCCGTTCCAGGTTCCCCCGGAGGCTGACGGCGGCCCGGGCGATCTCCTCCGAAGACAGTCCGGTGACGCTGCCCGTCATGTTCCGCATCCGGGCGGAGAAATTGGGTTTGATGAAGTTGTCCGTAAAGTCGATCGTGCCCCGGTCGAGATCGACGCGGCCGATCTTGATCTCCCGGAGAGGTGAAGGGGGCGATGATTCCGGGGCGGCCGCCTTGGCGACAGGGGCCGTCTTGCGGTCAGGGACGGAAGCCGCTGCCCCGCCGCCGGCTGCGGACGTCCCGGCCGGTTGCTGCTCTTTCCCGGTCAGCTGCTTAAGATTGAGGCTGCCGTCGGCGTTGATGATCACCCGGGCAAAATAGTCCCGGAGTCCCACCTTGCTGATATGGAGGCGGAAAGGCTGGGACAGGGCGTCTATCCCGTCCAGGGACAGCATGCGCCACTTTACGAAATCGTTGCCGAAAGCCTGATCCCGGGAGTTGAAATCGGCCACGGCCAACTGTCCGGCGTATTTGATCCGGGGCGGCCCCTGCTTTTCGCCGGCGACTGTTAGTTTGCCTTTGGCGGAGATGCTGCCCCGGACGATATTGAGATGGACCTTGTCGGCGAAATAGGGCTGAAAGGAGCGGATGGCGAGCTGCCTCAAGGCCGTCTCCAGTTGCAGATCGAGGGGATCGAGGACGATGGGGCCCTTGACGGCCAGCGTTCCTTTCTTGTCCACAGTGAGATTCAGCTCCAGCATCGCCTTGCTTCCCCGGGTCAGAGAGAATTCCGTCAGCCGGAGGAGGATCGGATCCAGCGAGATCTTTGCCGGTCCCGCCGGGGCCGCCTCGTCGAAGATGGTGACGGCGCCGCCTGCCATCTGCAGGCGGTCAATCTGCATCTGCAGTTTGTTCTCCTCCTTGCCGGCTTTGATCCTGCCCTGGGCGCTTGTCCTGGTCTTGTCCGCCTTTTGGCCTGGCGACCGCTTTCCTCCGGGGAACAGTTGGGCCAACTGGAGGGCCCCTCCCCGGTCCCGGCGAACGAAAAGCTCCGGTTTGTTCAGCTCTACCGAGGTAAGATGAATCAGGGGCGTCAGTGGCTCCAGGGCGGCGATCACGATTTCCAGTTTCGGCAGACGGAGCAGGGCCCGCTGCCGGAGATCATTCATGATCATCTCCCGCAGCGTGATCCGGCCGCTGATCCGGATGGTCGGTTTGCCTTGCGGCGGGTTGAGAAAGCGCAGGGCCAGCTTTGCATCCAGTTTGGCGGCGGGGATGCGAAAGGCGGTTGGCACCGGGATATAGTCCAGGTAGTGGGGAAGATCCAGATCCCGGATCTCCAGTTCCAGCTCTGTTTCCCGGTCGGCGGAGAAGGGCCGGGATTTCCCCTGCAGGATGTAGGCATCATCATTTATCAAGGCGGAAAGCCGCGGCTCTACATATCTCTTGGCTTGATAGTCCAGGTTGGATACAAAAGGAATATCCAGGGAGAGTTCCCGGATCTTGTGCTTTGTCCTGTTGGGGCGGTCGTCGAAGTCAACGCTGCCGCCGCGGATCCGGATGTTGTTGATGGAGAATCCCGGCGGCGCCTGGTCGGTTGCCGCCTCATCCTTCTTTTTGTCTTCCTTGGGGATGAGATCGGAAAAATTATAGCTGCCGTCGGCCATACGGATGATCCGCAGGTGGGGGCCGGATACGAAGACTTCGTCGAAAATCACCGCCCGGCGGAACAGGGAGGACATCGCCGCGACGTTTAGGTGCATTTCCTCCAGGGCGAAGAAAGATTCCTTCCCCTCCCGCTCGCCGATCATCACCCCGTGCAGGCTGACGGCCATTGCGGCGGGATTGAACGACAATTTTTCCACGGTGACGGTGCGGTGGAGGAGGTCGCCGAGTTTTTTTGTCAGTAAAGGTTTGGCCAACGGGGGGATCAGAATAAAAGACAACACCACGCCGATGATCAGCAGGGCCAAAGCACCGGCCAACAGCAATTTGATTCGCTTCATGGCAACCTCCTCACACTGACGGGAAGGGCGACAAGCATTGCCGTCCCGGGAGCTGATACGGCATAGGGGAAATATTGCCTGGTAAAACTATGAGCCATGCAGGGCCCGGTTGTCAATGATAATATTGCCGGCCGTGCGGGCGATTGTCGGGACCGGCGGGCCGCTGCCGGTGCCGTGCATGTCCGGAGCCCTTTGAAAAATGGCTTCGCCGCTGGCGAACCATTTTTCCGCCGTTATGCAACGCTCTTGTCCGGCGCATGTTGGTTATGAACCCCCGCCGGGGTTCTTTGCCGGCGCCCGGTTGGTGAGCCAGGCGCCGGTGATGACCAGGACGGCTCCGAAGATTAGAGAAAGATTGACCTTTTCGTCAAGGATCAGCCAGCCGAGGAGCACGCCGCTCACGGGGACGAAATTGATGAAGACGGCGGCACGGGTCGGTCCCAGGGCCTTGATCCCCTCGTAGTACCAGATGAAGGCCACGGCGGAGCCCAGCAGGCCCAGAAAGAGAATGGCCGCCCAGGAGACGAGGGAGTATCCCGGCAGGGCGGGGAGCATCCCCTCGGCAAAGGCGGGTGCGGCGAGGATGATCGTGCCGCTGAGACAGGCATAAGCGACCGCCACCAGGGGGGAAATCTCCTTCAGGACTCCCCGGCCGATGAGCGAGTAACTGACCCAACTGACGATGCAGCCGAGGATGAAAGTCTCGCCGGTGCCGATGCCGGCGCCCAGCAGCCCGGGCAGATCCCCCCGGGAGATGACGATGACGGCGCCGGTGAGACAGAGGGCGATGCCCGCGAGGCGCGGGGCCGTGAGATGATCCTTGAAAAGCAGGGCTGATCCCAGGGCGATGAAGACGGGGTTGGAGGCGACGATCAGGGAGGCCCGGCTGGCCGGGATGAGCTTCAGACCGAGAAAGAAAAAGATATTGTAGGCGGCCACCCCGGTCAGGCCGAGGAGGAACAGGGGAAGCAGCATGCGTCGCGCCGGCACGGGGAGACGGCCTTCTGCCTGCCAGGTCATGGCCAGCAGCAGCAGGGAAGCGACGGCAAACCTGAGAAAGGATCCGGACGCCGGCCCCATGTCCTGAGCGGCAATGCGGCCGGCGACGAAGGTGCCCCCCCAGAGAACGGCAGTCAGGAATAATTTCAGATAGATCAAAAGGTTGTCACCGTGATGGGCCGCCACTATGCGCCGATGATCTTGACGAGGACCCGCTTCGGCCGCCGGCCGTCGAACTCGCCGTAGAAGATCTGCTCCCAGGGACCGAAATCCAGTTCCCCGGCCGTGACGGCCACGACGACCTCCCGGCCCATGATCTGGCGCTTCAGATGGGCGTCGCCGTTATCCTCGCCCGTGCGGTTGTGGCGGTAGCGGGAGGTCGGGGCATGGGGGGCGAGCTCCTCCAGCCAGGTTTCATAATCGGCATGGAGACCCGCCTCGTCGTCGTTGATGAAGACGGACGCGGTGATGTGCATGGCGTTCACCAATATCAGCCCCTCGGTGATCCCGCTCTCCCGGAGGCACTGCCGGACCTGAGGGGTGATATTGATGAAACCGCGCCGCTGCGGCACGGTGAACCAGAGTTCCCGGCGATAACTTTTCATGACCACGTCTAACTCGAGATGGGGGCGACGATCAGGACCTTGCCGTTTTTCCGCTGCGTCCGCCTGCGGGCAGGGGCGTTAGAAGTTCTCCGCCAAAAGCTCGTAGTAGGACTGGGGGTGGAGGCAGGCCGGACAGTTCTTCGGGGCCTCCGTCCCTTCGTGGACATAGCCGCAGTTGATGCAGTGCCACTTGACCTTCTGTTTCTTCTTGAAGACCTCGCCGTTGACGATATTGGCGATGAGGGCGCGGTAGCGGTTCTCGTGGAACTTCTCCACCTTGGCGATCTGCTCGAAGGAGCGGGCCACCTCGGGATAGCCCTCTTCCTTGGCGATAGCGGCGAAATCGGCATAAATCGCCGTCCATTCCATCTGCTCCCCCGCCGCCGCCGCTTCGAGGTTCGTCTTTGTGTCGGCGATCACCCCGGCGGGATAGGCGGCGGTGATCTCCACTTCGCCGCCTTCCAGGTGCTTGAAAAAGACCTTGGCGTGTTCCTTTTCGTTTTCCGCCGTTTCCATAAAGATATTGGCGATCTGCTCGTAGCCTTCCTTCCGGGCGGCGCCGGCGAAATAGGTGTAGCGCATCCGGGCCTGGGACTCCCCGGCAAAGGCCGCCAGCAGGTTCTTCTCCGTTCTGCTTCCCTTGATCGATTTGCTCATCTTCTGACCTCCTGTTTTTTCGTGATGCCGTAATATAATGTCACTTCAGGCGCGGGTCAATACCGGTGAAGCCGCAGTCGGGCATATAACAGGTCACGTTGAGAAACTGGCACTGTTGCCCGCAGGCCGGACACTGCCGGGGTGGCTTTTCCGCCGGGAGCGTGTTCCCGCAGTTGCTGCACTTCCAGTATGTTTCAGGAAGTCCGGGTTTGTCATCGGTCATCGTCTTTTCTCCTTTCCCCCGCGGCGGTGAAAAATGCCGCGACGGCTCGTTTTTATTACCGGCTGCTCCGGCTCACCGCGGGCAATATGTAAAACAAATCTCGGAAATAAGCAACCTCCTTCCCCCGTTTCGGGACGTTTCGTGCAATTCCTTGCGCGAATCTTTGCAAAACCGCGGGCCGCGACGGGGGGCAAAGACGGCCGGCGCCGGATTCCGTCGGCCGAACCGGGAATAAGGATTTGACCGCATATGCCTTTTCTGTTATTTCCCCGCAAGGAATAAAAAATATGGAAGGCCTATGAAGCATATCGTCCTCGGCACCGCCGGCCATGTGGATCACGGCAAGACCTCCCTGGTCAAGGCCCTGACGGGCATCGACACGGACCGTCTCAAGGAGGAGAAGGAGCGGGGAATCACCATCGAACTCGGGTTTGCCTCCCTGCGTCTTCCCGGCGGGATGACCCTGGGTATCGTCGACGTTCCGGGTCACGAACGGTTTATCAAAAACATGGTGGCCGGGGCCTCCGGCGTCGATCTCCTCCTCCTGGTCATCGCCGCCGATGAAGGGGTGATGCCCCAGACCAGGGAACATCTCCACATCTGCACCCTGCTGGGGATCCGCAAGGGGCTCGTGGCCCTCACGAAGATCGACATGGTGGATGAGGACTGGCGTGCCCTGGTCATGGACGATGTTCAACAATATCTCCAGGGAACCTTTCTCGCCGGGGCTCCCGTGGTACCCGTGTCGGCGGTGACGGGCGCCGGACTGCCGGAGCTGGTGGCCGCCCTCGAGAGTTTGGCGGCGGAGGTGGAGGAAAAGAGAGATCACGGCATCTTCCGTCTCCCGGTGGACCGGGTGTTCTCGATGAAGGGCTTCGGCACCGTGGTCACGGGAACCCTGATCTCCGGAAGTATCGGGGTGGGCGACGATATCGAGATCCTCCCGACGGGGGTGTCGGCCCGGATCAGGACCATCCAGGTACATAATCAGACGGTGGAGCGGGCGGCGGCGGGCCAGCGGACGGCGATCAACCTCCAGGGGGTGGAGCGGGCCGCCGTGGAGCGCGGCGAAGTGATGATCCGGCCGGGGACCGTGGAGGTTTCCCGGCGTCTCGATGTGCTCCTCGACTACCTGGAGAGCAACGAAAAAGTCCTGAAAAACAGGAGCCTGGTCCGTTTCCATGTGGGGACCCGGGAAAGTCTCGGCCGGGTCATCCTCCTGGACCGGGAGGAGGCCCTGCCCGGGGAGCGTGTTTACGGGCAGATCATCTTCGAAGCGCCGGTGGTGGTCATGGCCGGGGACCATTTCGTCATCCGGAGCTACTCGCCGATCACGACAACGGGGGGCGGAATCATCCTTGATCCCCTGCCCCGGAAGCACAAACGGAAGCAGCCGGCGGTGACGGAGGAATTTCGCCGTCTTGCTGCCGGGACGGGGGAGGAACGGGTCGCCGTCATCACCGCGCGGTCCGGTTACGAAGGCGTGAACATCTCCCGGCTGGTCATGCGGACGGGACTGCCGGAAGGCCGCCTGCGGAAGATCGTCGAGGCCATGCTCTCCGCCCGGCAGGCCGTCCTCCTCGATTCCGAAACCCTTCAGATCGTGGACGGCGCGGTCTACGCCTCCCTGCAGGAGCAACTCCGCCTGGAACTCCTCGCCTATCACGGGAAGAACCCCCTCCGGGAGGGGATGCAAAAGGAGGAGCTGCGGATGACCGTCGGCGCTTTCATCCCCGGCAAGCTCTTCAACAAGGCCCTCAAGGATCTGGAAAGGCAAGGCCGGGCGGTCCTGGAGCGGGAGACGGTCCGGCTGGCGGAGCACCGGGTCCGGTTGGAGGAGGACCTGGAGACCCTCAAGGAACAGATTCTGGCGGCCTACCTCTCCGCCGGCCTTGCCCCGCCGACGGTGAAGGAGCTCTACGGTCTTTTCCCCGACCGGGGCAAACAGGTGGACAGCGTGCGGAACATCCTGCTTCGGGAGGGTAAGCTCGTCAAGGTGAACGAAGACCTGCTCTATCACCGGGAGGTCCTGGACGGGTTCCAGGAGCAGTACCGGGAAATGCTCCTCCGGGACGGGCGGGTGACGCCGGTCACCTTCAAGGAGCTGACGAACCTGAGCCGGAAATTCATCATCCCCCTCATGGAATATTTCGATGCCGTGAAAATGACGGTGCGCTCCGGTGATCATCGCATTCTGAGAGAAAAAAGATGAACGACGGCGGGCAGGAACACCCGGGGGGGACCGAAAGGTGGCCGGTCCGTTGCTTTGCCGGGACCTCGTGGCGGGGGGCGCTAGCGGATATCGTCCGGGAGGTGCCTCTGTCCGTCTGGCTCGACGGCCGAAAATTGGCGACCATCGCCTGTACGGGGTTGCATGTGGAAGAACTGGCCCTGGGCTGGCTCCGGGGCGAGGGGATCATCCGGAGCGCCGCAGAGATCACCGCCCTGGTCGTCGAGCCCGGGGGGGAGTCGGTCCATGTTTCTACCCGGAACGGTGCGACCGGCGGGGGAGAGGGCGATCGTATGCGCCGCCGTGACGAGCCCTGGGGCGTGGCCGTGGTTTCTCCGGATACCGCCGGGGGTGTGGATGCGGCGGTTGCAGGGACGGCGTCAGGGGCGGGGCCGGATGGCGGGGTCGAAGTCTTCATTGCCGCCGCCGGCGGCCGGAGTCCTTTCCGGGATCCGGGAGGGGTGACCGCGCCGCCCGGTGATTCCGAAAAGGGGACCGCCCCGGTCCCGGCGGGGGCGGCCGGAGGACTGCCGCCCCTGGTGGTACCGTCCCGGGTGCCGCCTCTGTCGCCGTCCCGTATCTTCGACCTTATGGAGCAACTGACCGTCGCCGTCGCGATCCACCGGCTTTCCCGGGGGACCCACGGCGCCGCCCTGGCGGACGAAAGGGGGATCATCGTGGTCCGGGAGGATATCGGGAGACACAACTGTCTGGACATGCTCAGCGGCTATGCCCTCCGCCACGGTCTGGACGGAGCGGACAAGATCCTCCTGCGTACCGGGCGGGTCTCCTCGGAAATCGTTTACAAACTCTGGCGGATGGGCGTCCCGGTGGCGTTGTCCCTCTCGGTGCCGACGGCGCTGGCGGTACGGATAGCCGAAGCGGCGGGGATAACCCTCGTGGGGGCCATCCGGACCCCGTCCCTGACGGTTTACACCCATCCGGAGCGGATAGGAGCAGCATGAAAAAGAGCATCTATGTAAGAGACATCAAAGCGGGGGAAAAGATCGCCGATTTCTTTTTCGTTACGGAAAAGAACCTCGCCTATTCCCAAAAGGGCTCCCCGTACCTGAACCTGCGCCTCAAGGACAAGACGGGGGAGATGGACGGCAAGGTGTGGGATAACGTCGCGGAACTGGACAAGGCCTTTCGGAAGGGCGATTTTGTCTTTCTCCAGGGCCGGTCCCTCCAGTATAAGAACGTCATGCAGCTGTCCGTCCTGAGTGCCCGTCGGGCGGAGGGGGGGGAGATAGAGGCGGCGGAATTCTTTCCCGTGGCCGAGGAGGACCCGGAACTGATGTTCCGGGAACTGGAGTCTTTCGCCGCCGCCGTGGCGACGCCGGCGCTGCGGGAACTGCTCCGCTCCTTCCTGGCGGACGGGGAATTTGCCGGTCTTCTCAAGCGCGCCCCTGCCGCCAAGGGCTTTCATCATGTCTATATCGGCGGCCTTCTGGAGCATACCCTTTCCGTGGTCAGGGTCCTGGACCGCCTGCGGGGACATTACAAGGGCCTCAACCACGATCTGGTCATCACGGGCGGCATCCTCCACGATATCGGCAAGATCCATGAATATTCCTATGACGGCCTCATCGATTACACCGACGAGGGGCGCCTCATCGGCCACATCGTCATGGGGGTGGAAATGGTGAATCGACGGATCGCCGACCTGCCGGACTTTCCGGCCCAACTGGCCATGGAACTCCGCCACATCCTTCTTAGCCATCACGGTGTTCTGGAATTCGGCTCCCCGAAAAGACCGAAGACCCTGGAGGCCCTGCTCGTCCATTATGTCGATGACCTGGACGCCAAGATCAACGCCATGCAGACCTTCGTCGCCGGGTCCGGCAACGAAGATTCGGACTGGACCCCTTATCACCGCCTCCTCGAACGTTACCTTTACAAGGGCAAGAATACCGGGCAGAGGGAAGAGACGGCCTGAACGCCGGTAAAGCCTTATCGCGGGCGGGGGCCGGTTCGGATCGCGCTTTCCGGGGCGGACCGGTCTGCAGGTGACGACCTCCCCCGTACAAACGCCCGGGGGCGATCAGGACGGCAAGGACTTCAGGATCAGGAGGACGAGGACGGCCAGGCAGAACAGGAAGCCGGCGATGGGCAGCCGCCGGCGCTTGAGGAAGGTGAGGAGTTGGTCTTTTCCGGCCGTTTCTCCACGGAAATCGAAGAGAAAGGCGGAAAAGAGGTAGAGCAGGAAAATCGGGAGGCCGTAAATGACCAGCAACGGCAGGGCCAGCGATCCCCGGACCGCCCAGTGGTGGGCCAGTTCTTTCGGGGCGCCGGACAGGAGGATGTACGCCGTCAGGAGCCAGAGGCCGAGATAGATAATGTAGAGCCGCCTTCGCTTCATCGTGGTCCTTAAATAGGCACTTTCGCCCGTCGGGTCAACCATTTTCTTTCCCCGCCCTTCTGGACGTTTTTCATCCAGATGTCGAATTTCTTTGACAGATCGGGGAAAATACATTATGGAGCACCCACTGTTCCAGAATCAAAAATCAGGGAAACGGCGGGCAAGTCCGGCGAACCCGACGACGGCGCCTTCACGGCCGGGCTGTTTCCCGAAGGGGTGGCGATGTATTCAGCAAGCGATTTGAGGAAAAATCTGCGGATCAAAATGGAAGACGAACCGTACGTCATCACGGAGTTCAATTTCACGAAACCGGGGAAAGGGCAGGCGCTCTATCGGTGCAAGCTGAAAAACATGATCAGCGGGGCCCAGTTCGAAAGGACCTTCCGGTCGGTGGACGTCTTCGAGCCGGCGGATCTCCAGGAGAAAAAGATGCAGTTCCTCTACGAGCAGGAGGGCAAGTACTGCTTCATGGACAACGAGACCTACGAACAGATTCTCCTTACGGAGGATCAGGTCGGTGACGGGAAAAACTATCTGATCGAGAATATCGAGGTGGAAGTCCTCCTCTTCGAGGATCGACCCCTGGGGGTCAGTCTGCCCAATTTTGTGGATCTCGTCGTCACCAAGGCGGAGCCCTGGGCACGGGGCGACAGCGTCTCCGGGAACACCAAGCCGGTGACGGTCCAGACCGGTTATGTCCTGCAGGTTCCTCCCTTCATCGAAGAGGGGGAAAAGATCCGCATCGATACCCGGACGGGGGAATATCTCACCCGGGTCAAGGACTGAAACGCCGTCCGGGTGACAATGCATGACCCGTGGCCCCTGGCGAAAAAACGGCGCGCCCTGGAACTCCGTGCCCGGATCCTTGCCGAGCTGCGTCGTTTCTTTGCCGACCGGGATTACCTCGAGATCGAAACCCCCTGCCTGATTCCCGCCCCGGCGCCCGAATTTCACATCGACACCTTCCCCTGTGCGGGCTGGTTCCTGCAGCCCTCGCCGGAGCTGTGCATGAAGCGCCTCCTGGCGGCGGGTTATGACCGGATCTTTCAGATCTGCAGGTGTTTCCGTCAAAAGGAGCGGGGTGACCGCCATCTTCCCGAATTCACCATGCTGGAGTGGTACCGCCGGGAAGCGGACTATCGGGACCTCATGGCCGAATGCGAGGAACTCCTCGTCCAGGTCGCCGGCGCCCTCGGCCGGGGCGACCTGGTCACCTATCAGGGCGTGCGGATCGAAATCGGTGCTCCGTGGGAGCGGATGACCGTTGGGGAAGCCTTCGACCGTTTTGCACCCCTGCCGGTCGCGGCGGCCCTGGCCGGGGACTGCTTCGAAGAGATCCTGGCGGTCCATGTCGAACCCCGGCTGGGTCGCCGCCGGCCGACGTTTCTCTACGACTATCCCCTTCCCCTGGCGTCGCTCGCCCGGGTAAAACGGGGCGACCCCGCCGTGGCGGAACGTTTCGAGCTCTACATCGCCGGTATGGAACTGGCCAATGCCTTCACGGAGCTTGCGGACGAGGGGGAGCAACGCCGCCGCTTCGCCCGGGAGGAGGAGGCGCGCCGCCGGGCCGGAAAGCCCCCCTATCCCGTTCCGGAAAACTTCCTGGCCGCGCTGCCCGCTCTGGGTACGGCGGCGGGGATCGCCCTGGGCGTGGACCGCCTCGTGATGATCCTGGCCGATGCCCCCCACATCGATGCGGTGACGGCCTTTACCCCGGAAACACTATGAAACGAGGCGAAAAGTGTAGTTGACAAGGTCCGGCTTTTCCTTTACAGGTAAGCCCCGGGACAGAGATAAACCTTTGGAGAGGACAAAAGTGAAAGAAATTCCTTATGTTGCTATGGCGGGACTGGGCGGCCAGTTTCAGGGGAGCATCTTCGGGATGATCCTGGATGCGGGACTGATGGTCAAGTTCGTCCTCCTCCTGCTTTTGGGCTTTTCCGTTGTTTCCTGGGCCATCATCTGGTGGAAATACCGCACCTTAAGCAGGGTGAAAAAGGAAAACGACCAGTTTCTTGATGCCTATGTCAAATCCACCCGGCTGGCCGATATCTTTTCCGAGGCCAAGAAATTTCCCGAATCCACCCTGGCGGAGGTTTTCCGTTCCGGTTACGGCGAATTGATAAAGATAACCAAGACGGTCCGGGAACGGGTCGCGGTCCGGGACCCCGGTCCCCATGACGAGCCCGTGTTCGAAATCAAGGGCATCGACAATATCGAACGGTCCCTGAACCGGGCCAGCGGCAGTGAAACGGACAAACTGGAGAAAGCGCTGGGGTTTCTGGCGACCACGGGCAGCGCCTGCCCTTTTATCGGGCTTTTCGGCACCGTTTGGGGAATCATGGACACCTTCAAGGGCATCGGTGCCCGGGGATCGGCGACCCTGGCGGTGGTCGCCCCGGGGATTTCGGAGGCCCTGATCGCCACGGCGGCGGGCCTGGCCGCGGCGATTCCCGCCGTTATCTTCTTTAATTACTACACGAACCGGATCAAGAGCCTCGCCATGGAAATGGATGCCTTTGCCACGGAACTGGTCAACATCATCGAGCGGAACTATCTCAGATAACGGACGCGGACGATGAGATTTCCGAGAAAACGATCCTACTTCGAAAGCAAGCTCGTGGCCGAGATCAATGTCACCCCCCTGGTCGATGTGGTCCTGGTCCTGCTGATCATCTTCATGGTTACAGCCCCCATGCTGTCCATGGGGATCGACGTCAATCTGCCCCGGGTCAAATCCAAGACCATCGATGTCAACGAAGAGAAGCTGGTGTTGACCATCAACAAAGATCAGGAGATCTTCATCAATCGCACCCGGATCCAGAAGAACGACCTCAAGGTGAAATTGGAGAACATCTTCGCCGCCCGACTCGACAAGGAGATATTTCTCCGGGCCGATAAAACCGTAGCCTACGGTTTTGTCGTGGAGGTGATGTCGGAAATCCGTAAAGCCGGTGTCGATAAACTGGGCATGGTGACCGAAACCCCCGAGGAATCGAGATGACATCCCTTGCTTATCCGGGGATGCGGGAGCGTGCGGGCCACCGTCTTTCCCGGATGATCTTCCTTTCTCTCTTTGTCCATCTGTCGCTGTTGTCGGCGGCGGTGTTTCTGCCCCTGCGTTCCTCTCCGCCCCGCTTCACCCTCGGTCCCGTCTATTCCGTGAACCTGGTGAGTCTTTCGGAGAGCATGCTGCACCGGCAGCCGGCGCGTGATTCCCTGCCGAACATCGCCGGCGCCGCCATGCCCGCGGGGACGCAGGTCATCAAGAAGGCGGTGAAGATGGAAGCCCCGCCGATAAAAAAGATCGAAACCAAGCAAGATTTGCGAAATCCGGCGGTGGAGAAACTCCGGAAGAGACTGGGGGAGAAAACCCCGGAACAGACGGCGTCCCCGTCGGTCGCCGCCGCCACGGCGACGGGGGGTGAAATCAATGACCGGCTGGCTGATTACTACCGGGTCGTCTGGTCCAGAATCAAGGGCCAGTGGGCGTTGCCGGGGGGGATCAACCCCCGGGACAACGTCGAGGCCGTCGTCAATATCCGGATCCTGAGAAATGGAACCATCGCCGGGGTGACTTTTGAAAAGAGATCGGGTTTGGCCTACTTCGACAACTCCGTGCTCCGGGCGTTGAAAAAGGCCCATCCCCTGCCCCCTTTGCCGGACTGGTACCGGGACAGCGGGTTGGATATCGGGATCCGTTTCCTCGCTTCGGATCTGAGATGATCCGGGGGCGTGACAGCGATGGGACTGACCCGCATTTTACGAACATTGAGCCACTTTTTAATCCCCCTCGGTGACGGCGGGCCGTCATGGGCGTTGCCTGGGGGAAATCGCCTCTTTTATCCGACACAACCGGACGATGAAAAGGGCTGCAGGGAGAGCGAACGGATGCATTTTCACGACAAACGAAAAATGATCATGACCCGCGGCGCCGCCGGGTATCGCGGCTTGGGGAGGCTCTTCATCCTGAGCGTCGCCCTGTCGCTGCTTACCCTGGCCGCGCCCGGTGTTGGGGCGGCCAAGGTGTATATCGATATCGACGCCCCGGGCTTTCAGAAATTCCCGATCGCCGTGGACGTCTTCACCGGAGGGGCGGGGGAAGGCGACGGGGAGGGGAACGACGTTTGGTTTCCCGACAATATCGCCGGATATCTCGATATGACCGGATATTTCCGCATCATCCCCCGGAGCGCCTTCCTGGAGGACCCGCAAAAGGATCGCACCCGGATCATCTTCAGCGACTGGCGGACCATCGGGGCCGATTATCTGGTCAAGGGGAGTTTTCAGCGCCAGGCCCGGAAACTCGCGGTGGAGATGCGGCTTTACGACACGGTACGCGGGGAGGTGGTCCGGGAGAAAAGATACCAGGGGACCAGCGAAGAGCGCAAAAAGATGGTGATCAAATTCGTCAATGAGATCCTCCTTGCCCTCACGGGGGAGCCGGGGGTTTTCAACACCCAGATTGCCTATGTCCTGAAGAAAGGAAACAATTCCGAGATTCAGACCGTCAGTTTCGACGGTTCCAGCCAGACGCGGATCACCAATTATAACTCCCTGACCCTGGCGCCGCGCTGGTCTCCCGACGGCCGGCATATCTCCTTCACCTCCTATAAGGACAACAACCCGGACTTTTACGTGCGGGACCTGAAGGCCGGGACCAGAAAAAAGGTCGCCAGTTATCCCGGGATTAATCTTTCCGGCGCCTGGTCTCCCGACGGCCGGAAGATCCTCCTTACCCTGAGCAAGGACGGAAACCAGGAGATCTATGCCATGGATGCGGCGAGCGGTTATCTGCAGAGGCTGACTTACGAATACGCCATCGACGTCTCCCCGGTCTGGTCTCCCGACGGGAAAAAGATCGCTTTCGTTTCCAACCGTGCCGGCTCACCCCAGATATATGTCATGGACCGGGACGGGAGCAACGTGAAAAGACTGACCTATAACGGTTCGTACAACACCTCCCCTTCCTGGTCTCCGAAAGGGAACCGGATTGCCTATGAAAGCAAAGTGGGGGGTACCTTTCAGCTCTTCACCATCGGCGCCGAAGGGGGGACGCCGCAGCAGTTGACCGGTGAGGGCGGCGAGTATAAGCATCCCTCCTGGTCTCCCGACGGCAGGTACCTGGCCTGCACTCTGAGCAGAAGGGGTGTCAACAAGATCGCCGTCATGAACGCCAACGGCACCAATATCCGTGTTCTTTGCGAGGGGGCGAATCCGGCGTGGTCGCCCATGCTTGAATGACTTCTTATCCGCCGGCGGCAACGAAATTTGCTATTGACCTTTGGCGTCCTTTTGATTAAAAGCGATACAGTTGGCGGCGGCAAAGGCCTTAAAAGAAAAGACATTATGGGGGTATGATCCTTGGCTGAACATTTCCGGCGGCTCCTTTCGGTACTGGTGATTGTCTTTTCCTTCACCGGGTGTGCTACCACCGGGGATCTCCAGCGGGTGCAGGGGAGCCTGGGGAGCAAGATCGGCGATCACGATTCGGAAATCGCCGAGTTGAAGGACGAGGCTGCGGCCGGCAAGGCGGCGGTGGAAGAACTGCGGAAGAAGCAGGCGGATGTGAGGGCCGATATCACCGATCTCCGCGAACAACTCCAGCAACTCCGCGGGGGGCTGGAACAGCTCCAGAAGGAGAGCGAGTCCATCCAGGGCCGGGTGGGAGAAATCAAGGGCCTGAAGGAGAAACTCGATCAGACCGCCTTCAAAATCAATTTCATCGAGAACTTCCTCGGCATCGGCAAGAAGGACGAACGGGCGGCGGGCAATGTGGAGAAACATCCCAAGAATCATGCCAGGAACGGCGCCGGCGGGAACGGCGACAAGGAATCCCTCTATGCCGCCGCCTACGAGCTTTACAAAGAAGGGAAATATGAAAAGGCCCGCCTCGAATTCCAGAATTTCTTAAAGAACCACCCCCGGACGGAGTATTCGGGCAACGCCCAGTTCTGGGTCGGGGAGTGTTACTATTTCGAAAAGAGCTACGAAAAGGCCATCCTGGAGTATGAGAAGGTCATCAAGAACTATCCGGAAAGCAACAAGGTTCCCCAGGCCCTGCTGAAACAGGGGCTGTCCTTTCTGGAGCTGGGAGACAAAACGAGCGCCAGATTGATCCTCCAGAACATCATCAAAGATTATCCGAACGCGAGTCAGGCACGGGTGGCCAGGGCCAAACTCCTTGAAATCAAATGACTTCCTGCTAAGGTGAGGACGTTTGCGCCCTGAGGAAGGGCTATGGCGGCGGTGGTCGCCGACCGCTCAGTCCAGGTGGATGACCCGGACCCCGGGTGGTGCCGGCAGGGTGAAAAGCTCTTCCCGGTCGGTGTTCAACTTCTCCAGGGTCAGGCTTTCGTATTCCCAGGTAACGGTTATTTCTTCCTTTCCGGTGATTTTAACCCGCATCCGGTGGGGCAGTTCAGCCCCGGCGACGGGGGCGTAGGCCTCGAAATACACGTTCAGCAACCCCGGAGAGCCTTTTCCCTCCTGTTCGCAACGGTGCAGATAACCGGTCTCGGGATCGATCCAGAGGGATTGCCGAAACTGCCGGTCTTGGGAGACGATATTGAGGCGGTAGGTCCCGCCTTCAGGAAAACCTTCGATTTGCAACGGTTTCGCCGCCGCCGGCAAGGCGGGACGGCGGCCCCTCAGCAGCGAGACGAGATCGCCCACGGACAGGGGCAGGGGGAAAAAGCGGGCGAGATTGTCCGGACCGGCGGCGCCGGTATAGTATTCACCGTTGCCGGGGAGATAAACGGCGAGTCGTCCGGCGTGGCCGGCCAGAAAGAAATTGGGGAGGCCGATCACCGGGATGGCCTCCAGTCGCAGCGACGCCGGGACGGCCGCCAGGATGGCGAACCGGAGGGGATAACGTCCGTTTTCGGTATTCACCGTCGCCTCCGCCACGGCCGTGAGGAGATCCCTTTCCTGATCGCGGCGGTCCAGACGGGCCAGGGCTTCTTCCGGTGTAATATTCATCGCCGCCGCCGTTTTCGAAGGCCCCGGATCATGAACGCAGCCGCTTATCAGCAGCAGGAGAACGAGGCAGGAGGGTAAAAGAAGCCCCTTCATTTTTTGAGCAGGGGGGCGATCTTTTGCGGCAACACGGTGCTGGCGGGATTGATTTTCAGCGCCCGCCGGTAGGCGGCGAGCGCTTCCTGCCTTCGGCCCGCCTTCAGGTAGGCGTCGCCGAGGTGCTCGGCGATGGCGCTGTCATCGGGGAGAAGGACGGCGGCCTCCTGGAGATATTTGAGCGCCAGATCGAGACGGCCCTGTTTGTAGTATGTCCAGCCGAGACTGTCGGTTATGTAGCCGTTGTCCGGCTTGAGTTGCATGGCCTTCAGGATGAGCTTCTCCGCCTCGCCGAGGTTTATCCCCCGGTCGGCATAGCTGTAACCGATAAAGTTCAGGGCATCGGCATGCTCGGGATCGATCTTCAGCAGCGCCTTCATCTGCTGGATACCGGCCTCGAAGCGGCCGGTCTTTTCGTAGAGAACTCCCAGGCTGTAATACAGATCGGTGCTTTTCGGCAAGAGCAGCAGCCCCTCCTTGAGGATCCGTTCCGCCCCGGCCTGGTCTTTGTCTTCTTCATAAAGGGAGGAAAGGACGACATAGATGCCCGGAACGTCCCTTTTGACCCGGGCGACCTGTTCGAGGACGGCGATGGCCTCCCGAAGCTTGCCTTCTTTCTTCAGGATCATGGCGATGCGGATCCGGGCGCTCACGTAAAGCTCGGTATCCGGGGGGATTTTCTGCAGGATCTTGAGCGCCTGCTCGTAGCGCTTCTTTTCCTCGTAAGCCGTTGCCTGCAGATAGGCATATCGATATTCGGCGGGGTATCTCTGGAAGAGTTCTTCAAAGTTTGCCGCCGCCTGGTCGTAACGGCCGCTTTCCAAATACAGCAGGCCGAGGGTCAAAAGCACCTCCCGGTTGGCGGGATCGGAGCGAAGGATGCGATGGAATTCCTTTTCCGCTTCTTCGTACCTCTTTTCCCTTAGATACATCTCCCCGAGTTTGATGCGCACGTTGAGCTTGTCGGGATGAAGAAAGAGGTAGTCCTTGAAGGTGTCGACGGCCAATGCCGTTTTGCGCTGTTTTTCATAGGCCAGGGCCAGATCGATGAGGGCGGCCTCGAAGTTCGGCCGGATTGCCAGGGCCTTTTTGAGCATCCTTTCCGCCTCCCCGTAATTTTTCATCTCCATGTACACCCGCGCCCCGTAGTAGGCGGCCATGAGGTGCTGGGGATCCAGGGAAAGCGCCTGGTCGAACATCGCCACCGCTGCCGGATATTGCTTGGTTTCCCCGTAGATGACCCCCAGGTAAAAGGTGGCGGAGACATTTTTGGGGTCGTGGCTAAGGACCCGTTGGTAGGTTTTTATCGCCCGGGGATAATTCTTGGCGTTCATATAAAGACCGGCGAGGATCAGGCTCAGCTCCATGTTGTCCGGGTGATCCCGGAGGACCTGTTCACAGAGTTTGACCGCCCCGGCGGTGTCACCCTTCTCTATATAGGCGGTCGCCAGCTCGACGGCGATTTCCGGTGACTGTGGATCGTGGCGTCGGGCCTGTTCGAATTCCTTGACGGCCTCCCGGGGGTTTTCGTCCAGCATGTGCAGCACCCCCAGGGAGTAGTGATAGGCGGCAAGGCGGTCCGAACCGCTTTTACCGTGGAGATCCGGGGCTCCGCACAGCACCAGCACCGCGGCGACAAGAGCGACGGCCCCTTTCCAGGTATGGTTCATCATGAGATACCGGTTCAATTCTTAACAGTCTTCTTGAAGATGTCCCAGCTTTTCAGCATATCCACGGCGGCCTTGAGCTGATTGTCGGCGTTCACGTCCCCGAAAGGCCGTTTGAGGGGCAGATTTTTCCGGGCCCCGTTATTCTTCTGCAGGCGCTTCTGGAGCAGTTCCCCCTCCCGGTCCGTCTCGTCCGACGGCTTCTCTTTCTCCTGGGCGGATTTGATGTGCCCTTTCAGGTCTTTTTCCCGGATGGGTTCGAAATCGTCGTCGTCGCCGTCGTTTCCCGGGCGGATGTATTTCACCTTGATATCCGGGGTAATCCCCTCCGCCTGAATGGAGCGTCCCTTGGGGGTGTAGTACCGTGCCGTGGTCAGCTTCAACGCCGAGCCGTCCTCCAGGGGGATCACCGTCTGCACGGAGCCCTTGCCGAAGGTCTGGGTCCCCAGGATCAGGGCCCGCCCGTTGTCCTGCAGGGCCCCGGAAACGATCTCGGCGGCGCTGGCCGTGCCTTCGTTCACCAGGACGATCATGGGGGCGGTGAACTCGTCGCCTTTATCCCGGGCGCCCACCTTGCTTTCCATCCCCCGGGCGCGCCCCTTGGTGGAGACGATGCCTCCGGATTTGAGGAAGATGTCCGAGACCTCGATGGACTGATTCAAGAGGCCGCCGGGATTGTTGCGCAGATCCAGGACGATCCCCTTCAGGGGCTCCTTGTTCCCGGACATTTCCCGGAGGGCCTTTTTCAGCTCTTCGGCGGTCCGGTCCTGGAATGAAGAAAGCCGGACATACCCGATCCCGTCTTCGAGCAGCTTGTGCTTGACGCTGACGACCTTGATGATCGCCCTGGTGATGACGAAATCACGGAGCTTGGTTTCATTGCCCCGCAACACCGAGATGGTCACCTTTGTGTCCTTCTCGCCCCGGAGACGCTTTACGGCGTCCATGATGGTGATGTCCTTGGTGGATTTGCCGTCGATCATCATGATCTTGTCCCCGGATTTGACGCCGGCCTGAAACGCGGGGGTGTCTTCGATGGGCGAAACGACGGTCAAGACGTCATTGTGGATGGTTATTTCGATGCCGATGCCGCCGAAACTGCCGCGGGTCTCCAGCTCCAGTTCCTTGTACATCTCCGGGGTCATGTAGCTGCTGTGGGGGTCGAGATTCTTGATCATCCCGTTGATCGCTCCCTGCAGCAGTTTCTTGGCATCCACGGTCTCTACGTAGTTCTTTTCCACTATGTCGAGAACTTCCGTGAAATTCTTGAGATTCTTATAGACAGAGCGATCCAGGGCGGCCGCTACCTGGCTGTTCAGATAAGGGCCGGCGACGACCAGCAATGCGGCGACGCCCAACAGCGCCACGCCAAAACAGACGGCATATCTTTTTTTCATTCCTCTATTCCTCCACACCGGACCGGGAACTAAGGGTGCCCCAACTGCCTCCTACAGGTCGTTTCTCTGCGGGGCGGGGGCGCCGCATCTCCCTGCGGCGGTGAAAATCACTTCTTCTCCCCATACCATGCTTTTCGGAAAAAATGCCATAATAATTGCCGCCGTTTTATGGTGACAGCGCGGCCGTGGTCTTCCGGAGGGTTTCGATATCGCCTATATAGAGCAGCCGCGACCGCCGGTCGATATTCTTGATCAACCCGGAGAGGACCCGGCGGGGACCTATCTCGACAAAGGTCGTGATGCCCAGGGAGAGCATCCTTTCCACCGTTTCCTGCCAGCGGACCGGGGACACCATTTGCCTTTTCAGGAGTTCCCGGGATATTTCCGGGGCGTGAAACCGGCGGGGATCGTAGTTGGGAAGGACCGGAAAGCGGGGCGTATGAAAGGAGACGCACTCCAGATCGGTGGAGAAGACCTCCGCCGCGGCGTCGAGGAGGCGCGAATGGCAAGGGACGCTGATGGGAAGGGGAACGAATTTCTTGATCCCCTTCTCCCCGGCCTGTGCCCCTACGTTGGCGACGGAACGGGCGCTGCCCGAAATGACGATCTGGTTCGGGGCATTGAGATTGGCCAAATCCAGGATTTCACCGGGGAGTACGGAGGCGCGGCAGATCCGCGCCGTCTCCTCGCCGTCGAGGCCCAGGACGGCGGCCATGGCGCCGCCGCCCGGTGGCAGGGCCTCCTGGTGCCTCTTTGCCCGGGCCTGGACGATGGTGATGGCGTCTGTCCTGCTCAAGGCCCCCGCCGCGTAGAGGGCGCTGTATTCGCCGAGGCTGTGCCCCGCCGCCGCCTGCGGATCGGTGCCGAAATCTTTCCGGAAAAGGTCGTAGACCCCCATCTCGAAGGCGAGCACGGCCAACTGGGTATGGACGGTTTGATCCAGTTCCTCCCGGGGTCCCTCCCGGCAGAGCCGGGCCATGTCCAGCCCGGTGATTTCCCGGACCAGGGAGAATACCTCCCGGAAGGCGTCGTATTCACGGTAGAAATCATCGCCCATGCCGACGAACTGCGATCCCTGACCCGGAAAGACGAGGGCCCATTTCTCCATAGCCGTGCTCTCCTTACTCGTGGACATAGGTCCCCGGCGCCCTTTCCCGGGGGGGGTATTTACGGTTCCCCAAGGCGGGGGCCGGCCGGCGGGTGGAGTCCTGCTGTTGCAGCCAGCTTATCCAGTCCGGCCACCACGAGCCGCGCCTCTCCTCCTGGCGGCGGAGCCAGACTTCGGGTTCCTCCGGGGTGTCCACCGCTCCGGCCCGGTATGTTCTCCGTGATCCCTCCGTATGGGGATTGATGATGCCGGTGATGTGCCCCTCGCTGGACAGGACAAAACGGCGGGGTCCCGTCACGAGTCGGCAGGTGCGAAAGACGCCCCGCCAGGGGCAGATATGGTCCAGTCGGGTCCCCACCGTATAGAGGGGCTGGACGACGCGACCCATGTCTATGGGGCGTTCCCCCAGGGTGAGGACGTCTTTTTGCGCCAGTTTGTTGTGCAGGTAGAACTCCCGGAGATAAAAGGAGCACATGGCCTCGGGAAGGCGGGTGCTGTCGCTGTTCCAGAAGAGCATGTCGGACTTCGGCGGCGCGGCCCCGTATAGATAATTCTGGACGTAGTTTCTCCAGATCAGGCTTTCCGATCCGAGGATCCGGAAGACCCAGCTCAAGTACCGGGCATCGAGGAAACCGTCCATTTTCATGAGCGCCTCGGTCGTGGCGATGGACCGCTCGCTGATGAAGACCCCCAGATCGCCGGGTTCGAGGAAATCCACCAGGGTCGAGAAGAGTGTCCAGTCCGCCACCGGCAGGTGGTCTTTGCCGCGCCTTCCCCGGTTCAGCCAGGCCATGAGGGCCGCCAGGGCCGTGCCGCCGATGCAGTATCCCGCCGCGTGGACCCGGGGGCTCCGGCAGATCTGCCGCGCCGTCTCGATCGCCGCCGACGCCCCGGTGAACATGTAGTCGGCGAAGGTTACCTCCCGCAGGGCCTCCGTCGGGTTCTTCCAGCTGATTACGAAGACCGTGAAGCCCTGGTCCCGCAGGTAACGAACCAGACTGGTCTGCGGGGTCAGATCGAAGATGTAGTACTTGTTTATCCAGGGCGGGATCAGGACCATGGGCAGGGTGAAGACGGTTTCCGTGACGGCCTCGTACTGGATCAGCTCCATCAGGTCGTTGCGGAAGACGACGGCCCCCGGGGTCACGGCGATGTTTTCCCCCACGGTGAAGGCCTGCTCGTCGGTGATCCGGGAGAGGTAATCGCCCCGGGCCAGATCCTCCCAGGCCTGACTCATCCCCTGGAGGAGACTGGCCCCCCCGGAATCGAGGAACTTCTTTATGGCCGTGGGATTGGTCCAGAAGAAGTTGGGCGGCGCTATGGCGCTCAAAAACTGTTGGATCCAGAACCGGGCCCGCTGCCGGTCCCGGTCGTTGAGGTCTCTGCTCAACACCACGATTTCCTGGAACCAGGCGTCCAATATGGCATGAAAACGCCGGTTCAGTTTCGCGTTCTTTCTCATGTATTCGAGGAAGACCTCGCCGGCGTTTTCCTTGTCCTCCGGCGGCAGCTCCGAGGACAGGAGGTGGGGGAACTCTTCGCGGGTGGCTTCCTCCAGGCGCCGGAAGAGGTCGATGACGCGCTCGCTCAGCTCTTCCGAGCGCTCCAGCCAGGAGCGGTGGACCTTCCAGAAGGAGGGCAGAATATCCAGGGGGTCCATGATCGGTTGCCCTACTTTGCCGCCGTGTCGATCCGGCCGGGGTTTTCGATGAGGATGACGATCTCGCCCAGGGTGACTTCGGCGCCGAAAAGATCGAGGGGAATGGTGACGTTGAAGGTTTCGGAGATGAAGTTCTGCAGGTTTACCGCCGCCATGGAGTCGAAGTCGGGGATGTCCCCCAAAGGGGTGTCGGTGCCGATGGTCATACCTTCGGTTTCGGGGAAGAGGTCGGCGATCCCCGCCTTGAGTTTTCTGAACGTATCAGCCATATCGTTCCCTCCTTTCCTGTCTTTCCCGTAGGGTCTTTTTCGTCTTCAGAGCCGGATCAGGTTGGCCCCCCAGGACAAACCTCCGCCGAAGGCCGCGGTGATCACCAGGTCTCCCGGGCCGATGACCCCCTCGGAGAGGGCTTCGTCCAGGGCGATGAGGACCGAGGCGCTGGCGGTGTTACCATACCGGTCCAGGTTTACGTAGAACCGCTCCCGGGGGATCCCGAGGCTGTCGGCGATGCCCCGGAGGATATTGATGTTCGCCTGGTGGCAGATGAAGCATTTGATCTCCGCCAGCGCCACGCCTGCCGCCGCCGCCGCCTGACGGATCACCAGGGGGCCTTTGTCGAGGGTGAAGTTGAAGACCTCCTCGCCCCGCATGCGAAAATACGCCGCCCGGGGGTGGGTGATCTTCGCGAAGGGCATCATGGCCCCGCCGCCGGGGACACAGATGGTGTCGCTCCGGCTCCCGTCGGTGCCGAGGATGGAGCTGATCACCCCTGACGAGACGCCTTCCCGGCCCTGGAGCAGAACGGCGCCCGCCCCGTCCCCGAAATAAGGGTAGGTGGCGAAGTCCTTGCTGTTGAGGATCCGGGAGTAGGTTTCGGCGGCCACGAAGAGGATGTTTTCGTATTGTCCCGTTTTGACGAGGGCATCGGCCAGGTGCAGCCCGTAGGCGCTTCCCGAACAGACGGAGTTGATGTCGAAGGCGAAGGCGCCCGGGGCCCCGAGGAGGTGCTGGAGCCGGGTGGCCGTGGCGGGTTGGAGACGGTCCGGGGAAGAGGTGGACAGGATGATGCCGTCGATGCCGGCCGGTGGAAAGTCGATTTTCCCCAGACATGACCGGGCCGCCTCCAGGGCCAGATCGGAAGTGGTCTGATGCTCCCCGGCGTGCCGGCGCGCCCGGACCCCGGTCTTGCTGCTGATCAGGGCCTGGGCCTCCCGGGAGAACTGGGTGAGCTGTTCATTGGCGATCACGGTTTCCGGGAGGTAAGATCCGGTGGCGGCAATGACTCCTCTTCTCATCTCTTTACCTTCGTCTGGAGCGGACCGGCCGGTGGCGCGTGTCGATGTCCTTACCCCGGGATTTCGAAACCGGCAGCGGCCCTAATTGTCGCCGTGGCGCCGAAATCGAGACGCACCGCACGACGGCGTCGATTCTATCACAGTCGGGAAACCCATGTCAAAGAAATCACCGTCCGGCGGCCGGGGACGGGGGATGGACCAGCACCTTGTCGATCCGGTGGCCGTCCATGTCCACGACTTCGAAACGCCAGCCTTCCCATTGGAAGTGATCGCCCGTGGCGGGTATCCTCTCCAGATAGGACATGATGAAGCCGGCGAGGGTGTGGAAGTCCCCCTTGCCTTCCGCCGGTAGCTTCTGGATCTTGAAGCGGGCCTTGAATTCGTCGATGGACAGGGCGCCGTCAACCAGCCAGGAACCGTCTTCACGGCGCACTATTTCCCGGTCCCCCCCGTCGCCGAGCGAGGGGATGCCGCCCACGATCGCGGCCATGACGTCACTGATCGTCACCAGGCCCTGAATGATCCCGTATTCATCGACCACCATGGCCATATGGATGGGTGAACTCTTGAATTGTTCCAGGACCTGCCAGGCGGAGATCGTTTCCGGGAAATACAGGGGTTTGCGCAGCAGGGGGAGGAGATCCGGGTTCCCCGTTTCCAGGGAGGCTTCCTGTTTCAGGAGGTCTTTGACGTGGAGGAAACCGATGATCTGGTCGATGCTTCCTTGGCCGACGGGGAAACAGGTGTGGGCGCCGGTGCGGATGACGGCCAGGTTGTGGGCGAAAGGCCGGGCGGCGTCCAGCCAGAGAATGTCCGGACGGGGCGTCATGAGATCCCGGACCCCCAGGGCGTCGATATGAAAGGCCCGGTGGCAGAGCTCGTGCTCCAGGGCATGAAAGACGCCTGCCTCCGCCCCCTCTTCGAGGAGGACCTTTACCTCTTCCTCCGACACGGAGCTGAGGGGTTTTTTGATGTTCAGCAGTTTCAGGACCGCCTCGGTGGAGACATTGAGCAGCCACACCAGGGGATAGGCGATGATGGAGAGGTAATAGACCGGCCGGGCGGCCAGGGTGGCGATACGTTCCGCCTGGAAAAGGGCCAGCCTTTTGGGGAGCAGCTCCCCCAGAACCAGGGAGAGGTAGGTGATCACCAGGACCACGAGGGAGAGACTCAAAGTGTCGCTGTAGGGGCGAAGCAATGGATACTGCTGTAAATAGACGCTCAGGGACCTGGCGATGGTTACCCCGCCGTAGGCCCCGGACAGGATGCCGATGAGGGTGATCCCGATCTGGATGGTGGAGAGGAAATGCCCCGGCTCCTCGGCGAGGTTCAGGGCTTTCTCCGCGCCGGCATTGCCTTTTTCCGCCTCGACCCGGAGCTTGGCCTTCCGGGAGGAAACCAGGGCGATCTCCGCCATGGAGAAGACGCCGTTGATCAGGACAAGGAGCAAGAGAATAATGATCTCAGAGGGCGGAGACGACATGGCTGTCAGGTCTCGAAAGATGGGCGATGATCCCTTCCGGCGTCCGGAAGGGTCACCCGGGAAACGGCGGCCCGCAGATGATGTCCTCACCGTCCGTCATCGGGGCTTTCGCCTTTGTCCGCCAAAATATCTTCGCTTGGCCCGCCTGCGGAAAGAGCCGTCGTTCCCGCCGCGGAACTCCGGGGGCCAATATAGGCGGCTTTTCTTCCGACGTCAAGAAAAGACTTCGAAATCAACGACTGTCCTGTTTTCGGCTGCGCCGGCGGCCGGTATGCGGAAACGGTCCGCGGACCCTTCGTCACCCGCGGATCAGAGGAGATGCCGATAGATGGTCGCCAGGGCCAGGGAGAAGAGCACTATCAGCGCCGTGGGTCCGGCGATGTGCCGGTAGGTGCGCCAGAGGGGGATCTGAAAGTATTCGCAGGTGACGACGTAGCAGATATGAAGCGGGGAGAGCATCATCCCCGCGTAGCCGCAGGCGTAGGCCAGGGCGGTGGCCGAGGCGGCCGTCGGGAGGCCGGGGTTGTCCCCGAGGAGGGCGAAGATGATGGGAAAACTGGCGCCGACGAATCCGAAGGCCACCCCGGTGGCCAGGCCGGAGATGAAGGGGATCCCGGCGATGAGGAGCGTCACGGGAATGCCGCCGGCGATGAACTCGTCCCGCATGACGGCCACGATGGTTTTCCCCGTCGCCTCCTGGGGGTATTGCAGGACGGCGGCAAAGACCTGGATACTGATGACCAGGAGGAGCATGTTCCAGACGTGCGCCCTGCCGAGGAGCCGGACGGTTTCCCGCCACGCGGCGCCGCGTCCCGCAAAGGCCATGGCCGTGGCGATTATCAGCCCCGCCAGCATGGACAGGAGGCCGGCCGTGGTCCCGGAGAGGCCCCGGTGGGGGAGCAAAACGGAGCCGGCCAGGGAAATGATGATGAGGACGATGATCGGAGCGGCTGCCGAGAACAGTTCCCCCAGGGACCGGGGGGCGGGGGGGTGCGGCCCCTGTCTTTCCCGGCTTCCTTCCGGAAAATGCGGCGGCGGGCCGGGGTCCCGGCGGGGAGGGACGGGCGGCGGCACCGCCGGTAAGGGGAGCCGCCTGAGCAGGAAAATATAACCGCCGGCCAGGGCGGCCACGGTAAAGGGGAACTGGAGGGCGAGGAAGGTCCCGAAGGGCAGACCGGAATACCTGACGGCCAGGATCACCCCGGGATACAGGGGCCACCAGTACTCCCAGATGTGGCGGAACCAATAGTTCAGGGCCGCCTTGAGGGAATTGTCCAGGCCGTTTTCGCTGTCCGCCGCCGCCACCAGGGGGGCGGAAAACAGCGCCCCTCCCGGCATGGGCAGGAGTCCCACGAAGGCGGGGAGGCCCAGGAAGAGCCATTTCCGGTTGGGGAGCCGTGATTTCATCACCGCCAGGGTTTGGGCGATCCGGCCGGTCCTGTCGAGGGCTTCGGTAAAAAAGAGAAGCAGGAGGATGACCACGGGGAGGAGATAGTTCTCCGGTTTCCGGAATGAGGCGAGCTGGGTGAGGATGTCCCCCCCGGCCATCCCGGACCAGAAGGCCAGGACGAAGGAAAACGAGAGAATGGCCGTTCCCAGGGACAGGCCGAGACGGTTGACGGCGAGAATCGCCAGAAAGGTTCCCCCCACCTTGACGGCGGCCGGGATGGTCATCAGGAAGTCGAACATGATCGCCCTCATATCAGGATGGAGGTCGCAAAGCAAACAATCTTCCGGTCCCCGCCGGTCCCCGCGGCCGCGATTGCTATTCGGCACCGATTTTGATATGCCCGGTCCGGGGGTAATCAAAGATGAGCCATCACCTTGCGGCGACAGGTTACACGGCCCTTGTGGAGCGTCTCAACCGCTTCTCTCAAGGCGCCGTACCGTCGGAGTCACTCTTCCGGATCCTGAAGATTCTTTTCAGCGAGCAGGATGCGGCCCGGGTCGCCCAACTGCCGATCCGGCCCTTCACGGCGCGGCGGGCGGCGCGGATCTGGAAGATCGGGGAGGCGGAGGCGGCAAGGATTCTCAATGACCTGGCGGACCGGGCCATTCTTCTCGATCTGGAGAAAGACGGCGTCTCCACCTATGTCCTGCCGCCGCCGATGATCGGCTTCTTCGAGTTTTCCCTCATGCGCGTCCGGGGCGATATCGACCAAAAGGCGTTGAGTGAACTGCTCCATCAGTATGTGCATGTCGAGGACGATTTTCTCATGTCCCTCTTCATGTCCGGAGCGACCCAGGTGGGACGCGTCTTCGTGCACGAGCCGGCCCTGGACGGCGGTGCCGCCGCTGTCCGCGCCGCAACCGGCCGGCCGGGACCCGGCGGCGGGGCGACGGTGAGGCCTGTCTCTCCGGCGGCGCTGCCGGTAATATCCCGGGACGGCAGGGATGGTGACGACCTGTCCGGTACTTTCCCGGCTTCCGGGTCGTTACCTCCCCCCACCGGCTCCTCCGGCTGCGATTATGAAAACCCCGCGCCGGCGGCCGCCGCCGGGGGGGAAACCGCCGCCGGCAGTCTCTTAATCCTCGATTACGAGCGGGCGACGGCGGTGATCGAGACCGCCTCCCACCGGGGGGTGAGTCTTTGTTACTGTCGCCACAAGATGTCCCATCTGGGGCGGGCCTGCGACGCCCCCCAGGAGATCTGCATGACCTTCAACGATCCGGCCCGGGCTTTGATCCGGCACGGTCACGCCCGGGAGGTGGGCCGGGAGGAATGCCTTGATCTTCTCCGGATTGCCTGGGAGCACAAGCTCGTCCAGTTCGGTTCCAACGTCCGGGAGGGGGTGGGGTTCATCTGCAACTGCTGCGGCTGCTGCTGCGAGGCCATGGCGGCGGCCCGGCGCTTCGGCCTCCTCCATCCCATCCATACGACGAATTTCATGCCGGTCTTGAATGGCGCCCGCTGCCGGGGCTGCGGTCGCTGTGTCTCGGTCTGCCCCGTGGCCGCCCTGGGCCTCGTCGCGGCCCATGACCCCCGGAAGCCGAAGCGGAAGGTGGCCGCCCTCGCGGAGGCTCTTTGTCTGGGCTGCGGCCTCTGCGTTCGGGAGTGCCCCCATGGGGCCATCACCCTGAAGGAGCGGCCCCGGCGGGTGATTCCGCCCCTGAACGCCGTCCATCAGGCCGTCGTCATGGCCATCGAACGGGGGAAACTGGCCGACCTCATCTTCGACAACCACGCCCTGGCGAGCCACCGCCTCATGGCGGCCATTCTGGCGGCGATCCTGAGACTCCCGCCGGTCAAACAGCTCCTGGCCGGCAAGCAGGTGCAATCCCGCTATCTTGCCGCCCTCATCCGGCGGGCCGGCATGTAAAACCGCCGCCTTGCCGGCACACCGGCTCGCGCCGGGACAAACGGAACCTGCCGAATTTTCTCGCGTTGGATCTCATCTTGACGGGAAGGCAGGAGAAAAGGACATCCTCCCGCCTCTTTTCAACTGTACAGCAGGTCCATCATGTCGAGCATGGGGCCGGCCGCTTTCAAATCCACGATCTTCACCGAATTCTGGTTTTCCTCCCCCAGTTCCTCCCGGAAGGCGGCCAGTTCCTGTCTGCCGGGGCAATAACCCGACCCGCCGATGGTCGTGCAGGCGAAGGAGGCCCAGACCCCGGCCTCCGCCATGGCCCGGCGGAAGTCCGCGAACGTGAAGGAACCGCTTCCCGTAAGCGCCGCGGCGAGGCCGGCGGCGAAGGCGTCGCCGGCGCCCGTGGCGTCCAGGACCCGTTCCGGGGGCAACAGGGACTGGGCGTAGATGAGGCCGTCCTTCCCGTCGGCATAAACGCCGAGGGCACCGAAACGTCCCATGCTGATCACGGCGTTGATCCGGCGCTCGGTGAACCAGGTGATGATCTTCCGGAGGGAAGGAAGGCGTCCGGCGGTCTTCATGAGCTGCTTGAATTCCCAGACATTCATCTGGATGACCGCCGTCTTCCGGAAGGCGTCCTCCCAGAAGGCGATGCCCAGCCCGATCTGGCTGTGACCGAGATTGAGGAAAACTGGGGCCTTGCCCTGCCAGTGATCGATGATGTAGCGGGTGCATTCCCCGGGGACATGGGGATGGCCGTTATCCTTGTCGCTGTAGATGTGGCCGATGATCACGCCTCCCGGAGCGACGGCGAGGCGGTGCTCGATATCATGAAAACGCTTTTCCAGGTGACGGCGGAAGTTTTTGCCCTCGACGAACTTTTCCGAGAAGACCGTAGTTTGCCCCTGGCTGATAAGGATCGTCGAGCGGGGGGTGCAGAGGCGGGGCACAAAAAACTTTCGGGGGGAGAGGAAGTCGGCCGGCAGGGGGGTGCCGGTGACAGCGGCGGCGCGGGCGATACTTTCCCGGATCAGCCGGCCCCGGGGGTCGTTGCCCACGGGCAGGATGGGCAGGACGGTGCGTCCGGCGCGCAGCAGGCGGAGGGTGTAGTTCAGACCGCTGCCCCCCAGGCTTTCCTCCTGTCTGACGATCTGCTTGCGCCCCAGCTGCAGGGGACCGTCGCAGCGGATGACGCTTTCGAAGGCCCCGCTGCCGACGGCGATCACCGGGAAATTGCCCTCCCTGATCACCGTCGGCGATTTGCCCTCTGTCGCCGCTGTTCCCCTGGCCTGGTCCATTCCCGTCCCGTCGCTCCCGTTGAAAAAGAAAAATCCTGGTTTTACGGGACTTTCACTCTCGGGACAGGTCTTCGATCTCGATCCCCTGCGCCGTGATCCGTTCCGCCTGGGCCAGGACGTTTTCCGCCGCGGCCCGATCGAGGACGTAGATCATCTCCCCTCCCCGGCGGGCGAATATCTTCCCGTAGGAGATGGGAACCAGGTCCGTGGGTTCTTCCAGCAGGGAAGCGGCGACGGGTTCCGCCTTCCTCTTGCCGTTGGCGAGGAGCAGCACGGTCTTTGCCTCATAGACCAGTTCGGCCCCCATGGAGACGGCAAAGCGCGGGCTGTCCTCCCGGCGCTCGAAGTGGCCGTCGGCCACGGCGTTGTCGATGGTGTTGTCGTCCAGCTGCACCAGGAGCATCCGGTTGCCGGCGAAGGGGATCCCCGCCTCGTGGAAGGCCACATGCCCCCGGCCGCCCACGCCGATGATATGGAGATCGATCCCTCCCGCCGCCTTGATTTCCTCTTCGTAGGCGGCAAGGATCTCGCTTCTTATCCAGCGCAGGTAATCCGAGGCCGCATCGGGTCTGACGACCACGGCCTTGCCCTTGTCCGTTCCCTGCCCCTCCCAGTCGCCGGGATGGGCGGCCAGTTCCTTCTCCAGCCGTTCCTGGTCGATGAGGGTCCCCCAGGGGACGAAGGTTTCCCGGAATTTTTCCTTCAGGAGGCCGAAGAGCTCCTGGATCATGAAATAGGAATAACTCTCCGGATGAAGGGCCCGCTGCTGGGCGTTGGCTCCCGGCAGACCGATGTATTCGTCGAGGTTGAAGCTGGTGATCTTCCGGGCGGGAAACTCCCCGGCGCCGGCGGCGGCGGCCAGGCGTTTGTAGAGGCCGGTGGGGGAGTTGCCGGTGGCGAGGCCGAGGACATAGCGTTCCTTATCGGCGAGGGTCTTCCGGATGTGCCGGACGACGATGCCGGCGCCTATTTCGCTCATCTGGTCGAAATCACGGGTGACGATGACTTTGAACGACATAAAAACTCCTTGTCTTGTTTTTTCAGACCGGACAAATTTGTCAGCCGATGGAACGCTTGACCACTTCCGCCACCTGCCGGCAGTACCGTTCCGTCTCCTCGTCCGTCGGACCCTCCACCATGACGCGGCACATGTTCTGGGTCCCCGAATAACGGACCAGCACCCGCCCTTTGTCGCCCAGGGCGTCTTCCACGGCCTTCACGGCCGCCACGATCTCCGGGACCGTCGCGATGTCCGGTTTGGCTTTCACATCGACATTGATGAGCTTCTGGGGGAAGACCGTCATTACCTTGGCCAGTTCCGAAAGGGGCTGCTTCTCCTCCTTCATGGCGTTGAGGAGCTGGATGGCGCTGAGGATCCCGTCCCCGGTGGTGTGCTCCTGGAGAAAGATCAGATGCCCCGACTCCTCGCCGCCGATGGAGGCCCCCCGGGCCCGCATCTCTTCCAGAACGTAACGGTCCCCCACCTTCGTGGCGACCATGTCGATGTCCATGGCTTTCAGGGCCTGCCGGAGACCGAGGTTGCTCATCACCGTGGCCACCACGAGGTTGTTGGTCAGCTTGCCCTTCTTCTTCATGACCTTGGCGCAGATGGCCATGATCTGGTCACCCGTGAGGACGTTGCCCTTTTCATCCACGGCGATGAGCCGGTCCCCGTCGCCGTCGAAGGCAAAACCCACGTCGGCCTTTCTTTTCATCAGTTTCTCCACGAGCATCTCCGTGTGCTGGGAGCCGCAGTTGTCGTTGATGTTGGAACCGTTCGGCTGATCGAAACGGGTTGTTACTTCGGCCCCCAGCTCCAGGAAGGTTTGGGGGGCGACGCGGTAGGTGGCGCCGTTGGCGCAATCCAGTTCGATCTTCATCCCTTCCAGGGAGTATTCTTTGGGAAAGGTGCTCTTGAGAAAGACGATGTACCGGTCCCGGGCCCCTTCGATACGGTAGGCCTTGCCCAGTTCCTCGGGGGAGGGCCGGAGGTTGTGCATGAGGTTTTTCAGGATCAGCTCCTCTATTTCCAGCTCCGTCTCGTCGGGGAGCTTGTAGCCGTCATTGGAGAAGATCTTGATGCCGTTGTCCTGATAGGGATTGTGGGATGCCGAGATGACGATGCCCGCGTCGGCCCGCATGCTCTGGGTGAGAAAGGCGATGCCCGGCGTGGGCATGACCCCGACCATGATGGCGTCCACGCCCATGGAGCAGATGCCGGAAACAAGGGCGTTTTCGAGCATGTACCCGGAGATGCGGGTGTCCTTGCCGATGATGATCTTCGGTCGGTGCCCCTTCCGCTTGAAGTAATGGGCGGTCGCCTTGCCGACATTCAGGGCCAGATCCGCCGTCATGGGGTATTCGTTGGCCACCCCCCGAATCCCGTCCGTACCGAACAGCTTTCCCATTGAAATCCGCCTCCTTTTCCTGGATTTGATTGTCCAAACCGGCAGCATATAGATCTTGCCGGCGGGGAAGTCAACGCCTTTTTTGGGTCAGGAACCCTCCCGGTCATGATAATCCAGCGCCGCCGCGATGAATTGTTTGAACAGGGGGTGGGGATGGGTCGGCCGGGACTTGAATTCGGGATGAAACTGACAGCCCAGAAACCACGGGTGACCGGGAAGCTCGACGATTTCCGCCAGCCGGCCGTCCGGGGAGACGCCGGTGATCCGCAGACCTCTGGAGGTCATGATTTCCTTGAACTCGTTGTTGAATTCATAGCGGTGCCGGTGCCGTTCCTCGATCTGACGCGTTTCGTAAGCGGCAAAAGCGAGGGAATCTTCCGCAAGGACGCAGGGATAGGAACCCAAACGCATCGTCGCCCCCTTGTCCCGGATCTGTTTCTGCTCCGGGAGGAGGTCGATCACGGGGTTGGGTGTCCGGGGGTCGAATTCCGAGCTGTTGGCCCGCTCCAGGGCGCAGATATGACGGGCATACTCCACGACGGCCATCTGCATCCCCAGACAGATGCCGAAATACGGGATGTTGCGGAGGCGGGCATACTGGGCCGCCTGGATCATCCCCTCGATCCCCCGGTCGCCGAAGCCGCCGGGGACCAGAATGCCGTCGGCGCCGTCCAGTTGATGGTCCAGGCCGTCTTTTTCGATCCGTTCCGAATCGATGAATTTGAGGTTCACCCGGCAGTCGTTGGCGATGCCGCCGTGGATCAGGGCCTCGTTGAGGCTTTTGTAAGAGTCCGTGAGATTGACGTACTTCCCCACGATGGCGATGGATACCTCCCGGCGGGGATGCATCATCCGGGCGACGACCTCTTCCCATACCTCGAGATGGGGCTGCCCGGTCCAGATGTTGAGGAGATCGACGATCTTTTCATCCAGCCCTTCACGGTGGTAGATCAGGGGGACCTCGTAGATGCAGCCGACGTCCTTGGCGGCAAAGACGTTGGTGACCTCGACATTGCAGAACAGGGCGATCTTGGCCTTGATCTCTTCGGAAAGGAAATTTTCCGTCCGGCACAGCAAAATGTCGGGCTGGATGCCGATCTCCCGGAGGGCCTTGACGCTGTGCTGTGTCGGTTTGGTCTTTACCTCTCCCGCCGTCTTGATGAAGGGGACCCAGGTGAGGTGGATGAAGGCGGCGTTCTGTTTCCCCACCTCGAGGCGGAATTGCCGGACGGCCTCGAGGAACGGCTGACTCTCGATGTCGCCGACGGTGCCGCCGATCTCGACGATGGCCACGTCGTAACCCCGGGCGCTGTCCCGGATGAACTCCTTTATTTCATTGGTGATGTGGGGGATGACCTGGACGGTCTTGCCCAGGTAGTCCCCCCGCCGCTCCTTGGTGATGACGGAGAAATAGACCTGTCCCGTGGTCAGGTTGTTGCTCTTTTTCATCCGGGTCGAGGTGAAGCGCTCGTAGTGGCCGAGATCCAGATCCGTTTCCGCCCCGTCGTCGGTGACGAAGACCTCGCCGTGCTGAAAGGGGCTCATGGTGCCGGGATCGACGTTGATATACGGGTCGAGCTTCTGGTTCGTCACCCGCAAACCCCGGCTCTCGAGCAGGGCGGCAATGGAGGCGGCGGCCAGTCCCTTGCCGAGGGCGGAAAGGACGCCGCCGGTGACAAAGATGAATTTTGTGTCTTTCATGGGGGGACCTCCATCTTTTTCCTGATCAGATCGGCAATGAATTCCACCGGTTCACCCAGCAATGCCTCCATGGTAAACGAATCCAGACAGGCATCCGACCAGGTAAGGTTGTATTCGTTGACGAGATTGCGGATGTCGTTGTAGCGGTATCCGAGGACCGCCTTTTTCTCCGGGACGGTCAGGTCCTGCCGGTAGGCGATGTGGAGCAGCAGGAGCTTTTCCACCTGAAAATCGTTGCCCAAAAGGGGAATGACGACCATCGTGGCCCCGTCCGCCTTCCCGAAGCCGATATAGACATGACCGGTGCTGACGATGGTCCGTTTCGTGCCCATGAGCTTTTTCGATCCCGTCACCCGGGAGGTCATCCGGGCGGCCACCCCCTCCCGCCGGAGGATCTCGATGACGGTGTTTTCCGCCGGATGGCCTTCCGCATCGAGATCGGCCAGGCGATAAAGGGTATAACCCCGGATGGAGGCGACCGCCGGTTGCAGGCTCTTGAGGGCCATGATGTTTTTCCCCGCCAGGGACCGGGTCGAAAAACCGAGCTCCCGGAGCAACTGGAAGATCGGGCCGGAAATCGTCTCTTCCCGACGGCTGGTGCCCACGGTTACGGTCTTGGCCTGATGGCGGATGGCGTCGATGGGGCGGGAAAGTTCGTCGATGGCATGTCCGAGGGAGACATCGAGGAGATCGAGGGGGGAGGTGAATTCCTCCTCCCCCTTGAAATCCATCCAGAAGTCTTCCAGGGGCAGCTTGCCCATGGCGTATTTCAAAAGCAGGACGATATTGGCGACGGTCGGGACATTGACCTGGGAAAAGCATCCCTGGAGGAGCCGTTCCTGGAAGCCGGCGGCGAAATCGCCGATCAGTCTCCGGAACTGACGGTCGAAGAGACGGTCGTAGAGGGAAAAGGAACGTTTGCCCTGCTCGATCATGGCCTGGTTCATCCGGCTGCGGAACTCCCGGAGGTAAGCGGCCTCCGCGTCGATGCTGCCTGCGGCATAGTAGCCCCAAAGATGTCCGGCCATGGTGTTGAGGATGACCGGCAGGGGCAGCGGCGCCCGGGGGACGGCGATAACCGCATCGGCGAACTCGTCGAACCGTTCCTCCCCCTCGTCGGCGAAGACGATGATTCCGGCTTTGTGGGCCCTGAAGATGGCCACGTCCTTGACGATATCCCCGACCACGGCGGGCGGGCTCCCGGCGGCGCAGACGATGATCAGCGGCTCCGCGGACAGATCGATATGTTTTTTGTTTTCCACGATGTCCGAGGAGATGGTCTTGTAACACAACTCGCTGAGCTTGATCCGGATTTCGTCCGCGGCGGCCTTGTTGGGGCCGCTGCCTACGACGGCCCAGTATTTTTTCCGCCCGGCGAGTCTCTCGGCGGCCCGGCGGAGCTCATCCTGTCTTTCCATGACCCGGCCCATCATTTCCGGCGCCCGGGCGATGACTTCCAGCTCGGCGGCGATGTCCTCGTCGGACATGGTTTTCAGGAGCTGGGCCGTATACAGGGCCAGGATATGCCCGGCGACGATCTGGGAGTAGAAGGCCTTGGTGGAGGCGACGGACATCTCGATGTCCCGGCCGTCGGAGGTGTAGAATACCCCGTGGGATTTGGCGGTGATGTCGGACTGCCGCCGGTTGACGACGGCGATGATCCAGGCCCCCCGTTCCGCCGCCATGGCCACGGCCCGGTTGGTGTCCGTGGTCGTTCCCGACTGGGTGACGGGGATGATCAGGGTGTCGGACAGCCGTTCCGCCAGATCGAACCCGCTCAATTCCGAGGCGATCCGGGAGGTGACCCGCAGGGTGCCCTGCCGCAGATACCTGGTGAAGGCGTCGGCGATGGCCTGGCCGGCCACCGCCGCCGTGCCGTGGCCGATGACGATGAGCTGCTTGATCGTTCCGGTGGTGAGGGCATGGCGGACCGGTTCGGGAACGATATCGTAACCGAGGTTGAAACGGACCTCCCGGTGGCCGTCGGCGCCTTCCCGGAGACGGTATTTACCCCGGATGGTCTTCCGGACGGAAGCGCCGGCCTCGTTGATTTCCTTGAGGAAATAATGGGAATATTCCCCCCGGTCGATATCCCTCGTCGTTATTTCCGCCCGCTGGACAAGCTCCGGGGTGACCGTCAGCGGGGTGCCGTCATAGGCGCAGGCCCGGATCCCCGCCGGCCCGCCGGCGGGGTCCGCTCCCAGGATGAATATCTGCCCGGTGACCCCCGATCCCCCGGCCGCTGCTGTTTCGCCGTCCATCTTGAGGAAATGGGGCGTACCTTCCACGAGGCCGTAGAGTTCCGAGGAAAAGAGATAGCGATCTCCGGCGAGGCCTACATAGATGGACTGGCCGCTGCCCCGGAGGGCCAAAAAAGCCTTTCCCGGCTCCACATCGGTGATCATGGCGATGGCGTGCGAGCCCTCGAAAGCGTTCACGGCCCTGCGGAAGGCCTCGGCGGCGTCGCAGCCCGCCCGCAGGTGCTTTTCGATCTCCAGGGGGATGATTTTGGTGTCCGTCGTGATCTCCGGGGCGATGAGCTCGCCGTCGGCCTCCAGGGCGTTCCGCAGGGAGCGGTAGTTGTCGATGTCACCGTTGAGAACGACGCTGATGGACCAGTTTCCCCGGCCGTAGGCGGGGAAATACTTTTCTGTTCCGGGACTTTGAGAGCTGCCGGGGAGGTCCCGGCGGGTGAAGTTGTTCACGGGGTGGCAGTTCTCTGCCGTTATGGAACCTACCGAGGCCCAGCGGGTATGGGCCAGGGCGACATCGCATGAGGTGTCCAGCCCGGCGAGGAGCTGGAGGATCCGGTCCCGGGAGATGATCTGCCGCAGTTCCCGGACGTTTCTTCCCAGGGTGCCGATGATCGAGGCGGTCTTATAGACGAAGGACAGGGAGCGGGCGGCCGCCCCGGGGATCGGGGGTTCCGCGGCGGCCGCGGCGCCGCTCTCCCCGGACGGCGCCGGGGGCTCTTGCCTGCGCTCCGGGAGGTCCCGGTCTCCCCGGGAGCAGTGAATGGCGCCGTTGACGAAATCACCGGCGCCGGACCGGGCAAGAAAATCGTCGTAAAGGCCGAGCTCCCGCATCCTTGCCAAGGCTTCGTTCCAGGTTTCGGGGGCGTCGATCGTCATGCGGATCTGTATCCCCGCCGAGTCCCTGCCTCTGACCTCCAAACGGTCCAGGGCGTTCAGCAGGAAGTTGAGCTTCAGGTATTTTTGCCAGGCCGGCGGCGGGGTCGCCTCCGGATTGCCGGCCAGTTGCTCTATCCGGTCGATGTTGGCCAGGATGTCCTTTTCCAGGGCCCAGACGATGTCTTTGAGGAACACCTGCCGGCTGTTGAGGATCTCGAGCTCTGCGGTGGAAAAACGGAGGGCGTTCTCCTCCAGGAGCTGCTCCTCGCCGGCGGCGAAACGCCGCCACGCCGCGACGTCGGCGGTGAGCCGCGCGGTCTGTCCCGGCGCGGCGAGCAGCCGCAGGAAGGGCTCGCTTTCCTTAAGGGAAAGGACCATGGCGTCCAGAAGCGCCAGCGGCTCCGTCCCCCCCAGATAGTCGGCAGCCTCGGCCTCTCCGGCAAGGAGGGAGCGCAGGCCCCGGCCGGCTATCTTCCGGAAACCGGCGTCCAGGGCGGTCAGGGGGTCGGGGAGGGGTGACGCCTGGGTCGCCTTCTTGACGGTTACGATACCGGCCAGGCCGCAGGGCAGAATGAAGGGCAGGACGGGGAAGACGATCAGGGATCGGGCCGGGACGGCGGCGGGGGCGCGACCTATGTAAACGCGCCGGTCTTTAAATATCTTCGAGATTCGGGCAATCAGTTTTAACGGCATGACACATCATGCATGCGCTTCGTCGCGTCTTTTCCTCGCTCGCGGTAAAGGGTGCGGGGGAAAATTTCCCTCATAAAAGCAGGCTCATCGCTGTTCCCGACAAGACGGGATGTGAGCCAGGATACGGTCGACGATGCCGTCCACCAGGTTTTGCAGCCAGTCCGTACCCGCCTTGGCGGTCCGGGTGTCCAGGGTCTGGATGGTCTGGATGTACCCCGCGCCGTTCTGACTATGGCTTTTCAAGGCCTCCAAAAAGGCAGACCGGTTTCCGTCTTCCCCCTCCGCCTCGCTGCCGTCGGTGAAACAGGCTTCGATGACGGGCCATTTCTCCATGAATTCCAGCTTCTGCCGGATGAGCTGCTCCTTCCTGGCGCCCGAGAGGATCTTTTCGGATATGGCGATGGACTTCTCCATCTTCTCCGCCAGGGCGCGGAAGCGGCTCAACCGCTCCTTGACCGCCATTTCCAGTTTGTCCAGCACCCCGGCGTAGAGCTCCCGGCCCAGATCCTGGACGGCGAAGAAGGGTTGGCGGACCTCGATGTACCATTGTCTGAGGGCGAGGAGATTGGCTATATAATAGATGTTGTTGTAGATACGCCGCCGGATGTCGCCGTAGAAACCCATGTGGAAATTCACTTCATAGGCCATGTTCCCCGTTTGGCCGAGAAGCTTCCCCCCTTCCGGGCAGTCCCCCCGGTAGACCGTTCCGGCGGAGATGACCGTGCCGTAGCCGATCCGGGTGGGACCCACGATGCCCCCCTGTCCGCCCAGGAAGATCGGCGGCTGGTTCAGCATGACGCCCCGGGGGACGTCGCCGAGGAGGGAAGGGGTAGCCTTGTCCTGATTTGGGGTGTAGTTGAAGTGGATATAGGAGCTTCCCACTTCGGTATGATTTTTCCGGCTTGTGCCCCCGGCCAGGAAGCAGTCGCAGAAGTTGATCAGGCTTCCCAGGGTGACAAAGGGGAAGAGGATCGTCTGCTTCAGACCGACGGCGTGAGCGCCGTTGGCTTCTTCCTCCAGCAGGCAGCCTTCCCGGACCTGGGCGGCGCTGCCCATATTGGCCTTCTCCAGGAAGGCCGACCTGGTGAAGAACCCCCCCTTGAGTTCCACGTGCGGACCAAGCTGGCAGTCGAGGACCGCAGCCGGGGCCTCATAGCCCAGTTTCACCCCGGGCATGATCAGGGTCTTCGCCCCGCAGATCCGCGTGCCGCTGTAAAAGACCACCCCGTTGCCGGCGATGCGCTCCACGTCCACTTCCGGGCCTATTTCCACGGTGGCCGGATTGGGCATGACCACGCCTTTGTCGAGGAGACGTGCGATTTTGGATGCAATAGACATATTTCCTCCGGGAAGCTCTTTACTCCTCTATACCCAGTTTTACCATCTTTTTCTGAAAGGTGTTGCGGTTGATGCCCAGATAATCGGCGGCCCGGCTCTTGACGTTCTGGGAACGCTCCAGGGCGATCCTGAAGAGGCAGCGTTCCACGATGGCGTTGACATCTTCATAAAGCCTGCTTTTTGCCGTCCCGGGTTCACGGAGGATCGTGGTGATGTGCGCCAGTTTCTGGAAGAGGATATCTTCGGCGATGGTATGCAGGGAATTCCCTGCCGCCTTTTCGCCGCCACAAGAAGCCGCTTTGTGATTGTGATTCATGGTTGCGCCGGAAATCCTTCGTGATCAGGGGATGAATTTAACATAAATGATGGCCGCCAGGACGACGGCGGCTATCCAGGCCGCCATGAGATCGGAGCTGTTGCGGGTCGGATTGTCGATCTGTTCTTTGGCCTCCGCTTCGATCTCGATCTTTTCCGCATCGAGATGCCCGACGATATCCCCTACCAGGGCGGCAAAGGAATCATAGGCGTTCGAGATAATATGAAACCCCTTCTTGGTTGTCAAGAGGATATAGACCCGGCTCCGCACTTTCAGACACCCCACATGGGTGATGTCGCTCCAGAGGAGCTCCCGGAGTTTGCCTAACTTTTTCAGCGCGACGCCGCCCTCGGAAACGATCACCTTCCTGAGGGCGGCCTCCGCGAGGATCGGCAGGGAGAAAAGGGACAGGGAGGCAAGAAATATCCTTTCCGTGCCCGATCCTTTGTAGGTCAGGGAGATGACCAGCAGGGCGAAGAGGAGCAGCACGTCGACGGCCAGCGGGACGAGAAAGGAGCGGCGGATACGGTATGTTTTCCCGGAGCCGTTCATCGTTTCCTCACGAAGGCGCCGCTTTTACCGCCCTTCTTGGCGGTCAGCATGATGTCGGTGATGGTCATTTCCCGATCGGCGGCCTTGCACATGTCGTAAATGGTGAGAGCGGCTACGGTTACGGCGGTCAAGGCCTCCATTTCCACACCCGTCCGCCCCACGGTTTTCACCCGGGCTTCGATCTCGATTTCCCCCCGTTCCCTGTCGTCGGCGAAGGAGATGTCGATCCCCGTGAGTTCCAGGGGATGGCACATGGGGATGAGCCGCCCCGTTTCCTTGGCGGCCATGATCCCGGCGATTCTGGCGACGCCGATGACGTCTCCCTTCGGGATCCCGCCGTCGGCAATGAGGGCGAGGGTCGACGGTTTCATGACGACCTTGCCCCGGGCCACCGCCGTTCTTTCCGTCGGCCCCTTGGCGGTGACATCCACCATGCGGGCCCGACCCTGTTCGTCTACGTGGGTCAGTCTATTCACGGGAAAATGGGATCCTGAATATTTGCAGTTGCCTGTCCGCCCCCGTGCCGCCCGGGCAGGGGGCAGAAAATATATCGCGGCGGCGTGCTGAATCCAGCCTATGGCGGCGAGACTTATCACAGCCTTTCCCTCCCGTCAAGACAGTTGAATAATCTTTGTAAATTCTATATATATGCCGCAATTTCATTCCGGGGCGCGGGGGCGGTCATGATCGTGAAAATCCTGGGCAGTGCCGTAATCGGTATCGACGGGTACCTGATCGAAGTCGAAGTCTATACCGCCGCGGGACTTCCCCAGTTTTCCACCGTCGGGCTGCCCGACGTGGCGGTGCGGGAGAGCCGGGAGCGGATCAAGGCGGCGGTCAAGAGTTCCGGTTACCCCTTTCCCCGCCATCACGTCACCGTCAACCTCGCCCCGGCGGATATCAAAAAGGAGGGGACCGGATTCGACCTGCCCATCGCCGTCGGGATCCTGGCGGCGGAAGAAGTGGTACGGCCGGACCTGCTGGATGCCTATGTCCTCCTTGGGGAACTGTCTCTGGACGGGCGGATCAAGGGGGTCCAGGGGGCGCTGCCGGCGGCGATGTGTGTCCGGGAGCGGCGTCTCCGGGGCATCATCGTCGCCCCGGAAAACGCCGCCGAGGCCGCCCTGGTCGCGGGCATCGAAGTGATCCCCGTGGCCGCCCTTGCGGATGTGGTGGACTTTCTCAACGGAAGCAAGCACATAGAGCCGGTGCGGCGGGATATGCGGGATGTCGTGACGACACCGGAAACCGACGATTGCGATTTCCGGGACGTCCAGGGTCAGGATCAGGCCAAGCGGGCCCTGGAGATCGCGGCGGCGGGTTTCCACAACATCCTCATGCTCGGACCGCCGGGCAGCGGCAAGACCATGCTGGCCCGGCGGCTGCCCTCGATTCTGCCCGCCCTTTCCTTCACCGAGGCCGTGGAGGCGGCGAAGATCTATTCCGTTGCCGGCCTTTTGAACCGCGGCGAGGTGATGATCCGCCGCCGCCCCTTCCGCGCCCCCCATCATACCATCTCCGATGCGGGCCTCATCGGCGGGGGGCTCACGCCGCGGCCCGGTGAGATCAGCCTGGCCCATCTGGGGGTCCTTTTCCTCGACGAACTGCCGGAATTCCGGAAAAACGCCCTGGAAGCCCTGCGGCAGCCCCTGGAGGAAGGGGCGGTGACCATCGCCCGGGCGGCCACGACGGTAACCTATCCCGCCCGGTTCCTCCTGGTGGCGGCCATGAACCCCTGCCCCTGCGGATATTTCGGCGATGCCCACAGGGCCTGCCGGTGCACACCCCAGCAGATCCGTCAGTATCAACGCCGGCTTTCCGGACCGCTTCTGGATCGCATCGATCTCCATATCGAGGTGCCGTCCTTGCGGTACCGGGAATTGACGGGGCGTTATCAGGGGGAGACGTCCGCCGCGATCCGGGAGCGGATCGCCGGGGCTCGGGCCGTTCAGGAGGAACGTTTTACCGGGAAAGGCAACCCCTTCAACGCCCGGATGACGGATGCCGAGATCAAACGTCACTGCCGGATCGACGGTGAATCCCAGCAGTTGCTGGAGATGGCCATGGAAAAGCTCGGCCTCAGCGCCCGGGCCTACAAGCGGATCCTCAAGGTGGCCAGAACCATCGCCGATCTCGACGGCCAGGCGGAACTGCGATCGTCGCACGTCGCCGAGGCCATTCAGTACAGAAATCTTGATCGGAAAATAATTTAGTGATAATGCTTGCGACCGGTTACTGTTCGAAAGCAGGGCAGGGATGTTTTGACCGGCACCGGCCTTTTTCGGTTGCCGTCCGGTATTCTGCAACATAATCGAAGGGGGAAAAGGAGGATTATGGAAATCAGCATTGTTCAGGTCGCGCCGGAGCAGCGGAAAGCGAAGCCGGTGGATGAATCGAAACTGGGTTTCGGCAGGGTGTTTACCGATCACATGTTCACCATGTCCTACAAGTCCGGACAGGGCTGGTACGATCCCGCCGTCCGTCCCTACGAGGATCTGCGGCTCGATCCGGCGGCCATGTGCCTCCACTACGGCCAGCTCATCTTCGAGGGCATGAAGGCCTATCGGGGGAAAAACGGGGAAATCTACCTGTTCCGTCCCCTGGAGAACATCAAGCGCATGAACGAATCGGCGCGGCGCCTCTGTATGCCCACCCTGGATCCGGAAGTGTTCATGGAGGGGTTGAAGAAACTCGTCATTCTGGAAAAAGACTGGATTCCCAAAAGCAGCGGCGCCTCCCTCTATATCCGGCCCACCATGATCGCCACCGAGGCGGCACTGGGGGTGCACCCCGCCGACGCTTATCTCTTCTATATCATCGTCGGTCCGGTGGGGGCTTACTATCCCGAGGGATTCAGCCCGACCAAGATCTATGTCGTGGAGGAATATGTCCGTTCCGCACCCGGGGGGATCGGCTACTGCAAGGCCGCGGGAAACTATGCCGCCAGCCTCATGGCCAGCGCCATGGCCATCGAGAAGGGTTATACCCAGGTGCTCTGGCTGGATGCGGTGGACAGAAAATACGTGGAGGAGGTGGGGACGAGCAATATCTTTTTTGTCATCGGCGAGGAATTGATCACCCCGCCGCTGGCGGGAACCATCCTGCCCGGCGTGACCCGGGACTCGGTGCTGCAGATCGCCCGTGCCTGGGGTCTGAAGGTGGCGGAAAGACGCCTGGCCATGGACGAAATCCTGGCTGCCTGCGGGGACGGATCCCTACGGGAGGCATTTGCCTCCGGAACGGCCGCCATCGTTTCTCCCATCGGTCAGATCTGCTACCGGGACAGGGAGTACCCCATCAATGACGGAAGGATCGGCGCCCTGACGGAAAAACTCTACGAAGAGATCCTGAAGATTCAGTACGGGGAAAAGGAAGATCCCTTCGGCTGGCGCCTCCGGATCGCCTGAGCGTGATGTTCCGGGGGGCGTCGCCGCGGCGGCGGTCATTTAGAGACGCTATTCCGGATACTTGTCCCGACCATTAACAACGATGTGGAAAAGACTGTTGATAACTTTGTGGACAGTTTTCATAAGTCTCTAAATGAAACGGTTTTATATCGGATTGCCGCTCTTTTAGGCAGAGTAAAAGGATCGTAAAAACAACTACTTATGGATGTGCTGAGGTTTTTTGACGGGTTAGGGCCCCGGAGGGGCAAGATATGCACATGACGGTAAAAATGGCATGAATTTTGACCGCGGTCGGCAATTGGTCAGCGAGGATGAGGATGTATAGAAATTCACTTCCCTTTGCGGGAATCTTGGTAATGGTCGCCGTCCTGATCGGCATCTCCGGAGGACGGATCGGGGCGGCGGAGTCGCTGACGCTGGAACAGGTGGTCCAGCGGTTACAGGGCGCTTACGAGCAGACCACCGATTTGCAGGCGCATTTTGTCCAGGAGGTCGTCCTGGCCTCGGTGAACCGCAAGGAGCGCGAAGAGGGGACGGTCTATTACAAGCCCCCCCAACGGATGCTCTGGGACTACACGAAACCGAAGATCAAAAAGCTGGTCATCAACCCCGACAAGGCCTATCTTTACATCCCCAAAGACCGGGCGGTCTATGTCCAGGAAACGTCCCGGATCTTCAAGTCCCAGTTGATCGTGCGCCTGTTGAGCGGTTTGGGGAAGGTTACCGAGGATTTCCGACTGGCTTTCGCCGATCCCGCCCGGCCCGCGGATAAAGAAGGGCATTATCTCCTCGTCATGACACCGAAAAAGGGCGATCTGGGGGTGGACAAGATCTTCGTCACCCTGCACCGGGATGATTTCACCATCATTGAATGCCGTTTCGATGATGCCTTCGGCAACCGGACGACGGTCCGGTTCCGCAATATCCGGCGCAACAGCGGGCTTTCCGATAAACTGTTCCAGTTCCGGGCCCCGCCCCAGACGGAGGTCTATCCGCTCTCCTGAAGGGAAGCCGGTTTGGGTTAATGATGGAAAAACAAAGGGGAATTGACTGTCCGGAAACCGGCGCCTATGCTCAGGCGCTCCGGAGCGAATGGCTCGAGGTGAACGGCCGGGGGGGTTATGCCTCCAGCACCCTGCTGAACTGTCATACCCGGAAATATCACGGCCTGCTCGTCTCCCATCTGGCGGCGCCGCCGGGGCGTTATGTCCTCTTGTCCAAGTTTGAAGATACCGTGGCCTGGGGCGCCCGGCGGGAGGCCCTGAGCTGTCACCGGTACCCCGGCGATTTTTTCCCGGCCGACTATTCATTTCTACGGCAGTTTCGGCAAGACTTGTTCCCGACGTTCCTTTACGAGGGCGGGGGCGTCCGGGTCAGGAAATCGCTTCTGCTGATCGCGGGGACGGACAGCCTCCTGGTCCGTTACGATCCCGAGATGTGCCCCGCCACGGGCGTATTGCGGTTACGGCCGTTCCTCGCTTTCCGGGATTACCATAGCCTGAGCAGGGAGAACCCGTTTCTTCGGGGCGAGACCACCGCGGTAAAAAACGGTTTCGCTATCAGACCTTATGCCGGGATGCCGACTTTGGTCATACAGACGAACCTCCGCCCCCGGTGGCAGGCGGAGCCGTTTTGGTACCGCAATTTC
>Ga0209407_1000151_pt1 | contig 100425 bp, 83 predicted proteins | sample AD_JPNHG3_MetaG_FD_184410 | JGI IMG/M metagenome (GOLD analysis project Ga0209407, IMG submission 184410) | Active sludge microbial communities of municipal wastewater-treating anaerobic digesters from Japan - AD_JPNHG3_MetaG (SPAdes) (version 2) | ecosystem: Engineered > Bioreactor > Anaerobic... | reverse complement strand
CCGGGGGCGACAGAGAACGCCGACGTGTGCGGCCGGCTACTGGACGATCTGATCGAGCGAGGTTTGGCTCAGGGCAGGGAATATCTGTTTGTTTTGGACGGCTCCAAGGCCTTGAAGAAGGCGGTGATTACGCGTTTCGGAAACAGGACCCTGATTCAACGCTGCCGGCTTCACAAGGAACGCAACATCCTCAAGTATCTTCCGAAGAAGTATCACAAGCTCCTGGGTATGAAACTTCGGGCCGCATGGGGCATGACGCGGCACGAGGATGCCCTCAGGGAATTGCTGAAGGTACGTGATTGGCTGGCCGAGATCAGCCAGGCGGCCGCCCACAGCCTCGACGACGGGCTTGAGGAAACGATCACGGTCAATCGACTGAAACTGCCGGAAGAGCTTCGCAGCGTATTTGCCAGTACGAACATGATCGAGAGCTGTTTCTCGCTGGCCGACGACCTGTGCCGCAACGTCAAGCGATGGCGAAATGCCAACATGGCCTGGCGGTGGGCCGGAGCGGTTCTGCTGGAGGCGGAGAAACGCTTCCACCGAGTCAAGCACTATCGCCAGATGCCGTTGCTGCTGAAAGGATTAAAGGAACTCGTTGACAGTCAACAGGCCGTAGCATAGGATTCACAAACGACCCGGACCGATGACCCATTTTCAACGACAGCCGGGACAACTTCCCCCGGTCGTCACTTCCCCAAAGCGGTCGCCCGTTTCGACGAATTGTACTTCAATTTGTACTGGTTGCTGCACGTTGGTTTTAAAATAATCTCCCTTGTCTGTAAGTTTAGCACCGTTAAAGAATGTCTGCAGTGCCAACATGACCGATGTCTTACCGCAATCATTTTCGCCGATTATTACGGAGAGGCTTGCCAGTTTCAGTTCGAGCTCCCGAAGTGCACGGAAGTTGACGATCCTCACTGCGCTTATACGCATGTTCTTCCCTTTCGACAGAGATTCGGTGCTTCGCTTGTCCCATTGGTTTAGCTCCAATCACACACATCTCACCTGCTGCCGACCAAGTTGCCCCCCAATTATACCGCCCCCCACCCAAATAGCAATAAATATGGAAATACCACCTCGATAGCCCAGCTCCCTCCCCAAACTCCACAACCCCTCACCCCCTCCTCTACTCCACTCCTCCCCTACTCCTCTACTTTACTACTCCACTACTCCACTACTCCACTACTCATCTCCTCTCCCCCCTACTTGTCTACTCATCTACTCGACTACTCGACTACTCATCTCCTCCCCTCCTCCTCTCCTCTTCAGCATCTTCATTGTCTTCATAGTAAATTATGTAGCTCCCTAATCCGTGAAAATCCGTGTAATCCGTGGTTGCTTTATCTTAAATCTGCGCCATCTGCGACATCTGCGGATCCACAAGAATCTCCCCCGATTGCCGCATTAATCTTGCAAACCACCGCGCGCTTTCTTAATATTCCTGCCTGGTCCCCGTGCCGATGCTGTACAATGGCGCGTTTTGACCGCGAAACACCGCGCAAACACGGCGTTTCACGGCAAACAGCCGCGCAAAACCTGCGGATGACCGCGCCGCGGCCGCAAACGCCGGCGCTTTCGCCGCAAAAGACCGCGCAATCCCGGCCGGCGACCGCATTTGACCGTACAAAACGGCGGTAAACCTGTGCAGAAGACCGCACATAACCGCCGAAGACTGGATAAACATGGAGAGGTGTCGGAGTGGCTGATCGAGCTGGTTTCGAAAACCAGTGTGCGCTTATGCGTACCGCGGGTTCGAATCCCGCCCTCTCCGTTTAGCCCTTTTTTCAGGGCGAAAACGAAGTTCTGGCCGCCCGCCGCGGCGGCCTCACGCGTTGAAAAACCCCCGTCCCGACCCGGAAACGCACAATGATCGTCGTCATCGACTACAACGTAGGCAACATCAGGAGTGTACGTAACGCCTTGCATTACATAGGCTTACAGGACAAGCTCTCCGCCGACCCCAAGGACATCGAGGCCGCCGACGGCATCATCCTGCCGGGAGTCGCCGCCTTCGGCTACGCCGTCAAAGCCTTGGGCAAAACCGCCGAAGTCGTCAAATCCGTCGTTCTGGCCGGAAGACCCATCCTGGGTATCTGCGTCGGCTTTCAACTCCTCTTCGATTCCAGCTCGGAAATGGGCCTCCACAAAGGCCTGGGCCTCATTTGCGGTACTGTAAACGCCATTCCGCCCGGCCGAACCATCCCCCACATGGGCTGGAACGCCGTAAAAATCCCCGCAGACATGGACCTCTTCAAAGGCTGCGGCCAAGAAGAGCATTTCTACTTCGCCCATTCCTACCACGCAGCCGTAACCGACCCCGGGGCCCGGGTCGCATACACCGATTACGACATGCAGATCGCCGCTGCCGTTCAGAAAAACAACATTTTCGGTGTGCAGTTCCATCCCGAAAAGAGCAGCACCCTCGGCCTTCAAATTCTGAAAAACTTCGATGCAATCTGCCGAAACGGAGGTGCCGCATGCTGACCAGGAGAATCATTCCCTGCCTCGACGTCAAGGACAACCGCGTCGTCAAAGGCATTAACTTCCTGAACTTGCGAGACGCCGGCGATCCCGTCGAACTCGGCGCGCGCTACAGCGATGAGGGCGCAGACGAACTTGTTTTTTTGGATATCACCGCAACAATTCGAACACGAAAAACGATTGTTGAACTTGTCGAACGCGTTGCTGAAAACGTGTTTATTCCTTTTACGGTCGGCGGTGGAATAACGACGGCCGACGAAATAGATTTGCTTTTGCGGGCAGGCGCGGACAAATGTTCAATTAACACGGCCGCAGTTCAAAATCCGGAAATCTTGAAAGAGTGCGCCGAGCGCTTCGGAAGTCAATGTGTGGTCCTGGCCATTGACGCCCGCCGAACCATAGGAAAACCCGGCCACTGGCACGTGACCGTAAAAGCCGGTTCCGAACCCACGGATATCGATGCCGTCCAATGGGCCATAAAAGCGGAAAAATTGGGGGCGGGAGAGATCCTGCTGACCTCAATGGATGCCGACGGCACCAAAGCAGGTTACGATATCGAATTAACGCGGGCAATTGCCGACGCCGTTACAATTCCGGTAATCGCATCCGGCGGCGCCGGAACGCTGGAATCCATGCTCGAAGTACTCGAAAAAGGCCAAGCCGACGCCGTTTTGGCCGCCTCAATCTTCCACTATGGCGAATTCACCGTTAAGCAGGTCAAAGACTATTTGGCCCAGGCACAAATGCCAGTCCGCCCGGTGAAATAACTGCTTTTTCACCGTTCGTCCTGCTTCTTCAGTGCTTCGTCCAATTGCGCCAGCGTAAGGCCTTCTGAAAGCACCACGTGCTTTTCATCCGTCAGAATCAGCCACGGAAGCCCCTTAACGCCCCACGCAAATTTCGTCTTTTCCAAATCCTCCCCGACGCTTTCACAAATCCACGAAATCCCATTTTCATTTAACCATTCCGCGATTTCGTCCCGAGACGCCGAAGACGTACTCACCAGAAGCACCGAAAACCGCTTGTTCAGCGCTTCCGCCCGGGCGGCCATCTGTATGACAAAATGGCGTGAGGGGCGCTGATTCATGTCCCAGAAACAGATCGCAACCGCTTTGCCCTCGGTGGAGGGGGCGGCGGTCAGGCCGAGACCCTCCATAGCCGGCAATGGCTTGCCCTTCAGCGACCCGGGTTCGCGGGCCACAAAACCTCCGGAACTGCTGCGCTCGCCGATGACAATGGTGACGTCCTCGGCGCCGCCTTCGGTTTGGACGGATCCGTACATGCGGCTATCGTCCCGTGCGTGCGCGGTCAAGCGAATTCGGCCCTGGCATACGGGCTTAATGACGAATTTGCCTTCTGCGTCGGTCGTGAAATTGTGGATGTCCGGCTGGCCGTCACCGTGGCCGTATATGTCGGCGCCCTTGACGGGGTTGCCTTCCGTATCGACGACCGTGCCGCTGACAGACAGGTTGGCTGTCGGGAGGGCGATGGGGTCGAGGTCGAGCTGGCCGTTTTCGAACTGGTCGGGCTTGACATCGATCTGCTTTTTACCGTACCCTTCGGCGCGGGCGTAGAGGTAATACTGCCGCTGGGGCGGAATGGCGCGGATCGTGAACCTGCCTTCGGCGTCTGTGCGGTCTTCGCTTTGGGGGCTGAGGGTCGAGCCCCAGTTGCCTGCCCGCAGCATCAGCATGGGGTTGGCCTTTTCAATCGGTTTGCCCTCCGCATCGACGATTGTGCCTGTTAGGATCCACCCGGTCTCCATTTTGACGGTCATCGTCTTTGTGTCCGGCTCCAGGATTTCCGAGAACGCCAGGCCCTTCTCCTCGTGTCGCGCAACGAGGCACCAAGTGGTGTCCGGACCCCAACTTGTCGAGTCCCAAGCGACGGAATAATTACCTTGTGCATCCGATTTGGCGGTCTGGTGGCCGGGCATGATCACAATCCTTGCATCGGCAAGCGGCTGCCCCTGGGGGTCGAGCACCTGGCCCGTGACTTTGGGCATGCCTGTCATGGAGGCGGAAAGCTGCATGGTTTGACCGGTCTCGATGGTGAACTGCTGCTGATCGCCGGTTTTCATGCCTTGTTTGTAAAGTTGGAGCTGATAGTCGCCAGCGACCAGACGCATCCTGACCTTGCCCAGCTTATCCGAGACGGCACGGCGGTATTCGCCGGAATCCTTGCCCCGGACAAGGACATTCGCACCCTCTATGGGCGTGCGGCCGTCTTCTTCGGTGACTGTCACCTCCAGTACGGCGCCCGTTTCGAGGGCAATCTCGATATCTTTTTTCACCTCGCCCGAAGCCAGTTCGACTTTTGCGCCTTTGGTGATCCATGGGGCCAGTTCAGTTTTTTCAAAGACCGCGGTGACGCTGTATGAGCCCGCGCAGAGGCCGTCAATGCGAAACGAACCGTCTGCAGCCGAAACGGCCGGTTCTTTGCCGAGGCGAAGTGTTGTCTGGGAGATGGTGACCAGGTGAATTCCCGGTACGGGATTGCCAGTGGCTTTTTCGATGACCTTGCCCTCGATCACCGATTCATCGGGCAAAGTGATCTTTATGTCGGTCTGGCCCACGCTGTATTGCAGGGCGCCGAGACCCGGAGCCTCCGGATTGTACGTCAGGACGGTACCTTTGCCGGGTTTGCTCACCTGGAACATGACCCCGGCGTTCTCAGGCAACTGATTAAACGCAAATGCGCCCGCGGCGTCCGTTTGCGTTGTGAGGAAGCCGGGTTTTTTCACATCGACGAGATATCTTTCCTGGGCCTTCTCCGCGGCGGCTGCGACACGAACCTCCGCACCCGAAACAGGCGCACCGGATTGGTCGAGGACGACTCCGCCGATCTTGCCGGCGGGCGCAAGCGTAATCTGCCCGGCGAATTCCTGTTGGGAATAGCGGTTGGCCCAGCCGAGGCCAAAACCTTTCTTTTCGGCGATGATCACGCAAATGGTGTACGCTGAGGGCGCCGTATCAACCGTGAAAACGTATTTGCCCGCTTCGTCGGATTCGACTGAAGTTTGCGAGGCGATATCGTAGTCAGACGCCGTGGGCTTGTATTCCAGGCTGAAGCACGTCACCTTTGCTCCGGTGACAGGGGCACCCTGGACATCGACGACCTTGCCCTCGAACTGGACCTCTTCGGCGCCGCACGTAAGCGTCAACGCCGAAAACAACACAATCACCACCGTCATTCGGATACCTGCGTACAGCGTGCCCATCATCTGCTCCTTACAGTCCTCGTCGGCGCAACGGCCTGCCGCGACCGCTGCAACGACCCATGATTATTTTAACAGACTCTCACGGTTCGCCTGAGCAAAGCAATCACCGCCGGTCCGGCGGGGCCTCCTCTTCTGCAGGATAGAGCGTTGGCTCGGGCAGGTTTCGGAACTTCGACCCGCCTTTGATTTTGATTTCGCCTGTCGTTTCGAGCGCCGGCGATTTGCCGTCGTAGAGCATTTTCACCTGTTCGGCGGACAGGGCGAAACTGTAGATCCGAACATCGTCCACCATGCCGTTCCAGAGCCGTCCGCGCTGCTGGGCGTTTTCGCCCACCATCACGGGGTGCTGCGAACTGGAAATCTTACCGGCGGTGTCACAGGCATCATCGAGTGTGCCGTCGATGTACAGCAGCATGCGTGAACCGGTGAAGACGGCGGCGGCATGGCGCCACTGTCCGTCATTGACGTTTACGTCGCCGACCGCCCGCGATCCCCACGTATTCGGCTGATTGGACTTCACGCCCGTGCCTGCAAAACTCAGGCCATCGGTGACGTCCATCCGATGGAGGCGCCAGGAGTTATCTCCTTTGGTGACGAGGGCCTGGAACTGCTTGTCAAACGTGTTCACCTTGAGCCAACTGGAGATGGTGATGGCTTCTGTTAAATCAAACTCCTTGCCGGCGCCCATGTCGACGTAATCGTCCTTGCCGTCCAGTTCGATGGCGCCCCCGAAGCGGCCGCCATCAGGCCGCCAGACGGGCTCGCCAATCAGCCGCCCGTGGAGTTCGCCGCCGGCGGAGTCGTGCGCCCATCCGCCCTCGGATTCGTCGAATTTCCACCATGCAACGAGCTTTCCCGTCGTGAAACTGCGGGTGTCACCAGCGGCAACGGTTCCGTCGGCCAAAACGGAATCCACCCGCCAGTGATAGACGGTGGCGGGCTTGAGGCCGGTCAATTCGGCTGCCCGGGCTGAGCCGTTGTTGAGGGTGGTGATCAGCCTGAGAGCCTGGTCGTCCGTTCCGACATAGATTCGCTGGGCGTCTGCATTGAGGCCGGGGGTCCAGACCAACTGCAGCCCGTCAGTGGCACAACTTTGGGCGCCGTCTTTCGGCTCCAGCAGGATCGGTTCAGGTCCGCGCGGCGCATAGACGCGAATCTCGCTGAGGCCAACGTACTCCGGGTCGCCAAGATTGTGCAGATCGTCGAGGCGAATCCTGGCGGCCACAACGTCGCCCATCGGGATCACCGTTGGCTCGTCATAGCCGGCATCGCCGTCGGCGGATTCGAAGACGTGATCGTCGATGATCTTCTTCCAGCCGTCGGACTCGGTCCAGACCGAGACGTCGGCCTGTTTGACGCCGCGGCACGTGTAGTACTTATCGTTGTAGTTCCAGACATGTATCTGGCCGATTTTGCCGGCGTCTTTCAGATTCAAGACTATTGAGCCGGTCGTGCGGCCTTTTTCGGAAAGCCACATGTGTTCGGGGGCGGTGCTGTGCTCAGGAAGGCCGTTTCGGTCGAGGTCGGTCAGGCCTACAGAATTGATGAGGGCGGCAGCAGCGCCGGGTGCGGAAAACGTGTCGGTTTCCACGAAATCGACGGCGAGAAGCTCACCAACGGCGAGCGGTTGGCGATTCGAGGCTTTGATATGGCAGGGTGCGGCGACCACACGGAACGGGCCGAGCACCTTGAGGGTTGCGATAAACGGTCTTTCGGCATTTTTGGGCTCTCGCCACGAGAGCGAACAGGTGCCGCCTCACCCATACTCCAGGGCCAGGGATTTGTCGTAAGCGCCGTTGCTGCTGCGGATGTGGACTTTGGGGGCGTCGGCGGTGGCGCCGTTGCGCGTGATTGTTATCTGTTCGCCGTTCTTGCCCTTCATCCGCTGGTTAAACAGCCAGTCGGCGTCCCTTTGCTGTACCGTGAGATCGGCAAAGACCGGCTCGCCGAGGTCCAGCGATACGGGCGTTTCTTCGGCAACGGTCACGCTGGTGCTGCCGCGGCCGATGAGCGCCCACCTGTTGCCCTTGTCGTCTTTGCGTTCAACGCGCCATTCCTGCAAGACGTACCGGCCCACCGGCAGCCTGATCGTTCCGTTGTCCGGGCGAGGCGTGAACTGGCCGTTTTCGCCGCCAAACAGGACGGCGGCAATATCGGCGGCGACCTTGACGGTTCCGTATTTGACATCGCGCGCAGGGGTGATGGAGACAGAGGCGCCGTCGGGAGCAACTTCCAGAGAGTAGAGCTTATCGCCGACCTCAAGGTAACGTCCAACATACCGGGTATCGTGCGCTTTGTCGGTTTCAGCCCCGATACGAATGCGATCGCATCCGGAGGCGTTCGCAGATACGTCATTAAAGCGACCATTTACGTTCTGGTCGATCAGAACACACTTCATGTCCCGGCCGTCGACCTTGATCATGCCTTCGTACCAGCAGCCGTAGTTTATGCTCAGCAATATGTTGTCATCATAGTGATACAGCTGGAAATTGAGGTGATAGGTGACTGGGCCGTCGTCGCCCTTGAATACAACCGGGACCGGGCCAATATACGTGTAGTATTCATGGCTGGCCCAGGCGGTCACCGGCTTGTCATTCTTCAGGCTGCCGTCACCGTGGGAATCGATCCAAACGGAGTCATATTTTTTGAGGGATTTTTCGGATTGCCGGTCGAGGGCGATCCAGAGGCCACCGCCCTGGGCCATCGGGCTTTCCCAGCGGACAAAGGCCGGCTTGTCGGTCTTGAATTCAGGCAATTCAAGGTTTTCCGGCTTGTTGGTGGAGACTTGCCTGTAGGCTTCCGAACCGCCGAGGATATCGGGGGCATGCGGCGAGGCACGGTATTGGAGCCACTGGATGTCCTGGCAAAAGGAAATGGCAGGCGCCAAAAGGACCGTTAGGGCTGTCAGCGTGGAGCACCTCATTATTTCTCCTCTCAAAAGGTTGGTGCGGGATCGACCCCATACACATTCGTAGACGTGCAATCGAGTTCTCCGTTACTATGATTATGCGCATTCTGTTGGTACTTGCAAATAAAATATATTTAAAAGCGCAATGTAATTGGTAAATATGCTGTAATGCAGGCAGGACTCGGTACGTCCATTCCTGCGCAAGGGCATAATTGCAAGGAAAACACAGGTGCGGGCGACTGTCTGACAAGACGTTGGCCAATACCAGGGGAGGCTGATGATATTTGTCAAAGCGTCACAGATCGCAACAGAGCATGGGGAGGCCGGACAGCTTTTTTGATCGCGACAGATCGCATCCTTATTAGTGAGCCGAACGTTGCATGCTGCCTGTTGGCCTGTTATCATAGTTTTGCCTGACGGCCTAAATCTTATTGAAACGGTTCGAGGAGAAGCACTATGCAAGCACGCCATATCATCTTCGCCGTTATCCTGCTGGCGAATACCCCTATCGCCTGGACCCAGCCCTATGGCCGCGCCGATCGGGAGAATGCCGGGGACGAGATGATCCAGTCTTATCTTCAAGCCTGTACTGAGGAAGTGGAGACGGAATCGGCCTGGGATATGACTTCGTGGCAAAGCATGCGGGGGCAGTACATGGAGGAGTACATGTACATGTTAGGCCTGCGGCCCATGCCGGAGAAGACGCCGCTTTGCGCCACGGTGACCGGTACGCTTCAAGGCGACGGTTACGTTGTCGAGATGGTGCATTACCAGAGCCGGCCGCGGCTTTACGTGACGGGTAACCTCTACCGACCGACGGACATTGCCGAGGGTGCGCGTTTGCCGGCGGTGCTGTACGTATGCGGGCACGCCAACTGCGACCGCGACGGAAACAAGACGGCCTACCAATCTCACGGCATCTGGTTGGCACGACACGGGTATATATGCCTCATGCTCGACACGCTGCAACTTGGAGAGATCGGGGCGATTCATCACGGCACCTATCGCGAAGGCCGCTGGTGGTGGCACAGCCGGGGCTACACGCCCGCCGGGGTGGAGTGTCTCAACGGCATCCGCGCCATTGATTATCTTGTGAGCCGGCCGGACGTGGACAGCGACCGGATTGCGGTGACGGGCATCAGCGGCGGAGGGGCCGCGACTTTCTGGATCGCCGCGGCGGACGAGCGAGTCAAGGCGGCGGTTCCAGTCAGCGGTATGGCGGACCTGATGTCGTATGTGCCCAATCGCGTCATCAACGGGCACTGCGACTGCATGTTTCTTTACAACACGTTTCAATGGCCGTGGACGAGGATCGCGGCGTTGATTGCTCCCCGGCCGCTGCTTTTTGTCAACAGCGACGCGGACAGCATTTTTCCGATGGACGCCAATGAGCGGGTGATTAATCGCCTGGAACGCGTCTACAGCCTTTACGGGGCCAGCGATCTCGTGGATGCCGTTGTCAGCATTGGCGGACACAGCTATCGGCAGGACCTGCGCCAGGCGGCGTATCGTTTTATTAACATACATCTGAAGGGTGATCCGCGGATTGTGACTGACAGCGAGGTGGACCTGGTTATCCGTTCCGGCAACGAGCGGATCTGTCCGATCGAGCCGCGGCGGCTGCGAGTCTTTCCGCAGGACGACGACCTGCCCAAGGACGAACTCAATACGACGATTGATGAGCATTTCGTGGCGATGGCGCATGTCGAGCCGCCGCAATCGGGAGATTATGCCGCGTGGAGGGACCGGCTGATGGGCGAGCTGCGGCGGGTCGTGTTTCGCTGCCTGCCGAAGCGGATTCCTGCGGCCGAGCTGGTCGAACAGTCGGGGGCAGAAATGCGGCTTGCATCGGAGAAAGGCATACAGATCAGCCTGTGGTCAAGGGACGCAGCAAAGGCGGGCGACCGTGTGAAGCGCGTGGTGCTGATTGTTCAGGGCGGCGATTCCGACGAGGGGGCGGCCGCATGGATGGAGCGTTTGCGAGAAGCGGGTGATTGTCTGTATGTGTGCAGGCCGCGGGGGATCGGTCCTACGCGCTGGACACGCAAGAATCCGCCGAACTACGTGGAGCGGTCGCATGTTCTGCTTGGGCGGACGGTCGACACGGGCCGGGTTTGGGATGTCGCGGCGGCGGCGCGATTTCTGGCGGACAGGTACAAGGGCCGTGCATCTGTGTACACAGCCGGTGAGGGGCCGGCGGGGGTTCTGGCGGCCTATGCGGCATTGCTGGAGCCGGAGGAGATTGCGGGCGTTATCCTCCATCGGCCGACGCTGTCACATATGCAGCCCGAGGCGCCGCAGTTCCTTAACGTTCTGCGGGTGTGCGACGTGCCCGACATTCTTGGGATGCTGGCGCCTCGGCCGTTAGTTGTTTACGGCGTCACGGGCGAATCGCTTAAGAAGACGTGCGAAGCCTATAATGCCGCAGGGTGTGCCGACAGGCTGTCTTTGCGGCGGGAGTCGGTTCTGGCGCCGGGGCAGTAAGGCGGCGGAACGAGGGTGCATAAGCGGTTTTGGCCGGGTTGTCAAATGCGGTGGAAAAAGTTATCATAGGGGTGTGGGGGCAAATTGTCGCTGTAGGCCGGTTTACCGGGAACAGGGTGAATCAAAATGGAAGGATTGGAAATGCAGAATCCAGCAGATCAGGGGCGGCCGGAGTTGGAAGGCCGACGGCATCTCAACAGGCGAAGTTTTCTGAAGAAGGCGGTACAGGCCGGGGCTGTGTTCAGCATGCCCTTTGTGGTTCCCGGCTCGGTGCTGGGCAAGGATGGGGCGGTTGCGGCCAGCGAGCGAATCGTGTTGGGCGGCATCGGGATCGGCAATCGCGGGCGGTATGTGTTGGGGTGTTTTCTTCATGAACCGGACGTGCGGTGTGCAGCCATATGCGACCTGCGGGCGGATCGCCGCAAATCGGTCAAGGAGATGGTTGACGGCCACTACGGCAACAGGGATTGCGAGACTTACGTTGACCTGCGCGATCTGCTTGCCCGGGCGGATATTGACGCGGTGCTCATCGCGACGGGTCCAAACTGGCACGCAACGGCATCGGTTTTGGCGGCGAATGCGGGCAAGGATGTGTACTGCGAGAAGCCGTGCACAAAGAATATCGCCCAGAGCCTGCTTCTTGCGGAGACGTTCCGGCGGACGGGGCGGGTGTTCCAGGCGGGTACGCAGCGGAGGAGCCTGCCGAACTTTGCGTTCGCCTGCCACTTGGCCAGGGAGGGTAAGTTGGGGGCGCTCAAGACGGTTCATGCCCATCCTTGCGGGCTTGGCACGCAGATGAGCGGCTGGCCGGCTAAGGAAGTTGAGCCTGACCCGGCGTTCGTGGACTGGGACATGTGGCTTGGGCCGGCGGCATGGCGGCCGTTCGATGGTCGGCTGGACGGGTTCAATTTTGAAAAAGGCGGCGGCCTGACGGGTGGGGGCTGTCTTGAGTGGGGTTCGCATTGCGTGGACCTGTGCCAGTGGGCGGCCGATGCCGATTCGACGGCGCCTGTGGAGTACGAGCCGAAAGACGGGCAACTGCATGCCCGTTATGCCAGCGGCGTGAAGCTGGTGATGCGGAATGACGGCTGGATCGGATTAGGCTCCTGCCCGGTGCGTTTCGAGGGTGAGACCGGATGGGTGGAGACCGGCGACGACGGTGATATCGTGGCCAGTTCGCCATCGCTGCTGGTTGGCAAGGGCAAGAAGATCGGCGGTTACCCGGCGGACTTCCACGTTCGCGACTTCCTGGATTGTATCAAGACACGCGGGCAGACGCGCACGAACGCGGATATCGCGTGCTGGGCACATATAGCTTGTCACGCGGCCAACGTTGCCTTGTTCCTGAATCGGAAGGTGGTCTTCGACCCGGTGAAATGTGAGTTCGTCAACGACGAGATCGCCAACCGTTTTCGTTCGGAGGCGCTGAGGGAACCGTGGCGGCTGTAAGAGTCGGGCGGCGTTTGTGAAAAGACATGGGGCACTCCAGGGGTACTGACATGATGAAATTAAATCGTTTTTCATTCTGTGTTGTTCTGGCCGCGTCAATTCTGGGGACTGTTTTCGGGCAGGGTCCGGCAGGTGATCGGCCCGGCGGGCAGCGAGAGCAAAAGCTGATCGGCGTCTTGAAATCGGGCACGGCGGCAGAGCAGGCGATGGCATGCAAAGAACTGGCGATCTACGGCACGAAGGATGCGGTTGCAAGTCTGGCGCCGCTGTTGGCGGATGAACGCTTAGCCTCGTGGGCGCGGATCGCACTTGAAGCGATCCCGGATCCGGCGTGCGACGCGGCGCTTCGCGATGCCGCGGGGCGGCTGCGCGGCCGGCTTCTAATCGGGGTAATCAACTCGTTGGGCGTGCGGCGCGATGTTGATGCGGCCGGCATTCTTGCGGGCAAGCTGAGGGATGCCGATGCGGAGGTGGCAGCGGCGGCAGCGGCGGCGCTGGGCCGGATAGGGACGCAACAGGCCGCCACCGTGCTCGGGCAGGCGCTGGCCTTGTCGAGCGGCCGCGACAGGGCGGCCGTTGCGCACGGATGTATACTCTGTGCACAGCGGTTTCAGGACGAGGGCAAGTCGGCTGAGGCCATGTCGCTTTATGATGCCGTACGCGAGGCGGATGTGCCGGCGCAGACGGTTCTTGAGGCGACGCGCGGGGCGATCCTGTCACGCGGCGAAGATGGAGTTGGACTGTTGATCGAGCAACTCAGGTCCGAGGACAGGGGGCGGCTTGGTATCGGGCTGCGTACGGCACGTGAGCTTGGCGGAAAGGCGGTCACGGAGGCGCTGGCGGCGGAGTTGTCGCGGCTGGCAGCGGATCGGCAGGGACTGCTGCTGTTGGCCATTGCCGACCGCAACGATTCGGCCGTACTGCCGGCCGTTCTGAAGGCGGCGCGACCGGCGGCGAACGCCAACGCGCTGCGGCTGACGGCGGTGAAGACCCTTGAACGGTTGGGGGGCGTTTCGGCGGTTGAGGTCTTGCTGGAGGCGGCGATCGAAGAAGACGAAGCGCTGTCGGCGGCGGCCAAAGCCTCGCTGTCGCGGCTGCCGGATGAGGCGGAGGCGGCCATGCTTAATCGCCTGGCGACGGCCAAGGGCAAGACGCGGCAGGTGCTGCTGGAACTGTGCGCTGCAAGGCAGATCGCCGCAGCGCTGCCGGCGGCCGTTCAAAGCACGAAAGATACGGATGCGGGCGTTCGCGCAGCGGCAGTTGACGCCGTTGGCGTTCTTGGCGGGGTCCAGGAGGCACCGGTACTTGTCAGCCTGCTGAAGGATGCTGAGGAGCGCAGCGGCATCGAGAAGGCGCTTCGAGGCGTTGCAAGTCGCGCGGGGGCGGCCTGTGGGGCGTCTTTGCTGCCGCTGACAAAGGAGTCGGATCCGGCGCTGCGGGTGATCGGTCTGCGGGTTCTGGCGGTCGCGGGGGGCGATGCGGCGCTGCAGGCAATCGTTTCGGGAACGGCTGATGCGTCCGAGGCGGTGCAGGATGAAGCGGTGCGGATGCTGTCAACGTGGCCCAACACTCGGCCTGACGACGCGGGCGTGGCGGAGCCGCTGCTGAAGCTGGCCAAGTCGGGTTCGAAGGAATCGCATCGCGTGTTAGGCGTGCGGGGCTACTTGCAGTATGTTCGGTCGACTACGAATCTCACCAGTTCGGAGAAGGTTTCGCGTGTCGCCGAACTGCTGCCATTGGTCGCGCGGGCGGAGGAGAAGCGGCTGGTCATCGCCGTTCTCGGGCAGGCCGGCACGGCCAAGTCGATTGACATGCTGACGAAACTGGCAGAGGAGCCGGCTCTGAAAGAAGAGGCGTGGCTTGCAGTGGCGACGCTTTGTGCGGACACAATCGAGGGTCTGTCGGTCGAACAGCGCCGCGCATTGGTGCAAAAGGTCATTGAGACGTCGGCGAACGAGGCGACAAAGAAGAAGGCCAGAGAAGTGCTGGGCAAACTTCGTTAGGCCGGGGCCGAAGCGCAGTGACGTTCAGGCCCGCGAGGCTGGGCGTATGCACTGGCTGTGGGTAAACTATAAGCGTTCGGGGTGTTTGGCGGGCCGGTGAACCGGCGGCCGCCAAGCACCTCGGCGCTGTTGCGGAGGCGGGTTTGCTTCCGCGCGGAGGGATATCGGACAGTTGAGCGCCGTATGTGCGTGTGCTCCTGCCTCAAGGCCAATCCTGTACCGCCCTTCCAGACAGAGATTTTTCAAACAAAGACCTTTGGCTTTGCCCAAGGTCTTTGGGCCGTTTGCGCTGCTGATCGGGCGTTATTCACCTAAGGGGTGAGCACTCCGAGCAGGAACCTCCACCCGATCGGCCACGGTCACCTTCTGTTTAACCGGTTTGCTACAATCCCAAATGCTGCCCGGATAAGGCCGGGGGCCAAGCAAAACACGCATGCGGCCGGGCAACTCTCCCAAGAGATTCAAGCAAAAAAGTCCTTCGGCCGGCGAACGATCTGAGCGAAATATCGGAGTGTTTGTCGGCTCCCGGTTCAGTACTACAGGGAACGTAGAGAGCCGGCGCGCACGTTTACTCAGCAAGGGTGAAACAAGATGGGTGACAATAAAAAGCCACCGGCACAGACGCAGCCGCGCCAGCCAGGGCGGGAAGACCAGATGCAGCCGCGGCCGGAATCGGGCACACGGGAATATCGCGGCGCTGACAAGCTGAAGGACAAGGTTGCGGTCATTACCGGGGGTGACAGCGGCATCGGCAGAGCGGTAACGGCAGCGTTTGCCAAAGAAGGTGCAAAGACTGTGGTGGTCTACCTGGAAGAGCACGCGGACGCTGAGGAGACGGCGCGTCTTGTCGAAGAGGCCGGGGGCGAGTGTCTGCTGATCAGCGGGGACATCGGGGAGAGTTCTTTTTCCGCGGAGATTGTGGACAAGGTGGTCAAGCGCTTCGGGCGGATCGATATCTTAGTCAACAATGCCGCGGAGCAGCATGCATACGAGAAGTTTACAGACATCACGGACGATCAGCTGCTGAGGACCTTCAAGACGAATGTCTTTGGCATGTTTTACCTGGTCCGGGCGGCCCTGCCGCACATGAAGGCCGGCAGCACCATCGTGAATACCACGTCAGTTACCGCCTACAACGGGCATGAATCGCTGATTCCCTATTCCGCAACGAAGGGGGCGATCGTGAGTTTCACGCGAACGCTGGCGCGCGTCTTAGGGCCTGACATCCGCGTCAATGCCGTTGCGCCGGGGCCGGTGTGGACACCGCTTATCCCGGCGAGTTTTTCAGCGGAAAAGGTCAAGCAGTTCGGCGGAAATACGATTTTTGATCGGCCTGCGCAGCCGGACGAGATTGCTCCGTGTTACGTCTTTCTGGCCAGCGAGGACAGCTCTTTCATGACCGGCCAGGTGCTTCACCCGAACGGCGGCATGGTATTCAGTTGATAACCTCAAAACAAAGGAGATGAAATGAGCAAAGACATGATCGAAGAAATCAGCGACCTGATCAAGCTCGACTGGGATGCGGCGGAGTGTTACGACCGGGCGATGGAGAATATCGAGACGCCGGAACTGCGGCGCAACCTTGGTTCGTTCGCCGACGACCATCGCCGGCACGTGGATCGGCTGTCGGAGCGCATGCGAGACCTCGGGGAGATACCGCCGGAGCGCAGCAAGGACATGAAAGGCTATTTCCTCGAGGGATTTGCGGCGATTCGGAGCATGACGGGCGAGGACGGGGCACTGAAGGCGCTTCACAGCAGTGAGAAACTTACAAACAAGGCTTACCGGGATGCCTCGGAGAACGAAAACCTCGATGCTGAGGCCCGTCAAATCATCATGCAGAACTACGACGACGAGAAGAGGCATCTGGCCTATATCGAAGAAGTGCTCCACGCCAAGGTTTGAGGCGCTGCAGGCTGAACTGAGGCACGAGGGGACATGACGATCAATCGCAGGCGTTACGGGGGCGTTTTGTGAAACGGATTCTGATCACTGGCGGCGCCGGGTTTATCGGCTCGCATCTGGCGGATGAACTGCTCGAACACGGATATGCGGTGCGGGTCCTGGATAACCTGTGCCCGCAGGTGCACGGGGAACGAACCGAACCGCCGGAGTACCTGTCGCGCGACGTGGAGTTTATCTACGGGGACATGCGCGAAGCGGCGACGGTTCGGCGGGCACTGCACGGTGCGGACGCGGTGTTTCACTTGGCCGCGTCGGTGGGCGTGGGCCAGAGCATGTACGAGATCGCAGCGTACACGAACAATAACAATTACGGGACGAGCGTGCTGTGCCAGTGCATTGCCGACGGCTGCGCGTTGGAGAAGCTGATCGTGGCGTCGAGCATGAGCATCTACGGCGAGGGGATGTACGTGGATGGCCGGGGACACGCTGCCGCTTCGGCCCGGCGGTCGGCCGAACAGCTTCGCGCGGGCCGGTGGGAATTGTACACGGCGGAAGGCGAAGAGCTTAAGCCGATCGCCACGACCGAAGAGAAGCAGCCGGACCTGGCCAGCATTTATGCCCTGAGCAAATATGATCAGGAGCGGATGTGCCTGATCACGGGGGCGGCTTACGGCGTGCCGACGGTGGCGCTTCGGCTGTTCAATGTGTTCGGGACGCGGCAGGCGCTTTCCAATCCTTACACGGGGGTTCTGGCTATTTTTGCGTCGCGTCTGCTGAACGACAATCCGCCGATGGTTTACGAGGACGGCCTTCAGCGGCGCGATTTCGTGCATGTGCGAGATGTTGCGTGCGCGATGCGGCTTGCGCTTGAGAAGGAGGATGCGCGCGATGACGTGTACAACATCGGCAGCGGGCGGTCCTGGGCGATCGTGGACGTGGCCGCCATGCTTGCCGAGGTCATGGAGAAGCGCATCGATCCGCTGATCACGGGCAAGTATCGGGCTGGCGACATACGGCATTGTTTTGCGGACAATTCGAAGGCGCGCCGCGTCCTGGGTTATGTGCCGCAGGTCAGCATGGAGGAGGGCCTTTGCGAGCTTACGGAGTGGCTCGCGGGCCAGGTTTCGGTGGACAAGGTGGAGGCCGCCAATGAGCAACTGATCAGCAGAGGACTGACGATATGAGGGCGAGCTATTCGTTGATCACCGGCGGGGCCGGGTTTATCGGCACGAACCTGGCGGCGCACCTGTGCGAGGCAGGCAAGGAAGTGCTGATCTATGACAATCTGTCGCGTGCCGGCGTCGAGCGAAATGTGGAGTGGCTGCGCCGCCGATACCCGGGGCTGGTTCATGTGACGGTTGCCGACATACGGGATATCGCGGCGCTCGGAGAGGCGGTGCGGCATGCCGAGGCGGTTTACCATTTCGCGGCACAGGCGGCGGTAACCACGAGCATCGAAGACCCGGTGGACGATTTCGGCGTGAACCTTTGCGGAACGTTCAACCTGCTGGAGGCGATTCGGGCGCTGCCCCGGCGGCCGCCGCTATTGTTCACATCGACGAACAAGGTATACGGCGGCCTGGAGGATCTGTCGCTGAGAGAGGCCGGGGGCCGCTATGAGGCGGTCTGTGAGCAGGTGCGGCTGGAAGGCGTGGGCGAAGATCGGCCGCTGGACTTTCATTCGCCGTACGGCTGTTCCAAAGGCGCTGCCGACCAGTACGTGCTGGACTATTGCCGCATTTACGCGGTGCCGACGGTGGTGTTTCGCATGAGCTGCATCTATGGTCAGCATCAGCTTGGGACGGAAGATCAGGGATGGGTTGCACACTTTCTAATCCGGAGTATAAACAACGGGCCGATCACCATCTACGGCGACGGCAGGCAGGTGCGGGACATTCTCTTCGTGGACGATCTGATCAAGGCGATATTGGCGGCGATGGACCACATCGGGCAGACGCGCGGCAAGGCATTCAATATCGGGGGCGGGCCCGGCAATGCGATCAGCGTTCTCGAACTGCTCGATCACATAAAGCGGCTGACGGGACGCCTGCCGCTGATTGCACATGAAGGCTGGCGGCAGGGAGACCAGAGGTATTATGTCAGCGACACGCGCCGCTTCCAGCGCATTACCGGCTGGAAACCGACGATTTCGGCGGTGGAGGGTATCGAGAGGCTGTATCGCTGGTTAGCGAATGGGGAGGCGGACAGCGCCGGCCCCCTGTCCGTGCCCGAGAGGATCGCCTTATGAGCCGAACTGCGCTGACTGCGATCGCACCCCGGGCAAAACGCAAGACCATGCGGGCGGCTGTTATTGCAGCGCCGGGTCGAATCGAGATTCGGCAGGTTCCTGTTTGCGAGCCGGGGCCCACCCAGGTGCGTATCAGAATGGAGGGGTGCGGCATATGTGCATCCAACCTGCCGGTCTGGGAGGGCAGGGACTGGTTCGAATACCCGAGGGAGCCGGGGTCGCCCGGCCACGAGGGCTGGGGCGTCGTCGATGCCGTGGGGAGCGACGTGACGGAATTCACGGTCGGGCAGCGCGTAGCGTGCATGAGTTTCAGGGCGTATGCGGAGTACGACGTGGCGGAGAGCGATTCGGTTGCGGCTTTGCCGGCCTGGCTGGATGGTGCGGCGTTTCCGGGAGAGCCGCTGGCTTGCGCGGTGAACGTGTTTCGGCGCAGTGACATTCGCAGCGGCCAGCGCGCAGCCATAGTGGGGATCGGATTTCTGGGCGGGCTTTTGACATCATTGGCAGCGGCCGCGGGCGCAGAGGTCATCGCAATCTCGCGGCGACGGTGTGCACTGGAGTTGGCTCGGAAGATGGGGGCGGCGCATACGGTGATCATGGACGACCACTATCGCGTAATTGAGGAGGTGGACAGGATCACAGGAGGTGCGCGGTGCGATCGCGTGATTGAGGCGGTGGGCTTGCAATGGCCGCTCGACCTGGCGGGAGAACTTACGTCGACGCGGGGGCGACTGGTAATCGCGGGCTATCACCAGGACGGCCCGAGGCAGGTCAATATGCAGATGTGGAACTGGCGGGGCCTTGATGTGATCAACGCACACGAGCGGGATCAGGCCGTTTACATGGAGGCGATGCGCGAGGCCATCGATGCCGTCGAAAGGCGGCGGATGTCGCCGTTTGAAATGCTGACGCACCGTTTTTCGCTGGATGAACTTGGCGAGGCGTTTCAGATGCTCAGGCGGCGGCCGGACGGGTTCATTAAAGGTTACATTGGTTTCTGAGTCTTACAAAGGAATTGCATGACAACAGCCCGAGGCACGTTTACACAGGCGGCAAGGCCGGACGCACTGGTCCGGCTGGACAAGGTCAAGCCGCGATTGGCATTTGCGGGGACAGGCTGGATTGGCCAGAGCCGACTGAAGGCGATAGCGGCTACGGAGTTGGCGGAGGTTGCAGCGATTGCCGATCCGTCGCATGAGATGCGGTCGGCTGCGCATGCGGTTGTCCCGGAGGCGGCGTGCCATGAAAATTTTGACGAACTGTTAGGCGGTGATTACGACGCCGTGGTCATCGCGACGCCAAGTGCGATGCACGCCGAACAGGCGGCGGCGGCGCTGGAGTCGGGGGCGGCGGTATTCTGTCAGAAACCGCTTGGAAGGACCGCGGCGGAGACAGCGAGAGTGGTTGAAACGGCCCGGCGGGCGGACAGGCTGCTGGCGGTGGATTTCTCGTACCGGTACGTTCGAGCGATGCAGGCGGTGCATGCGTGCGTGCGGAGCGGGGAGATCGGGCAGGTCTATGCGGCGGAACTGGTCTTTCACAATGCGTATGGGCCTGACAAGGCGTGGTTTTACGATCCGGCGCAGTCGGGCGGCGGGTGTGTGATCGACCTGGGAATCCACCTTGTCGATCTGGCGCTATGGGTGCTGGACAGGCCGCAGATCGTCCGCTGTGTGAGCCATTTGATGGCCCAGGGCCGGCAGTGGGACCGGCAAAGTACGGTGGTCGAGGATTATGCAGTCGCCCAGATGAGTACAACTACGGGGGCGGTTATCAGCCTTGCCTGTTCGTGGAATCTGCCGGCGGGGCACGACGCCGTTATTGCGGCCACCTTCTACGGCACGCGCGGGGCGGCAGCGTTTGCGAATGTCAACGGATCGTTTTTTGATTTCGAGGCGCATCGGCATGAGAGCACCCGCCGGCACGTTCTGTGGCATGGTCCGGATGACTGGTTTGGGCGGGCGGCCGCGGAATTTGTCCGCAGACTTGTTGAGGACGGTTCATTCGATCCGGCGGCGGAGGAGATTACCGCTGCGGCGCGTGTCGTTGACATGATCTATCAGCGTTAAGAACTTCAACATAAAGGAAGACTAATATGGCAGGAGAATCGAAAACCACAACGGATCATGAGCAGATCAGGCAGTGGGTCGAGGAACGCGGCGGCAGCCCGGCGGTTGTCGCGGAAACACACGGAGAGGACGAGACGGGCATTCTGCGTATAGATATGCCCGGCTACAGCGGCGGGGAATCGCTGGAGCATATCTCCTGGGAGGAGTGGTTCGAGAAGTTCGACGCCGAGGATCTTGCCTTCCTCTATCAGGATACGACACAGGAAGGCGAACAGAGCAGCTTCAACAAGATCATAAGCAAGGCCCATGCACGCTGAATCTGCCGATGCCGCCGATACCTTTGGGCCGCGCCGCGTGCTGATGACGGCCGACACGTTGGGGGGCGTGTGGGTTTATGCGCTCGAACTGATCGAGGCATTGGCGGCGTACGGGATTGAAGTGTCGTTGGTGACGATGGGCACGCGGCTCAGCCCCGATCAGAGGGCACAGATTGCACGCCTGGATAACGTGCAACTGTTCGAGACGGCGTACAAACTGGAATGGATGGACGATCCCTGGTCGGACGTCGAGGCCAGCGGTCGGTATCTTCTCGAACTGGAGTCGCAGACGTCGCCGGACATTGTGCACATCAACGGCTATGCGCATGCGGCCCTGCCGTTCGACGCGCCGGTGCTGGCGGTGGGGCATTCCTGTGTCTACTCGTGGTACGCTGCCGTGTATGGTCGTCGGCCGCCGGACCCGCGGCTGAGGTACTATCTGTCGGTACGGCGAGGTCTTGGATCGGCCGACGCCGTAACTGCACCGACACAGACGATTCTCAGTGCACTTGGCGCCATCTATGGGCCGTTTGCGGCGGCCGATCCGATTCCCAACGGGCGCACCTTGAGGTATCCGGCCAGGCCCAAAGAACCGCTGATCTTCAGCGCAGGCAGGTTGTGGGATGCGGCGAAGAACATCGCGGTTCTGGAGCAGGCGGCCGGTTCGGTTCGGTGGCCGATTTATGCTGCCGGCCAGAGGCAGCATCCAAACGGCCAGGTCATGGAGCTCAAGAACGTGCACACGCTGGAACTGCTCACGGCGGAGCAGGTTGCGTCGTGGATGGCGGCGGCTTCCATCTTTGTGCTTCCGAGCCGCTATGAGCCCTTCGGACTGTCGGCCTTAGAGGCGGCGATCTGCGAATGCGCGCTGGTACTGGGGGATATTCCGAGCTTGCGTGAGGTCTGGGGGCCGGCGGCCTTGTATGCGCAACCGGACGATGCGGCGGCGGTTATCCGACAAATACAGCGACTCATCGACAGTCCCGCACTGCTGAAGCTCTACGCCGAACGGGCAGTCCAACGTGCGAGATGTTTCAGTGCCGGCAGGATGGCGGTCGGTTACGTGCGGCTGTACACCGAACTTATGAAGGAGGCACGCAGGGAGCAAGCCGCCTTTGAACGGTACGCAGCCGCCCAAAGCCCTGTGTGAAAGGATTGTATGAAGATCGCGCTGTTTTATCATTCACTCATAAGCGACTGGAACCACGGTAATGCGCATTTTCTGCGAGGGGTTACAACCGAACTGCTCAAGCAGGGGCACTCGGTAACGGTTTATGAGCCGGCCGGCGCCTGGAGCATGCGGAATCTGACTGAAACATACGGCCAAGCGCCGGTGCGTGAGTTTCACCGCCGTTTTCCGCACCTGCAGAGTATTTCGTGCGATTATGACTCGCTCGAGCTTGACGCGGTGCTGGACGGGACGGACCTGGTGATTATTCACGAGTGGAACGAAGCGCGATTCATTGACCGCATCGCGACGCACCGGCAGCAGCATGGGGGTTACCGTCTTGTGTTCCACGACACGCACCACCGCTGCGCGGCCGGGCCAAAGGATACGGACAAGTTAGGATTGCAGAGGTTCGATGGCGTGTTAGCGTTCGGGCAATCGTTGGCGGAGATCTACCTGCGCAACGGCTGGAACAGTCACGTTTGGGTCTGGCACGAGGCCGCCGATACGACGATATTCCGCCCTATCCAATTTGAACGCAAAGAGGCGGATCTGGTGTGGGTGGGCAACTGGGGGGATGACGAGCGGACGGCGGAAATCAGAGAGTATCTCATCGAACCGGCCGAAAGCCTCTCGCTGGCGACGAATGTATACGGGGTCAGGTATCCGCTTTCGGCAATCCGTACGCTGAGGAAAGCGGGCATACAATACAACGGCTGGATAGCCAATTTCGAAGTGCCGCGTGTCTTCGGGCGGCACAAGGTCACGGTCCACATCCCCCGCAAACCCTACACAAGACTGCTGCCAGGGATTCCAACGATCCGCCCGTTCGAGGCGCTGGCGTGCGGGATCCCACTGATCACCGCACCGTGGGAAGACACGGAGAATCTTTTCACGCCGGGCAAGGACTACCTTGTGGCAAGAAACGGCAAGCAAATGAGAACATATCTGCACGACGTGATCAACGAACCGGAACTGGCGGCACAGCTCGCCGAGCACGGCAGGCGCACGATTCTCGACAGGCATACCTGTGCGCACAGGGTAAAGGAACTTCTGGAGATTTGCGGCGAAATGGGGATTAATACGGAAACCGAGGCGGCATGCATGGAGATGGCCCATGCCACGCAGTGAAATCGCTTTTTTCGGGTCGAGCCTGGTATCGGCATACTGGAACGGTGCGGCTACCTACTACCGGGGCATACTGAAAGCACTGGCCCAGCGCGGTTACCGTATCACTTTTTACGAGCCGGATGCGTTCGGACGCCAGCAGAATCGCGACATTGCGGAGCCGCCCTACGCGGCCAGTGTGGTTTACGCGGCCACACGAGAAGGTGTGGATGCGCAATTGGCCGAGGCCGCGTCAGCGGACATCATTGTAAAGGCCAGCGGCGTGGGTGTATTTGACGATTACCTGGAGTCGCGAGTACTCAAGTTGAAGAGGCCGGACAAACTGGTCATTTTCTGGGATGTGGACGCACCGGCGACGCTGGACCGGGTGATTCACAACCCGGGGGACTATTTTGCACCGCTGATCGGGCGGTACGACGTCGTGCTGACGTATGGCGGGGGACGGCCGGTCGTGGACGCTTACCTGGCGCTTGGGGCGCGGAAATGCAAACCCGTCTACAACGCACTGGATCCGGAGACGCATCACCCCACCGCACCCGACTCTCGGTTCACAGCGGACCTGGGCTTTTTAGGAAATCGCATGCCGGATCGTGAAGCACGGGTAGAGGAGTTCTTTTTCAAACCGGCCGCAATGCTTCCGCAGAAAACGTTTCTGTTGGGCGGCAGCGGGTGGGAAGCAAATGTCGTGCAGCTTGATAATGTACGGGTGTTAGGTCATGTCTACACGGCAGATCACAACGCGTTCAATTCGACGCCAACGGCCGTTTTGAATATCAGCCGTGAGAGCATGGCCAGGTATGGATTCTCTCCGGCAACGCGGCTATTCGAGGCGGCCGGGGCCGCGGCGTGCATCATCACTGACAACTGGCCAGGAATTGAGATGTTTCTGACGCCCGGCGAGGAGTGCCTGGTTGCCAACAGCGGGGTTGAAGTCGCCGACATCGTGGCGGGCCTTGACCGGGAGACAGCCGTTCGAATCGGCGAGAGAGCCCGCAAACGCATTCTGGCCGACCATACATACGCGCAGCGGGCCGCGGAGCTGGACGTTCTGCTGCAGGCACATCCGGCGAAATCCGACAAGGAGGCAGTATGGACAAGCCGCTGAACATTGTGGTCTCGGGGCTTTCGATCACAAGCGCATGGGGTAACGGGCATGCAACCACCTATCGTGCGCTGATCGGGCAACTGGCGGAGATGGGACATGAGGTGACTTTTCTGGAGCGCGATCTGCCGTGGTATGCAGCGAATCGGGACCTGCCGGATCCGCCGTTTTGCCGGACGGTGCTGTACGATTCGCTGTCGGACCTTCAGCGAATGTGCAGCGGCATGATCAAGGCGGCCGATTTCGTCCTGGTAGGTTCTTACGTGCGGGACGGTGTGCAGATCGGACGATGGCTCCTGGGCACGGCGGATTGCCCGGTCGGCTTCTATGATATCGACACACCGGTGACCCTGGCCAAGTTGGCCCGGGCGGATCACGAATACCTGGAGCCATCTCTGATTCCACAATATGCCGTTTACTTTTCGTTCACGGGCGGTCCCACGCTGGAAGTGCTTGAGGACCGTTATGGTTCGCCGATGGCGCGGGCGCTGTACTGTTCGGTGGACATTTCGAAGTACCATCCCGAACACGGTTTGCCATGTGTTTTCGATCTTGGATATCTCGGCACATATAGTGAGGATCGGCAGCCAACCGTCTCGGAGCTTCTGATCGAGCCGGCACGGCGGCTGGCGGATCGACAGTTCGTCGTGGCGGGGGCACAATACCCGGACGGCATTGACTGGCCGTCAAACGTAAGACACATCGAACATGTCGCGCCGGAGCGCCATCGTGTGTTTTACTGCGCGCAGCGGTATACGCTGAATGTGACGAGGCAGGACATGATCCGGGCAGGTTATTCGCCAAGTGTGCGTCTGTTCGAGGCGGCGGCGTGCGGTGTGCCCGTAATCAGCGACTATTGGCCGGGCCTGGAGACGTTCTTCCGGCCCGATGAGGAGATTCTTATTGCACGGTCGCACAAGGATACGCTTGCGTACTTGTGCGATATGCCCGAGAGCAGACGACGGCGGATCGGTGAATCGGCGCGTCGGCGTGTACTGCGCGAGCATACGTCGCGGGTGCGAGCGCGGCAGTTTCTCGCACACGTTCGACAGGTGATCAGCGGCCGCCCTGAAAGAGAACCTCAGCGGGTCGACGTCGCGGTGTGACAGGAGGCAAGGATGGCCGAGACGCTGGAGACCCGGTTCGAGAATCCGACGAACGCAATGGAGGAGCGGATTTCCGAGATGGGGCCGTGGTTTCACAATCTGCACCTGCCCGGCGGACTTCAGACGGCGCCGCACCATCGGCTCGGCGATTTTCCGGCGTCCAATTGGCGCAGAATCAGTCCGTTCCTGCCGGAGGACCTGTCGGGCATGTCGGCGCTGGACGTCGGCTGTAACGCGGGCTTTTACAGCTTCGAACTGGCCTGCCGCGGGGCAGAGGTACTGGCCATCGACTCTGAGGCGCACTACCTGGAGCAGGCACGCTGGGCTGCAAGTGAACTGGGGGTGCAGGATCGAATTGATTTCGTGCAGATGGACGTGTTCGATCTTCTGCACGATGAGAGGCAATTTGACATCGTGTTGTTTCTGGGCGTGCTTTACCATCTGCGTTATCCGCTGCTTGCGCTGGACATGATGGCACAGAAGGTCAGGGGGGTGCTGGTTTTCCAGACAATGGTCCTGCCGGGGGGCCAGCGTTTCGAGCCGCCGGACGACGTGGATTACGACCACCGGCAGATGCTCAACGACGACAACTGGCCGCGCATGGCGTTTATCGAGAAGCGGTTAGCGGGTGATCCGACAAACTGGTGGGTGGCGAATCTGTCCTGTGTCGAAGCGATGCTGCGATCCAGCGGGTTTTGCATCGAGCGGAAGATATGCCGCGAGTTTTATCTCTGTCGGCCGACCGGCGTAACTCAAAAGCTGCCTTTATAGGCAATGCGGCGCGAGGCGGCATTCAGGCGAGGACGGAAGCCGTTTTGTGCAAGGCCGGGACAGTGCTTAAGACATGGTCGAAGTACTCCATGGTCTTGAGTATGCCCTGTTTAAGATCGACGCGCGGCTGCCAGTCCAGTATCTTCCGGGCCTTCGTAATATCGGGTTTGCGGCGCACGGGATCGTCCGCCGGCAGCGCGCGATGAACAATTCGGGACTTGCTGCCGGCGAGATCGATGATCAGTTGGGCCAGTTCCACAATGGTGGTCTCCTCCGGATTGCCGAGGTTCAGCGGCCCGGGGATATCCTCTTCGTACTCCATGAATCGCATAATGGCGTCAATCAGGTCGTCGACATAGCAGAAGCTGCGTGTCTGGTCGCCGTCGCCAAAGACGGTGATATCCATGCCTTGCAGCGCCTGGAGAATGAACGTGCTGACCACGCGTCCGTCATCTGCGCTCATGTACGGGCCGTAGGTGTTGAAAATGCGGGCGACGCGAATCTGGAGTCCGTGCTGGCGGCGGTAATCAAAGAACAATGTCTCTGCGCAGCGTTTGCTTTCGTCGTAGCAACTGCGAATGCCGATGGGATTGACATTGCCCCAGTAGTCTTCATTCTGCGGATGGACCTGCGGGTCGCCGTAAACCTCCGAGGTCGAGGCCTGAAAGATTTTCGCACGCGTTCGCTTGGCCAGGCCGAGCATGTTGATCGCCCCGAGAACGCTTGTCTTGGCGGTCTGGACCGGGTCGATCTGGTAATGAATGGGCGACGCGGGGCAGGCAAGATTGTAGATTTCGTCGACTTCCACGTAGAGTGGAAAACACACGTCGTGACGGATTACTTCAAACCGCGGATGAGACGTCAACTGGGCGATGTTGGCTCGCCTGCCCGTATAGAAATTATCCACGCAGATGACCTCTCTGCCTTCGTCGAGAAGCCTTCGGCACAGGTGTGATCCAAGAAACCCGGCGCCGCCGGTCACGAGAGCCGTAATCGTGTCTTTTTGCACAGTTTCTCCCTTTTCGTACAACGCCGCCGCGCGGCGATACCAGTCTGTCGCGGGTTTTGTGTTTAACGTCAAATGCGGCAGTGGGCAGAAGATGTAATTTGCTTGCGTTTGCAGGGAAATGCTAATGGTTGGCCGGGGCTTATGAGACGATCTGGAGTAAGCGCCGACAGTCCTGTTGTGAGTTCGAGATGCGTGAGGACGGAGACATGGCTGAAAAGACCGAAACACTCGAACGGGGAGACATTTATTTCTTCTATCGACCGAAGGTTAATAAACCTGAAGTGGACTCGCTTTCACCCGCGGCCAGAGGCCTGTCGCCGGAGCGGCAGGCAGATTACCCGAAGCATCTGATGGAGCAATTTCGTGATCGGCAGTTCGCGGAACTCGAGCCGCCGGACTTTTTGAATCACGAAGGAACGGAGTTTGTGCTCATCGCCTCATCCGGCGACGTGAAAAAAGATTTGGATATTGAGCTGGAGACCGAATCCGAAGACAGGTATTCGGCCGACATTTTCAAGGACTTGAAGCTGGACCGCCAGGAGCATCCCACAGAGCCGCTTCTGGCGGGCGAATGGGCATGATCATGCCATGCGGCAAATACGCGATCCGGGCAGGTGTATTTCCGGCCGATAGACGACTGCTGATATAAGAAGGCACTACGATGATTACGGGCTTCATGCTGTGGAATGAACCGAACAACCTTTCGCACTGGGATTTCCAGATGGACCCGGAGTGGAAGGAGTTCGGCGAGATGATCAGGATCGCCGCAGCCCGGATGAAATCCATGCGGCCCGATCTGCCTCTGATCCTGGGCGGCATATCGCCGATCGATCCGGATTTCATCAGGCTGATGGACAGTTATGGAGCGCTGGAGAATATCGACGCGGTGGGCGTACACGGGTTTCCGCTGGATTGGAACCACTGGAAGATCGATGAGTGGCCCCGGAAGCTTGCCGAGATCGAACGGGTAACGCCGCTGCCGGTCTGGGTGACGGAGATCGGGGCCTCTTCGTTCGGGGCCGAGGAGGTGCAGGTCTTCGGACTGGTGCGCACACAGCAATTGCTGGTTGGACGCATGCAGAACATCTTCTGGTACAGTCTGTTCGACCTGCCGCCGACCTGGGGGGCGACGACCCGCCACAAGGAGGCGGAAGGCAGTTCGTACTATCGGCATTTCTACCTGGGGCTGATACGGGCGGACGGCACACCCAAGCCGGCCGTGGGTTACTTCGAGCCGACCATGGATATGTGCCAATGGTTTCACTATGAGGATCATCGGCTGGAGGCGGCGGTCAAATGGCTGCGGCGACTGGGAGTCAGGAGACTGCGGACGGGCATCAGTTGGGCGGACTGGCACAGGCCCAATTCGCACGTGTGGTTCGACCGGCAGATGCAGGCGCTGGAGGAGTTCGACACGATCATCACGCTGTGCTTCACGCCGCCGTCGCAGGGCAAGCGGCCATGCCACACCAGCCCGCCCGTAGACTTGTCCGCGTTTGCCGATTTCGCGGCGGAGGTGATCCAGCGCTATTGTCCCGCTCCGCGGGCCGATTACGTGGTTAATGAACGAAGAAAGGACGAGATGTGGATAAGATCCGTATAGCGATTGCCGGGATGGGGAATTGTGCAAGTTCGCTGCTGCAGGGCATCGAGTACTATCGGCCTGCAAGCGGCAACGATGAGACAGGCCTGATGCATTTTGACGTGGGCGGTTATACGCCCGCGGATATCGAGCTTGTCGCGGCGTTCGATATCGACACGCGCAAGGTGGGCCAGCCCGCTTCGGTGGCGATCTTTGCTCCTCCGAACAACACGATGCGGCTCTGCGAGACGTTTGCGTCGCCGGGGCCGATCGTGCAGATGGGGCCAATCCTTGACGGGCTGTCGGAGCACATGAGCAAGCATCCAGCCGAGCGAACCTTTGTGCCGTCGGATGCCAAGCCGGTGGACGTTGCCGGCGTGCTGCGGCGGACGCAGGCGGAAATACTGCTGATTTACCTGCCCGTCGGTTCGCAGAAAGCCACCGAATACTACGCGGAGGCCGCACTGGAGGCCGGGGTTAGTCTTATCAACTGTATCCCGGTGTTCATCGTATCCGATCCGCGGTGGGCGGCGCGATTTGCGGCCAGGAACCTGCCCTGCATCGGCGACGATATCAAGGCCCAGGTCGGGGCGACGATCACGCATCGCACACTGACGCGGCTCTTCGAGGAGCGGGGGGTAAAAATCACGTCCACCTATCAGCTCAACACGGGCGGCAACACGGATTTCCTGAACATGCTGGAACGGGATCGCCTGGCAAGCAAGAAGATCTCGAAGACCGAGGCGGTGCAGTCACAGTTGAAGACGCCGCTGCCGGCCGACCAGATACACATCGGCCCCTCGGATTACGTGCCGTGGCAGAAAGACAACAAAGTCTGCTTTCTGCGCATGGAAGGGCGAGGCTTTGCGGGGGCGCCGCTCAATCTGGAATTGCGGCTCAGCGTAGAGGATTCGCCCAACAGCGCCGGAGTGGCCATCGATGCGATTCGTTTCTGCAAGCTTGCGCGAGAGGCGAGGATGGCCGGGCCGTTTGTGCCGGTCTCGGCCTACCTGATGAAACATCCGCCGCGGCAAATGAGCGACGAAGAAGCGCGGCGGCAGATGGAAGATTTCCTCAGAACGTTTGCTGAAGACGAGGCGGCCGCGGATCTGCAGATGGTCGAACCCAGGCTGCCGGCGGTGCAAATGGAGGAGGCGTTTGCCCGGTTGGCATGAGCGCCGATCGGGCCGGATGGAAACACTACAATGGGACCGCGTTTGTGTCACCGAAATGGCATTGGCGATCGCTGAAGGTGCCGCAGGTAGGCTGCGGCTTTTCCGCCTTTGCCGCGTGATCACGCGGCCAGCAGCCCGCGGATTTGACGCTTCACCAGTGAGGCGTAGTAGCCGTCCTGCTCCATCAACTGCTTGTGGTCGCCCCGTTCGATGATACGGCCCTGTTTGAGCACAAGGATCTGATCGGCATGTACCACGGTCGAAAGCCTGTGGGCGATGATAAAGGTGGTGCGATTTGTGATGAGCCTCTCCAGCGCCTGCTGCACGAGAAACTCGGTCTCCGCATCGAGCGCTGAGGTTGCTTCGTCCAGAATAAGAATTGACGGGTCCTTCAGGATAGCCCTGGCGATTGCGATGCGCTGGCGTTCGCCGCCCGAAAAGCGGCTGCCGCGTTCGCCGACCACCGTATCGTAGCCGTCTTCCAACTGCATGATGAAGTCGTGTGCGTTGGCGGCTTTGGCGGCGGCTTCGATCTCTTCCTGGGTCGCCGTGGGCTTGCCATACGCTATGCAGGCGCGAACACTCTCGTTGAACAGAAGCGCATCCTGCAGCACGACGCCTATGTTCTGGCGCAGGTTTTTCTGGCGTATGTCCCGCAGATCCTTGCCGTCCAACAGAATTGCTCCGCGGGTGGGGTCGTGGAATCGCTGCAGCAGGGACATCATAGTCGATTTGCCGGAACCGCTGGGACCCACCAGTGCGACCACTTCTCCCGGTGCGACATCCACGTTGATATCCTGCAGAATCATCCGATCGTCGGGATCATAGCCGAACCAGACGCCATCGAAAACGACGTGGCCCTTCACCGGATGGGGAGAAACGGCATGCGGAGCGTCACTGATGTGATCGGGCGAGTCGAGAATCCTGAAGATGTGATCCACGGCGACCATGGCCATGCGCAGTGTTCGGTAGATACCGGTTAGTCCCTGGACGGGTGTGAACAGGCTGCCCATGTAGCTGAGGAAGGCCACCAGGGTACCCAGGGTGATCCGGCCCTGCGTCACCATATAGCCGCCCAGCGCGATGCCGCAGATCCGGGCGGCGAAAACGGCAAGGTTTTGCAGAGCGCCCACCTTCGAATCGTATTGGACGCCGCGTATCACTGTGTCATTGGCTTCGCCGACGGCATTGAGGAAACGATGCTTCTCCGCGTCTTCCATTGCAAAGCTGCGAACGGTAACAATCCCTGAAAGCACCTCATTGAACCGGCTGTAGATTCTGCCCCACTTGTCGAGCAGGTATTTTTCGCGGCGTTTCTGGTGCGGGGCCGCCCTGTTGGCAATGAGGATGGGAAGCGGCGTAAAACCGACGACCAGCGCCGTCAGACGCCAGTCCAGTCGAATCATCACGGTCAGCGAAATAGCCAGATAAACGACGGTCGGCAGTATGCTGAACGACACCTCGCTGATGGCGGTTACAAGGCTTTGCAGGCTGCGATCCAGTCGTGTCATGACGCCGCCGGCGCCCTCATCGCGATGCATTTCGAAGGGCAGTCGGTGCAGCCGATCCACAGTGAGATCCAACAGATGATAATGCACACGAATGCGTGTGCGCCAGGTCAGCCAGTTCGAGAAGGCCGAGCCGACTTCGCGCGTCAGTCCGATCGCCAGCAGGAAGCCCACGCCGCAGAATACATACTCGAGGCCTTTTTCGCTGCCGAGTCCGTCAAAGATATACTTCAGCACGAGCGGCTCAACGGCGGCAAGCGACGCCAGCATCAGTGTTAAAACCAGGATCACTGCTATCGCAAAACGTTCGGCCCTTACCGGCCGCAGAACCCGGGCGATTCGCGCCCAGCGTCTGCGGAAAGTATCATCACGGTCATCACAAATGTCTTGCCGGAGCGGCCTACTGGTGGTCTTTGAACCGGACGGCGGCTCATCAGAAGATTGCTTTGCGGCTTCGGAACCTCTCATGGTGTAGACATCCCATCAGACTGCCTGTTCTACTTAACGCATCTGTGTTATCGCTGCAGAATCAACTCCTCGAGTTGCTGCAAGAATACGCGGCAGGGCTGAAAACGTTCTACACTAATCTGTTTTGGCAATCAAAGCGATGCCGCACAGTACTCACGGAGAAATGAGCTGCGCCGCGCGGCGGGTTTATTTGCGTCCGATAGACGTTCACAGAACGGTACAAGCGGGGTATGGCAGAAGAATACAATCCATGGATGAGGCATACAGCAGCAGGGCCCGCGGCAATAGCATGGGCGGTCGGCGCTTAACACGTGCGGCGGCAATCATCGTTTAAGGGAAATGATTTCCGCGAACAACAAGGGGACCGATTGATCGGACCCTCACTTGCTTACTGTCTGTAGACGTGCAGGCAACATTCGCTGTTACCCACCGCGCCTCGGCGCGCAGTACCAGTGGCTGCATTTCGGGCGGCAGCTCATGCCGTGGCTCCGGTCAGGCCGCAAAGCTGGCAGAAGTCCAGTACGGCCTTGCGATATTCACCGTAGAAGAACAATTGGTGGAATCCCGGATACGCCAGCACGTTTGTGTCGCCGTCGAACTTTACACGCACGGAAACGACACATCCGCCGGCCGGCGGGACATCGATATTCTCCAGCACGGTTCCTTCACTGACAAGCACCTCGGTCTTTCGCCCCTTGCCATCGCCCGGAAGGACATCCAGGCACGTAATTCGCTGGCCCGGTCGCCAGAGCGTCCGCGGCACGGCGTCGCGATTGCCGTGATGATGGATCAAATCGAACGGCTCCGGTTCGGCGTCGAAGCCGTTGAGGCGGGTGGGACAACTGCAATGCGCTCCGATGACGGCATCGTTGTACGTATCGGCGACCGGGTCCTGCTGGAAGCCGGGCCGCTGGAAGAGCTGCTGGACCAGTATATGGGAAGCGATGGCGCCGGTGTCGGCCTCGCAGGCGGCGGGGACACCATCGTCGTTCATGCGCGACCAGGCAATGCATGGCAGCGACACCGGGCTGCTGCCCAGCGCGCCCAGACAGTCCATGCTGATCGCATCCGCCTGTTCCCGCTGCAGGATATCCCGAGCGACACAATAGCTCTTGATGCCGTTGATCACATCTTCACGGGTTGCGCCGCGCTGTCGCCTTGCCCGGCGCATGTACTGCTCGGCCATCGCCACCACCTCATCGGGCACGCCCATGTTTTCGTAGTCGTGCAGGAACGTGGCGGCGGGGATATACTGCAGCTCGATGCCGAGGTCGGGCATTCTCTGCGTGGACCGCGTGCGGCCTTTGATCACCACACAGCGGGTCCTCCTGATCTTCGCCGCGGCTGCCAGCATCCGCATTCCGTAGGCCGGCTGCGACCATTCGTCCGTTGAATAGATGACGCAGTTGGGCCAGTCGGCCATCGTGATCGTGTTGGTGGTGAACGATGTGCCCAACGGCGAAAAGACGATCGTCGGCAGGCCGCTCTTGGCCGCGACCTGTGCGCTGGGCCAGCTGTGCTCCTGGCGGTCGAGCATCATGACCATGAGACCGTCGGCGCCGGCGGCCTTGGCCTCGTCGATCCATTGATTTGCTTCCTGGAGCGAGTAGATGGGTTCGGCGCGAAGCTGCAGCCTGACCGTCATATCGCATGCCGTCTGCTTCAGCAGCCTGGTGTATTTTGCCCGGGCCGCTTCGCCATCGTACACGGCGCCGGGCCACCGCATGCCATATTCCTCCTTGCGCCGCACAAAGGCCGCGTGAACAGTGGGTGTGTATTGGCTTGCCGGGCCGGCCGGCCGAATACGCTCTTCCGGGGCCAGTTTAGCCAGCCGCCGGCTGCAGCCGCTCAGCAGCAGTCCCCCTGCCACGCCCGCGGAACCGCGAAGAAATGTCCGCCGACTGATACCGTGTCCCCCGCACCCGCATGCCGCACATCTCCCTTGAGCCATTCGGATCTCCTCGTTTCAATGCCTTGACAAATCGCGCTGCCGCAACTGCGGCAACGGTGTTTATCTTACCAGAAGCAGCGGGTGAATTCCAAATTGGCGACAGTCAATAAGTACGCCGGCGCAGAGAAAATCCGCAGATATGGCCGGCTGCGCACACTTTCACGCCTCCGGCATGTCTTCTGCGGATCGCTGCTTCGCTTACTTGCCGACCATCTGACCCAGCGTTGCCTTGCTGAAAACCGCGACTGCTTTCTCCGAAGCCTCGCGGCAGGCCTTCTCAAGGTTCACGGTCAGAGGGGTTTTGCGGGTCAGTTCCGTCAGATCGGTGGAATGAGCGATGGGGCCGTCTGCCTTTTCGATCACCTCCAGCAGCGAAATCTCCTTGGCCGGCCGCGGCAGAGTGAATCCGCCGCCGGGGCCCCGCTTGCTTGCAATTACGTTAAAGCGGACCATCTGCTGCAGAATCTTGAGCAGGAACTCGCGAGGAATGCCGTATTCCTCCGAAATCTTGGCCGCTGTGACGGGGCCTTCGTCTGCGTGGGCGGCAATGTAGCCGGCGGCCACCAAACCGTACCGTGCCGAGAGGGTCATTTTCATATCCAGTATCTCCAAGAGTATATCAGGTGCAGGCATTTTGCCACAACCCCGCCCCTGACGCAAGGGGCAAGGCAAAGAAGTTTTTGTCGGTGCAAGGGCCATTGTCCATAATCGCCGTGCAGACCTGGCCAAGGTGGCTCCCAAAGCGCTTCTGGCCGCAATCTTGGCCTGCTTCATGACGGTGCAGTAGCCGACATTTTCTACCGCGACACCACGCGGACGCTGCATGCGTTCAACCCATGGAACACCGGGCCTCCGATGCGCAACCGCCTTACCCCATCTTCTGCTCAATGAAGGTGGTGTCGACGTCGTTCTTTGTGAAGAGGTGGTGTGAGAGGATTTCCAGGTGTGCGGGGATGGTGGTCTTGATAGGTTCGATACGGAATTCGCGGAGGGCACGTTTCATTGTGGCGATGGCCTCTTCGCGGGTGTTCTGGTGGACGATGAGCTTGGCGATCATGGAATCGTAATACGGGCTGACCGTGCAGCCCTGGTGCACGTGGGTATCGACGCGCACGCCCTGGCCGCCGGGAGCGATGAATTTTGTGATGGGGCCCGGGCACGGGGCGTAGTTGCGGGCCGGGTCCTCGGCGTTGATACGGCATTCCATCGCCACGCCGTTGTGGACGATGTCCTTCTGGCGAAGGTCCAAGGTCCGTCCGGCGGCGATCTTGATCTGCCACTTGATCAAATCCTGACCGGTGACCATTTCGGTGACGGGGTGCTCGACCTGGATGCGGGTGTTTACCTCGATGAAGTAGAAGTTCTTGTCGCGGTCCAGCAGAAACTCGATAGTGGCGGCATTGGCGTATTCCGCATTCTGAATAAGCCGCAGGGCGGACTTACAGAGTTCCTCGCGCGTGGCCTCGTCAAGGACGGGGCATGGCGATTCCTCGATAAGCTTCTGATGGCGGCGCTGAATCGTGCAGTCGCGTTCATAGAAATGCAGGGCGTTGCCCGTTTTGTCGGCAATGACCTGGACCTCGACGTGGCGCGGCTGCTGGATGTACTTTTCCATATAGAGCGCGCCGTTCTTGAATGCCGCCTCAGCCTCTGCGCGGGCGGCGGCGAACGCCGCATGCAGGCTGATGTCGTTGTGCGCGACGCGCATGCCGCGGCCGCCACCGCCGGCGGCGGCCTTGATGATCACGGGGTAACCGATCTTGTTGGCTACTTTGATGGCCTCATTTTCGTCGGCGATTTCGCCCTCGGTGCCGGGGACGACCGGTACGCGGGCGGCCTTGGCGATTTCCCGAGCGCAGACCTTGTCGCCCAGGCGGCGCATGGCCTCGGGAGACGGGCCGATGAAGGTGATACCGCATTCGCGACAGATCTCGGCGAAGTGGGCGTTTTCCGCAAGGAAGCCGTAGCCGGGATGTATGGCTTCGACGTCGGCAATTTCCGCGGCACTGATGATCCGCGGAATGTTCAAATAGCTTTGTGCGGGCGAGGGCGGACCGATACAGATCGCCTCGTCGGCAAGGTGGACATACTCGGCGTCCTTATCGGCCTGGGAGAATACCGCCACGGCCTCGATGCCCATCTCGTGACAGGCCCGAATGATGCGTAGGGCAATTTCACCCCTGTTTGCAATCAGTATTCTTGAGAACATAGTATGTCAACCTGAACAGATCTGGTGCTTGCGGTGGTCCGGATGGGGCCCGGGTCAATCCGGGCGAACCCGGAAGAGCGGCTGGCCGAACTCGACCGCCTGGCCCGCCTTGCAGAGGACCTCGACGATGGTGCCGCTCATCTGGGCCTTGATCTCGTTCATCACCTTCATGGCCTCAACGATGCAGACCACCGTATCTTCGTCAACGTGTGATCCGGGCCTGACATAGGGTTTGGAGTCCGGACTGGGGGCCGCGTAGAAGGTGCCAACAATGGGCGAAGTGATCTCGCGGAGCGCCTCGGATTCAGCGCGTTCCGGCTCCGCCTTGGCAGCAGCCGCCGGGGCAGCGACGGCAAGCGGGGCCGACGGGAGCTGGGTGATCACGGGCGCCTGCGGCTGCGGCCGCTTCAGCAGGATCTTGCTGTCGCCCTCAACGACCTCGATCTCGACAAGGTCATGCTTGATCATGAGGTCGATCAGTTCCCTGACGCGTTTCAAATCCTCTTTCCTGTCTGCCATTTAAGACGTCCTTTTTAGCTATCTAATCGGAATATTGGTCCAAAGTATACCGGTAGAGCGAGCTTTTGCAAGATGAATAGCGCTATTTTGCACACGGGATACCTGCCCGGCAGGAAAGGCAAGAAACCGGACAGCAGCAAGAAACACGCTTTTCAGTATTGCCACGGCCCCACGGCGAAGTTCCGGGTCTTCTTGTGCCTGCTTGACCACGACACCTCTTGCCCGCCGATAAGCCCCCTTTAGCTTGGCTGGGTTGCCGTTGGGCGCTTGAGGCCGCAGGTGACTGGTTTGCCAAACATGACGTAACATACGGACAATAGAATTCGTCTTTTGCCGCCCGGTGAGCTCTCCTTGAGAAATTACCCTGTTCGCGGAGATAACCCGATCCGCGATGTCGCAGATTTGCAACAAATGGAAAGACTTGATGCAGTTCCCGCTACGGCAGGGCCGGCTTCGTCGTGTCGCCGGTTGCACCCTTTACCTCGTGCACGGTGGCCGGCTTGCCGGTGCGTTTGAGTTCCTCGGCCTGTGCCTCGATCTCCATGCAGCGCTTCTTGAGTTCATAAAAGCCGTGCCACCAGGCGTAATCCGGGGCCATCATGGCGGCGCCGAACCGGGCACGGCGGCCTTCATGGTGCCAGAGTTCGTACATGTCGATCTCCAGCTTCTCGTCGAGGGCCTTGTCCCTGCTGAGGAGATTCTTTTCGTAGAGCTCGTCGATGAGCTTCCTGGCCGGCTTGTAGTAGATCTCATTGTAATTCTCGACGGCCTTGTCGAGACGGTCGAAATGCCCTTCCGCCCAGGTAGAGGAATGGCAGGCACGGCAGACGCCTTTCATTTTTTCGCGTTCTTCTCTCCATTTCGTCTTTGCAGGCAGGGGCTTGAACTCCGACGGCCGGATAGTCAACGGCGCCTGCGTCTCCCAGGCCAGACGCTCGGTGACGTCGTGCGTACCGTCGACGCCGCCGATCTGCGACATGTGACACACCGAGCAGGTCGGGGTGCGGTAGTCCACGCCCGGAGCCCATGCGCCCGGCGGCGCCCCCCAGTTCCATGCATGACCTTCGGCATGGTAGATCGCGCCATGCTTGGATTCATTGTAAATCTCTATTTGCGGATGGTCGGGGCCGAGATGACACTGGCCGCAGGCCTCGGGCTTGCGGGCCTCGGCCAGCGAGAACTTGTGCCGCGTGTGACAGCTTGAGCAGCTTCCGCGGCTACCGTCCGGGTTAATGCGTCCCACGCCCGTGTTGGGCCAGGTGGCCGGGTCGAGCTTGCCGTCGAGGGCCTTCACTACGCTGCCGTGACAATGCTCGCAGCCGGTGATACGCTCGACCTCGTTGTTGAGGCCTTCGTTGAGCCACGGATCGATCGACCACATGATCTCCAGCGTGCGTGCATGCTTGCTCCTGTCGTACTCCGCGGCCTCAGTAGGGTGACAGCGCGAGCAGTCCTTCGGGCTGACAACCGGCGAGACGCGCGTCTTTTCCCAGCCCAGATGCTTCTTGCTGTAATCAGAATCCGCCGGGCCGGCCGCGTGACAATCCAGGCATGTAATGTTCATGTGCGCATGCCGACTGTCGGCCCAGTCGGCCACCAGTGCCGGCATTTGCTGGCTGTGACACTCGATGCAGCCACTGGCGGTAGCGCTAACGTTGCGTTCGATACGAATGGTCTTGAGGCCGCCGACGGCCAAGGTCTCATCCTGTGCGGCAACAAGCGGGCAGCAGAGGACAACGACAAACAACACGACATGCAGAATCGCCAGCAGCCTCATGTGTGATCCTTCCTATTTGGTGTACAATTTGTTTTCCCGTTCGTGGCCCGCGCCGGGGTGGCAGTGGATGCACTTGGCCTCCGGTGCGTCCGGGCGGTCGATGAGGAGCTGATGGGCGGCCATAGCGTCGAAATCGACGGGGCTGATGAGCAGGTCCTTGTGGCAGCGCATGCACGGCTCGTTGGTGAAGTGCTCTTCGACCTTCTTGCGGGTCTTTTCAAGGTCGTATTCCGGACCGAAATAATGCACGGCCATATCTTTGAGACCGGTGTACGCCTTGGCGAAGGTGTAGCGGAAGTAGTGGTCCTTGTCGGGCAGGTGGCAATCAGCACACTCGACGCGGACACCAAGGTGGTTCAGGCCGTGGGGCGAAAGTTCCCACGTCTTGTACGCCGTTTCCATCTCATGGCAACTGCTGCCGCAGTATTCCGGGGCGGAGACCTGTGCCATTACGTAATTCAGGCCAATGAATGCCCCGATGGCGAAAACAATGCCAGTGCAGAACAGGAGGAAGCCCCTAAACCAACACCGTTTCTTCCTGCCCTTCTGTTCCGCCTTTTCCGATGCTGTGTTATCCATGCCTTTCCTTTCGTGAGTTGTTTCAGCGGCTGCGCAGGACATCACGACTGCCCTTACCGCAGGGATTCGAAAGAGTAGTCAACCTGAATACAAGTGTCAAGCACAAACGGCCAACTTGTCGGCCCCGCTGACCGGAAATTTCCACAAGCGGTCAGGGCCGAAACATACCGGTCCGTGGTCAGCATCCTCTACGTTGAGGGAAATCGTATTGTGCGGGTTTTTCCGGGGCCCGCTGTTCGCCCAGTAACATACCGGACTACTTCTCCGGGGCCACGACGTCCTCGTAAGTCTGCCGTTTCCGTATTATCTTCCATGTGTTGCCGTCAACCAGCACCTCCGCCGGCAAGGGGCGTGCATTGTAGTTGCTGGCCATGGTGAATCCGTAGGCCCCTGCCGTGAAGATGCTGATGAGGTCGCCGCGCTTGACGGGCGGCATGGCACGGTCCTTGGCGAAGAAGTCGGCGCCTTCGCAGATGGGGCCGACGACGTCCACAACCTGAGTGCCTTCGACTGCGAGGTCCTTACTGCGTTTGGCCGGCACGAAGGCAGCATTGACGGCGGCGGGCCAGATGAAATGGAATGCCTCGTACAGCGATGGTCGGATCAGGTCGTTCATACCCGCGTCGACAATGACGAACTTCTTTTCGCCGCCGGTCTTCGTGTAGAGGGTGCGCGTCAGCAGGATACCCGCGTTGGCGATAATCGCCTTGCCGGGTTCAAGGATGAGCTTGAGGTTCTTGCCCCTGATCAGCGGCACAATGCCCGCCGCGTACTCGGCCGCCGAGGGCACGGTATCCGATTCGTAGTCCGCGCCGTAACCGCCGCCGAGGTCCAGCATCTCGACGGTATGGCCGGCCTGCCGCAGCGCATCTATGACCGGCAGTATCTTGCGGACCGCCTCCACGTACGGCGTGATTGTCTTGCCGCCGGAGCCTAAGTGCACGTGAATGGCGCACAGGTCGACGGCGCCGTTTCTGCCGTAATCGGCGAAGACCTTCATCGCCCGCTCGATATCCACGCCGAACTTCGTCTCCCTGGTGCCGGTGGTGATGTAGCGGTGCGTCTTCGGGTCGACGTCGGGATTGACGCGGAGAGCCGCCCTGGCGTGCCGGCCGGTCTCTTTGGCCAGACGGATGAGGTTCTCCAACTCCTCCTCGGATTCGATGTTGAAGTAGCCGATCGGTGCGTTGAGGGCGTCGATGATCTCACGGTCGGTTTTGCCAGTGCCAGCATAGACTATCTTGCGGGTGTCGGCCCCGGCCTGCTGGGCGCGGTACAACTCGCCGCCGGACACAATGTCAAACCCGCTGCCCGCCTCGGCCAGGATCCGCAGGATATTGATATTGCCGCACGCCTTGATCGAATAGCAGACGGTTGTATCCAGTTCGGCGTAGGCCGCCTGAATCTTCTTCAAGTGGTCCAGAAACGTCGCCTTGCTGTAGACATACACGGGCGTCCCCACCTCGGCCGCGATGGTCTCAACGTCCACATCCTCAGCAAACAACCGACCATTTCTGTAATTGAAACAATCCATAACACTAACGCTCCCGCAGTGATGTCAAAAATGCGCAGTATACCCACCGGATCGTCGAATGCAACCAGCCAATTGTGTGGGAAATTGCTTACAAACGGCCGGTTCAAGGCAGTTCGGGGACGCCAGCGATGAGTTTGGCGGCCTGCAGGTCAAACGCCCTGTCGATGAGTGCCGCCTCGGTGGTCAGTGCGCCGAACAGTTCGCGCTGCAGTTTGTGCAGTTTGACAAGGCGATGCTGGGCGTCCTCGTGCGACTCCGTGGTCCCGTCGCCTAAGATATGTACAATGCGCAGCTCGGGCCGCATCTTCATGAGCTCCCGACAGATCAAGATAGTTCGGTGGCACACCAGCGGGTCGGCCTCTGCGCACGTGATCGTGCATTTCTCCTGCTCGGCCTGCTCGAGAACCCGCGAAAGCCCTTCGCGAAACACCGGCAGTTGGGCAACGCGGTCGTAGCGGAGCCGGCCCTCGACATAACAGTCCGGCTCGGAACGCCGTGCCCCTAACTCACGACCCCAGAAAAGATATTTAATGCCGGAATTGGAAAGCGCCTTCTCAAGGATGTCCTTGCTGAAATGCGGGGAATATCGACTGTAAGGGCTTGAGCGCACGTCAATCAACGTCATGATGCCCTGTGACCTGAGCAGTTCGACAAACCGCTCCATGGAATGGTTGGAGTGTCCGATTGTGAACAGCATACTCATGTGCAGGCCCCTGCCGCGACGGCTCACTTCGATTGACGCAGAAGGCAATATACAATGCTCCTTGTCAGAAATCCACCGCCGCTTTGGAGAATATTCACCCACGCCCCTTTACAAGACACTCGCCATAACATAAGCTGGTTACAGCTAACAACTTATGGTCCGCCCGGAGATCATTGGTCGTTTTGCCTGGGCAATTTTATCCGTGCTGAAAACGTCTGGTTACTTGAAATCTCGCTCTAAGTCGGGTAAATTAGGTAGTTTGGCTTCGGAGAAGGGGACACGAAAAGACGCCGGGGCGGGATATCGGGCGGACGTAAGAAGAGGATCAGGACAGGTTATTCGTTTAGAGAGGACAAACATGAGTCAACGGCAGAAAATCACGCGCAGGCGGTTTTTGGGCTCGGCTGCGGCGACGACGGCCGCCTTTACGTTGGTGCCGCGGTACGTACTGGGCGGAGGCAAATTCGTCGCCCCGAGTGACATGATCAACATCGCAATCATCGGCTGCGGCGGCCAGGGACGGACCAATGCACGCGGCCTGTTCGGTCACAACGACGTGCGAATCGTCGCCGTCGCCGACCCGAACGACTACGATGACTACAGCCGCTTCTATTATGGCGGCGTCGCCGGACGCGGACCAGTCAAGGCCGAGGTGGAGAAGAAATACCAGCAGATGAATCCAAATTTCAAGTGCGCCGAGTACCTTGATTTCCGCAAGATGTTGGACGCAGAGAAGCCCAACATCGACGCCGTACTTGTCGCCACGCCTGACCACGTACATGCGGTGGCGACAATCGCTGCGCTGAAGTTGGGCAAGCACGTCTATTGCGAAAAGCCCTTGACGCACCAGATTTCCGAAGCCCGCGCCATCGCAAAGGCCGCCGAAGAAGCCGGCGTGGCAACCCAGATGGGCAACCAGGGCCGCAGCGATGAAGGCAACGCCCTGACCTGCGAGTGGATATGGTCCGGTCTCATCGGCAATGTTCGCGAAGTGCACGCCTGGAGCAACGCCGGCGGATGGTCCAGCGGCCGCGGCCGTCCGAAGGAAACCCCGCCGGTAAAGCAAGGCCTGGATTGGGACCTGTGGCTTGGGCCGCTTAAGCCCCGCCCGTACAGCCCGCAGTATTGCCCCTACAACTGGCGCGGCTGGTGGCCGTTCGGCACAGGATGTGTCGGCGACATGGGCGTCCACAACCTTGAGCCGGCCTTCGCCGCCCTGAAGCTGGACCATCCAATCAGTGTCGAAGGAACAAGCGAATTCCTCGACTCGGAAGTAATCGGTCCCAACAACAAGGTCATCTGGGAATTCGGTCCGCGCGGCGACATGCCCCCGGTCAAGGTGTACTGGTATGACGGCGGGTTCCAGCCCCCACGGCCCCAGGAACTGGAAGAAGGACGCCGCATGGGCGAGGGCGGCAACGGTATCTTCCTCATAGGCGACAAGGGCACCATCATGGGCGGCGGCTGGAGCAAATCGCCGCGGATTATCCCCGAAGCGAAAATGCGCGAGATGCGTGACAAGCTCCCGCCTAAAGCCATCCCCCGGTCCAAGGGCCACCACCGCAACTGGCTGGACGCCTGCAAAGGCGGCCCCGCGGCGTGCAGCAACTTCAGTTACAGCGCACGTCTGACCGAGTTCATCCTGCTCGGCAACATCGCCATCCGCACCGGCAAGAAGATCACCTGGGATGGCCCCAACATGAAGGCCACAAACTGCCCCGAGGCGGACGAATTCATTCGCCACGAATCCCACTACCGCCCCGGCTGGTCGCTGTAGGAAAGAACAATGCGATGACACGCAGCCTGTCCGAATCGCACGATTTGGGCAGGCTGCTTTTTTGGAACCGGTATTGTGAGGAGCCGACCTTATGAAGAGAATCGCATCCCTGGCGGCAGTCGCCGCGGCCGTTCTTTCATTATCTCCCTGCTTTGCCTCTGACGGCGTCGCTCGTCTGGGAATGAACCTCGCCGGCCCGGCCGACTGGAACACTGAACTGCCGTTTGTCGACGTGTTCCGTATGTCCCGCCCCTGGATCAGCCAGCAGAGGGGTAAACCCTGGGGTCAGGGGCCTGAACTGGAACTCGACAAACATGGCTGGGTCAAGCGGCTCGACAAGGATTGCTGGGCGGAGACATTGGTCTGCACGATCGACGGCGGCCATTACCCCTCGGGCCGCTACACCGTTCTTTACGACGGAAACGGTAAACTGGACTTCTGGGGCGCAGGCAAGACGGCAACCACCGCCCCCGGCCGAATCACTATCGACGTAGACTCGTCCAAAGGCGCGATCTTCATCCGGCTCATGGAAACCGACCCCGCCGACTACGTCCGCAACATCCGCGTCATCATGCCCGGCTTCGAGCAAACATACAAGACGAACCCATGGCGTCCGGGCTTCCTGAAGCGATGGCAGGGCATGGCGTGCCTGCGTTTCATGGACTTCATGCACACCAACGGTTCGAAGATCAGCACGTGGGACGAACGCCCCACCCTCGCCGACGCAACCTTCAGCAGACACGGCGTCGCGCTCGAATGGATGATCGATCTGTGCAACCGCCTCGACGCCGATCCATGGTTCTGTATGCCGCACATGGCCGACGACAACTTTGTGCAAGACTTCGCGGCGATGGTCAAACGCGACCTCGAACCCGATCGCAAGATCTACATCGAGTACTCAAATGAACTCTGGAACGGTATGTTCGCCCAGAGCCGCTGGGCCGGCGAACAGGGCCAGAGACTCGGCTTTGCCGAAAAGCCGTGGGAAGCCGGCTGGCGCTTCACGGCTTACCGTTCCGTACAGATATTCAAGATCTGGGAGAGGGTCTTCGGCGGCACGGAACGGCTGGTCCGGGTGCTGCCCTCGCAGGCCGCCAACCCCTACGTCTCCGAGCGCATTGTCGAGTGGCAGGATGCATACAAACACGCCGATGCCCTGGCAATCGCGCCCTACATCAGCTTCAACATCAGCCCCCAGGGCAAACCCTCCGCCGACGAAGTCGCGGGCTGGACGGTCGAGCAGGTTCTCGACCACATCGAAAACAAGTCCCTGCCCGAATCGATCGACTGGATCACGCGGAGCAAGGCGGTCGCCGACAAATACAACCTCAGGCTCATGACCTACGAAGGCGGCCAGCACATGGTCGGCGTAGGCGGCGGCGAGAACAACCAGAAGCTCACCGCCCTGCTGCACGCCGCCAACGCGCACCCGCGGCTCGAAGCCGTCTATGACCGTTACTTCGGCGCCTGGCAAGAGGCCGGCGGCGACATGTTCTGCTACTTCTCCTCGACCAGCCAGTGGAGCAAATGGGGCAGTTGGGGCTTACTCCAGTTCTGCGACGACGACCCGCAAGAAAGCCCAAAATATCGTGCCACCTTCCGCTGGGCGAAAAAACTCGGCCAACAGGTCGGAGATTAATTCCACAGAACCGCACGGGGCCGCCAGATAGAAGAAGTGCCTGCAATTATGCATTTCAAATGCATAATTGCACGGATCGGGGGCCGTACATCGAGGAATCCGGAGGCGCGTTTCATAATCGAAAAAATCGATTGACACATCCGCACAAGAAGGCTATTTGGTCCACACCGGCGACATGCTGTTATCCTTGCGGGCCCAACGCCCCAGCCCCCTTTCAAAATGCTGTAATTCACATTGACTGGCGTAACGCCCGCGACCAGGGTATAATCGAGACGATGTGCCGAAATCCGCAAAGCCTTGTTTATTTTGGAGGAAAATCATGTGCAGTCAATCGAACGAATACAAGGCCACAAACAGCGTTTCACGGCGACAATTCCTCAACTCTGCGGTGGCGGCAGGGGCGTTTACCATAATCCCCCGCCATGTCCTCGGCGGCCCCGCACATATACCGCCAAGTGAAAAGCTCAATATCGCCGGCATCGGCATCGGGGGCCGCGGCCATGGTAACCTGGACGCATGCGCAAGCGAGAACATCGTCGCCTTGTGCGACGTGGACTGGGGTCTCGTCGCAGTCAAGCAGGTCTTTAACCGCTGGCCAAACGCCCGCCGATGGAAAGACTACCGCAAGATGTTGGACGAGCAGAAGGACATCGACGCCGTAATCATCGCCACCCCCGACCACACCCACGCCTGTATCACTATGGCCGCCATCAGACACGGCAAACATGTCTACTGCGAAAAGCCGCTAACCCATACGGTCTACGAAGCCCGCCAGATCGCCAAGGCTGCCCGCGAGGCCGGCGTCGCCACACAACTGGGCAACCAGGGCCAGGCCGACGAAAGCGCACGCGTGCTTTGCGAGATGATCTGGGATGGCGCCATCGGAAACGTACGAGAGATTCACGGCTGGTCGAACCGTTACCCGGCCATATCGCCGCGCGCCATCCCCCGCCCCACCGACAAGCCGCCGGTACCCGCCGATCTCGAGTGGGATCTCTGGCTCGGCCCTGCCCCGGAGCGTCCCTACCATCCGACGTATCACCCGTTCGCATGGCGCGGCTGGTGGGACTTCGGCACCGGCGTCTTAGGCGACATCGGCTGCCACAATTTCTCCGCAATCTACAAGGCCCTCGATCTCGGCGCTCCTGTCAGTATAGAAGCATCCAGCACTCACCACCAGTGCCCGCCTGAAATCAGGAACGAAACCGCCCCGACGGCCTCTGTCGTGCATTTTGACTTTGCGGCCAAGGGTGATCGCCCGGCCGTGTCCGCCACGTGGTATGATGGCGGCATTAAGCCGCGTCGCCCGGAAGGTCTGGAGGAAGGCCGCGAGGTGGGCAACAACGATGGCATGATGTACATCGGCGACAAGGGCGCAATTGTAGACCATCGCATCGTACCCGAGAGAAGGATGAAGGAATACGGCGTACCGCCGAAGATCCTGCCTCGCTCACCCGGCCACCACAGGGAATGGATCGATGCCTGCAAAGGCGGCCCGGCCGCCGGCGCCAACTTCGACCACGCCGGCCCGCTTACGGAAATGGTCCTTCTGGGCAACATCGCAATCCGCACGGGCAGGAAGCTCTACTGGGACGCCGAGAATTTCAAGATCACAAACGTCCCCGAGGCCAACAACCTCCTCCATTACGAATACCGTAAAGGCTGGACACTATAGGCCACTACAGTGCCGAAGGGCGGCACAACGCAAGAAGCTGCAGCCTTTAAGCGGAAGGTGCAACCGCGCTTGAGGGCCGCGCAAGTTGCTTGCGCCCTGATGGAGCCGACCGCCTGAGGGGTGGCGGTATTGTTTAGGGGACATGCGGGCTGAGAGTATGCTCAAGCCCTTGGTGTCAGTATCCGAAGAGCCGGCAGGGCGTTGGGAACTGCCGGCTTTTTTCTGCGCTGGATGGAGGATTGCTCATCGGTCGCTGGCTGGAGTTGGGGCGGGAGTTTGGGTGGCCAAGCAGGTGCGCAGAGTTTGGAGGGCGCGGGTGGCGTCTTCGAGAAGCATGTGGAGGCAGGGGACGATGATCAGTGTAACGGCGGTTGCGAAAAGGATGCCGTAACCCAGCGACAGGGCCATCGGGATCATGAATTTGGCCTGTCGCGAGGTTTCGAAGATCATGGGGGCCAGGCCGCCGAAGGTCGTGAGGGTCGTCAGCATGATGGGGCGGAAACGGCGGATGCCGGCGGCGAGAATGGCGGCGTGGGCAGAGAGGTTGGGGTCTTTGGCGCGCAGAACATTGGCGTAGTCAAGCAGCACCAGCGAGTTGTTCACAACTACGCCCGACAGCGCCACGATGCCCATCATGCTCATGATACTCAGCGAATAGCCCATCGCCATGTGGCCCAGTACCGCGCCGACGAGGCCCAGGGGAATCGCGATCATGATGATCACCGGCTGTATGTAATTGCGGAACGGGATGACAAGGCTGGCGAAGATCGCCACCAGGGCAATCATGAGTCCGCCGCGGAGGTTGGCCATGCTTTCGCGCATGTCGGCCTGCCGCCCTTCCCAGCCGTAGGACAGGCCGGGGAAATCCCTCTGCAATTGCGGCAGCATCTGCTCCTTGAGCGTGGCCATGACCTGGCCGGTCTCGTCAATCGGCTCAACGTCGGCGGTGACGGTGACGGTGCGCCGGCCGTTACGGCGGTTGATGGATGTGTAGGACCGGCCGCGCTGCCGCTCAGCGACGTCTCTGAGGGGGACATCTTTGCCGGAGGGCGCACGGATGAGCAGTTGTTCGATGTCGTATTCGCTCTGACGGCGGGCCTGGGGCAGCTTGACGCGGGCGCGGACCTCGTTTCGGCCTCGCTGCTGGCGGACCGCCTCGGCGCCGTAGAAAGCGCTGCGGACCTGGCGGGCGATGTCCTGGGCGGTGAGGCCAAGGCTGAGTCCTTCGGGCTTGATACGAAAGTTGAGCTGCTGCTTGCCGGGCGTGTAGCCGTCGTTGATGTCCTTGACGTTTGAGAAATCTTCCAGCATCTCGGCAAGGGCGGCACTTGCACGGTCGAGAACGTCGATATCACGGTGGCTCAGCTCCACGGTGAGGGCGGCGCCCGAGCCGGGACCGCCGCGATCGGATTCGAAGCGCAGGGATTCAAGCCCCGGAATCGGCCCGACCTTTTCGCGCCACAATTCGGCAACGCGGGCTGTACTGATCGGCCGCACGTCGGGGTCGGTCAGGTACAGGCGGACGTCGACGGTATCTTCGTTGATTCTTGCGAAGACGCCCTTGCTGAGGCGGTCGCCGCCGTTTTCGGCAATAACGGCTTCAGCGCCGCGGACGAGGCGGGCGCTGACCTCTTCGACTTTTTCGGCCGGGCTGCCGAAAGGCAGCGTGGCGGTGACGGCGGCATAATCGGCTTCGACGCGCGGCATGAGTATCATTCCGATGCGGCCGCTGGCAACATAACTCATCACAACGATGACAATGGCCGCGCCGAGCGCGACGGTGAGCTGGCGGTAGCGGATGCACAGATCGAGGAAGGGAGCGAACAGGCGGTCGATGAATCGCTGGTAAAGCCGGCTGAAAGCCTGCTGCCGCTCGTGCAGATAGCGGGCCAGTCCGGAGGCACGTTTCTGCTGCACGTGGGCCAATTGCGTCGGCAAGATGAACATCGCCTCGACCCACGCGATCATAAAGACCGTGATCACAACAAGGGGAATCACTTTCCAGGTCTTTCCGATGACACCCGGCACGAAGGCCAGCGGCAAGAAGCCGATGATGTTGGTGAGCATGCTGAAGGCGACAGGGACGACCATGTCGCGGGCGCCAGCAATGGCGGCGTTGATCTGCCCCATGCCTCGGGAGCGGTATTCGTAGATATTCTCGCCGACAACGACGCCGGAATCGACCACCATGCCCAGCGCGATAATGAACGCGAACATGCTCATCATATTGATCGTGACGTCCAGTTGCGGCATGAACAGGAAAGCGCCCAGAAACGAGATGGGAATGCCCATTGTCACCCAGATAGCCAGCTTGAACTCGAGGAACAGGGCGAGCAGGGCGAAGACGAGGATCAGCCCCTGAAAGGCGTTCTTCACCAGCAGTTCCAGCCGCTGTCGGTAGGTGTCCGCGGCATCATAGGTGATGGACCAGTCGACGCCGGGCGGCAGTTGGGACTCGATCTGAGCCATAGCGCGTTTGGTGGCGTCTGAGACGCCGATGGGGGTCTGGTCGCCAATTCGATAGACGGCCACGCCGATGGCACGCTTGCCGTTGAACGTTGCCCACGCGTCCACGTCCTCGAAGTCATCCCTTACCTCTCCGATATCCGCGAGGGTCAGGATGGAACCATCGGGGGTGGTGACGATAGGGATCGCAGCGAACTCGTGAGCCCAGTCGCGGCGCTCCATGACGCGAAGCAGTACTTCGCCGCCGCGCGTCTCGATGTGCCCGCCTGGCAGTTCCACGGAGGTACGGCGGATTTTGTCGGCGATACTCTCCAGTGTAAGGCCGTAGGTGCGCAGGGTGTCCTGGTCGACGAGGATCTGTACCTCGTATTCGCGGGCGCCTTCCAGTTCCACCTGGGTGATGCCGGGCTGCGTGAGGAGGCTGTCGCGGACCTGTTCGGCCAACTCGCGGAGGACCCACTCGGAAACGTCGCCGTAGATCTGCATGGTGACGACCTGGCGGCGGCGCATGACGAGATTGACTTCGGGTTCTTCGGCATCCTGGGGGAACGTGGTGATGCGGTCGATTTCCTGTTTGATGTCCTGGTAGACCTTCTGCTGATCGGCGCCTTCGAGGAGTTCTGCGGTGACCGTGCCGCGTCCTTCCGCGGCAACAGCGCTGACCTCTTTGATTCCTTCCAGCCCGCGAATGGCCTCTTCCACGGCCAGGATGATACCCTGCTCGACCTCTTCAGGGCTGGAGCCGGGATAGGGGACAGTCACGGTGACCGTGTCCAGCTCGAATTCCGGGTAGACCTCCTGCTTGATGCGAATGAGGCAGAAAGCACCGCCCAGGAGAAAGATGAGCATCATCAGATTCGGCGTAACCTTGTTGTGGACCATCCATGCGATGATCCCCTTGTTTTCCAGGCCTTCGGTACTCATTTCTGCTCTGGGCCTCCAGCGTCGACGGCGGCGGCTTCTGTTTCAGAGGGTGCATCGAACAGTCGCAGCGGCATCCCCTCGACAACGCCCCCCAGGTCCGTTGTGACGATGCGTTCGCCTTCGCGGAGGCCCTCGCTGATGTAGACCCGATCCCTGCCGCGGAATGCAACCTTCACCGGGCGGATCTCAAGGGCGTCGTCATTGTTCATCACCCAGACGTTATCGCCATCGCGGAGATGTGCCCGCGAGACGGGAATGACCCCGGGAATCATTCGGCCTTCAATTTCCATGCGAACATACGAGCCGCTCAGGAGCAGGGGATTTCCTGGCTCATCGATAGAGAGGGGGTCCTTGACGGAGACCAGCACCTGAGCATTGCGGCCGGCCTCCTCAACCGCGCCGCGAAGGCGCAACACACGGCCCAGGCGGTAAGTTTCATCACCCCAGGCCGTCGGATTGAAGACACGAACGAGCGAACCTTGCTGACCGTCGGACTGGGGAATCTCGATCAAGCCGAGTTCATCCACGAAGACACTGGCTTCGATCCAATATTCGTCGGTTCCGATGAGGCACAGCAACGCGCTTGTCGGCGAGACCCGTGCGCCGACATCGACATATTTTTCCATGATAATGGCGTTGAACGGTGCACGAATCGTACAGCGTTCGACGTCAAGGCGGGCCTTTTCCAATGCGGCAATCGCGGCGTCGAGGGCGCCCTGAGCGTCAGCCATGTGGGGTTTGCGAAGCACCAGTTCGGCATCTTCTTCGCTGATCACCTCTTCCAGCAGCCTGTATTCGGCCTGTGCGACCAGCTGGTTGCCCGCCTCCAACTTCAGGTTAAGACGTGCGCGGGCGACCTCGCTTTCGCGCTGCGTCAGGAGGGCCTGGTAATCGCGAGGATCGATGGCGAACAACTCCTGTCCTTCGTCGATGAGGCCGCCGGGCACAGCGGCCGGATCGATGCGTATGATCACGCCCGAGACTTCCGGGTTCAGCGTAATCTCGCGGGCCGGCCTGACCCGCCCCATCGCCGTAATCAGTGCTCGATGATCGCCCACGTGAACCGTTTCGACCGTGACGGCACGGGCCTGGCGTTGGGGCTTCGTACGCTGAGCCTGCGGGCGGGTGTCCATTTGATGCTTGAAGAATCCGGCGGCGGCGGCGACAATGCAAGCGGGGATGATCAGCCGGATGCACAGACCCAACAGCCGCAATGCGAAACGTTTTGGCGTGGCCGCCGTTTGGGTATTTTCCGTTTTTTCTGTTTCAGTCATGACAACACATTACCTTTAATGAGCTGCTATTGAAGCTCCGCCATTTCGGGGGGTTTCATCTCCCAACCGCCGGCCAGTGACCGGCACAGATCGATGTGGCGTTCGACGAGCACGCGCCGCGCGGTTAATTCGTTGCGTTCGAGGGTTTGACGGCTGATCAGCGATTCCAGGACACGGAGGTAATCGAGCTGACCGCTGAGATAGCGCTGGCGCGTTTGTTCATAGACCTGTCCGGCAAGTTCGAGCTGGCGGACGAGGCTGTCGATATACTGACGCTGATAGGCCTCCTGATGGATGGCGTCTTCGACTTCACGGATGGCCTGGAGGACGGCCTGGCCGTAGGCGTTGATCGACTCAGAGACGACAGCGCGGGTGCGTTCGACTTCGGCCTTGCGGAGGCCGGCGTCGAAGAGCGGGCCGGCGAGGTTGCCGAGGAGATTGGCCGCCCAGTCGTCGAACAGATCGCTGACACGAACCGCGGAGGTCTCGGCACTGGCGGCGATGCTGATGCGGGGGTACTGATCGGCGACGGCGGCGGCGACGCGTTTGTCGGCGGCCTCAATGGCACGGTAGGCGCGGACGATGTCGGGACGACGGTGGATGAGCACGGCGGGCGTGGTCACCTCGGGCAGGTCGCCTACTTCGGCCAGCGCGATGGGCGTATCGTCCCAATACGTGGCGGGCGGGCGGCCCAGCAGGATGGAAAGCTGGTGCTGGAGGAGTACGGATGTTTCGGTCGACTGGATGAGCTGAGCGCGGCCAGACTCGACGAGCTGGCGCTGCCGGAGCACGTCGGAGGCGCCGACCAGGCTTTTGCGGAATTGCAGCGTGATAATTTCGAGGACCTTTTCGTTGGTTTCGATCTGGCTTGCGATCACCTGCTGCTGCAAGCGGGATTCGCCGAGCTGATACCACGTCTGGGCGACGGCGGCGCTTAAGGTGATTGCGGCGGCGGCGACGTTCTCGCGGGCTGCTTCGGCATCGAGTGCAGCGGCCTGCTGTGTGGAACGGACGCGGCCCCAGAGGTCGACTTCGTACGAGGCGATGAGGCCGGCCGAATAGTTCGTGCTGTAGGTATGCTGATCGCCCGTTTCCAGCCGCGTCCGCCGGCCTTCGGCATCGTAAGAGAGGGTCGGCAGGAGGGGTGCGCCGGCCTTGATGGCGACCTGTTCGGCCTGGCGGAGGCGGTCCCAGGTGGAGCGGATGGAGAAGTTGTTGCCGAGGGCCTCGTCGATGAGGGCGTTGAGATTGGGGTCGTTAAAGAGCAGCCACCAGCGATCGGGGATGGCCTCTGTGCCGGATTGAGAGAAAGCCTCCGGAACGTCGATGAGCGTCTGGGGAGGCAGCTTGTCCGCAGGCTGGCAGCCGCACAGGACGGCCAACAGCAACAGTATGGCCCACGCCGCGAAATGCGGCCGGATTACGTTAGTTCGCACTATGTTCAATCAACCGACCTCCGCATGGGATGCCACATATCATCCGACCTCACATCTGGATGCATCGGCGGCCTGTACCCGGACGGCACGGATGCCCGCCAGTGAAAACGTGTGGATATGCTCCGTGAGCGAGGCAAGGAGCGTTTCCTTGTCCATCTTATCGAGCAGGGCCGGCAGCCTGCCGCGTCTGAATCCGAAGCCGAGGCACTGGTGAATGATACTGATGACGCAGAAGGCGACGTACTCTTCGGCAGCTTCCGGCCCTATCAAGTCACGCACGATACCCTGCATCCGCCGGCGGAGCGGTTCGATAGCGTCCTGCTTGACCGTCTCCAGGGCTTCGGTGGGGTTGGCCAGTTCCATGAGAACGATCTGGCCGGCGTAGCTGAGGGAGGAACTGTCCAGCATTCTGCGGAGCAGCGAACTGATTGCCGCCCGGAGCCGTTCGTCGGCGGGTGCATCGTGAGGGAGGCAGCCGTCCAGCGGGTAGCGGGTGATCGCCTCCTGAAAGGCCTCCTTCCAGACCTCGGCGTAGAGTTTTTCCTTTGAGCCGAAATGGTAGTTTATGCCGGCGGCATTGGCGCGTGCGGCCTTGCAGATGTGCGAAGTGGTTGCGTCGCGGTAGCCTTTCTCCGCGAAAACGCGCCGCGCCGCCGCAAGGAGGTGCGCCCTGGTTGCCAATCCATCTCGTCGTTCGGCCATTCCGGTTTCACTCTCAAGGCCCCCCACTAAATTCAAACAAGTATTTTAATTAGTCCTTTCAATTACGTCAACAGCCCTTCCGGTGCAGGCAGCGCCGGGGTTTGCCCATTTCCTATTGTCGGGCCGGTGAGGCGAAACTTTATAGGGCGTTGCGCAGAATCGGCCGCCGACTGGCGAACAGACGTTCGCGAGGCGGGGATGATTGCGTGATTGCCGTCGCCAGGGCAGTTTTTTCGATGTGTGAAAGCGACTTAGGCGAGGTTAACGAACTTCAATGGCCCCGACGTCGATTCGAGGTCCTAACACCCGTTTGTTGCCCTCTATGTCGAAATAGCCTGCCAGTTCGGGCGTTTCCTCGGTTCCTGCATCAATACAGCAGGAGCCTTCGGCGAGGCGAAGGTCACCGTAGAAGTCGTTTGCGCCCTCGTCGATTTCGGGGGTGCGCGGGTTGTCGGCCCAACCGTCGCCGCCGTCATCCGGCGGGCTGACGAAGAAGGGGTCAGCGCCGAAGATGTTCGTGCCGCGGGTTGGGTCGGCGAGGTTCTGGATGCAGGTGTTGACTGCGATGATGTATCTCATCTGGAGCTGAGAATGGTCGCCAGTGCCCTCTCGGTCGGTATTGCCCCAGACGATGCAGTTGATCAGCGTGGTCTTGCTTTCACCGGGTATGTTGAGTCCGCCGCCATAGTATTTTGCGGTGTTGGCAGTGAGGGTGCAGTTGATGAGGACGGGGTTGCTGACGTGTTGGCATGCGCCGATGGCGCCGCCCTCTTTGGCGCAGGCGTTGCCGACGAAGACGCAGTTGGTCCAGGTGGGATCGGCGGCATGTATGAAACAGGCGCCGCCGTCGCCTTCGGCGAAGTTGGCGTAGAAGCGGCAGCGGTGGAAGGCCGCGTCGGAGGCATAGCATTCGACCGCGCCGCCGTTGGTCTCGCAGCGGTTGCCGACGAACGTGCAGTTGGAGAAGACGGGTTTGCTGTAGACGCAGCGGACGGCGCCGGCCTGTTCGGCATTGTTGAAGCTGAAGACACAGTTGGTGAAGACGGGATTTGAGTCGCGGAGGCCGACGGCGCCGCAGCAGCCGTTGGACGCGTTGAGCGTGAAGAGGCAGTTGTCGATGGTGGGGCTGGATTTCTTTTCCATGAAGATGGCAGGGCCGCATGCACCGCAGTTTTCGGTAAAAGTACAGTTGCGGATGGTGGGGCTTGCAGCAATGAGCCGCATGCCGGCGCCGGTATAGCTGCTTGAATTGCCGCCGGCGATGACGAAGCCGTCCAGGATGGTGGAGCTGTCGACGTCCTTAGCGCGGACGACGTGGAAGGCATTTTCGGCGCGGGTGGTGTCGGCGAGCAATTCGAAGCCCGTGATGACCTCGGCGTCGTCGCCGGCGAGGTCGCCGGTTAGAACGGTGGCGAAGGCGGAGGGGTCGCGTGCGTCGGGTTTGCCGCCGCCGGCCGGAAAACCGCCAAGGCACGCGACGTTTTGCTTGAGGTTGAAGTATGCTCGCTGGTTGCCCTTCTTGCGGCCTTTGCCAACGTCGGGCGTGTAGGCGCCCTGGGCGACGTGGATTTCGTCGCCCGCTTCGGCAGCGGCAAGTGCGTCCTGGAGGCACACGTACGCATCGGCCCAGGTGGAGCCGTCATCGGCCCCGGAGGCGGAGGCATCCACGTAGATGGTTTTGGCGGTCAGGGTGTGAACAGCAATGATGCAAAGCATCGCCCCGGCGACTTTGGCAAACGAGCCCATTCTCATGGTTCTGCTCCTTTTTATCCATATCGCTTTGGCGGCGGTCGGCCATGCGGGCGCCGATCGCTGGAACAATCTTACAATTACCTGACGAATCCGTCGAGTAAAACCTGCCCAAAAATCAGAGAATGGCAAGACAAAAACGGATGGTCTTGCGGCGGCACCGTGGATGGTCGAGCGTGGCGCCGGCACGCCCGGAAATAAAGGCGCCGGATAGCTTGTGAACGGCCTTGCTTTGGGGATTCGCAGGGGTTATAATGCCCCGTTCATTTGCCGAAAACTGCGGAATCAGCGCAGAAACGCCCTTTAGAGGATTCAATGACAGACAATATTGCAGAACAGATCAGGATTCTTAAGCGCGGCACAGTGGAGATCTACCGCGAGGATGAACTGGCCCAGCGGCTGACGGAGGCGGCCAGGTCCGGCAGGATGCTGCGTGTCAAATTAGGGATGGACCCGACGGCGCCGGATATCCACTTGGGCCATACGGTGGTGCTGCGGAAGCTGCGGCAGTTTCAGGACCTGGGGCACAAGGCGGTGCTCATCATCGGCGACTATACGGCGCGGATCGGTGACCCGACGGGCCAGAACACGACACGGCCCATGTTGGAACCGGAACAGATCGAGCAGAACGCGCGGACGTACTTCGAGCAGGCCGGCAAGATCCTGGACACGTCGGAAGAGAAGTGCGAGATACGCTATAACAGCGAATGGTTGGCTGATATGAAATTGGCCGACGTCATCAAGCTGACGGCCTCGATGACGGTTGCGCGGATGCTGGAGCGCGATACGTTTGAGATTCGTTACAAGGCCGGTGACGCAATCGGCATCCATGAATTCCTCTACCCGCTGATGCAGGGGCAGGATTCGGTCATGATCCGAAGCGACGTGGAGTTGGGGGGCACGGACCAGACATTTAACAATCTCGTCGGGCGGGACTTGCAGCGGATGAACGGCCAGGCGCCGCAGATCGTGATCACGATGCCGATCCTGGTGGGGCTGGACGGCAAGGAAAAGATGAGCAAGTCCAAGGGCAACTACATCGGCGTGACCGATGCGCCGGGGGACATGTTCGGCAAGGTGATGTCCATCGCCGACGAGATGATGGAAAACTACTTTACGCTGCTGACGGACCTGCCGGCGGAGAGGATTACCGAACTGCTCGATCCGGGCCGGACGCACCCCAAGCAGGCAAAGGTGACGTTGGGCAAGATGATCGTGGCGCAATTTCACGGGACGGAGGCGGCGGAAGCAGCGGCGGCGCAGTTCGAGAAGGTGTTTTCCCAGAACCAACTGCCCGACGACATCGCGGAGGTGGCGGTGGCGGCGAGGCCGATCTCGGCGGCCAAGCTGCTGCTGCACTGCAAACTGGTGGCGACGGGCGGCGAGGCGAAGCGGATGATTCAGCAGGGCGGTGTGCGAATCGACGACGAGAAGATCGGCGACCCGAACATGGAGGTCGATCCGCGGGATGGGATGGTCGTACAGGTGGGTAAGCGGAAATTTGCGAAATTGAGGGTTTGACGGTCCCCATTGCGCCGTGGTGCGAGGAATGGGGGCCGAGGCAGTCGGTGCGAAGGAATGGATGGGGCCTTTGGCATCTTTACGCTCTTGATCATCGGCGCGACCGTGTGGACGTCGTGGATGGGGTTTACGCGCCCGCGCTTTCGGGATGATTTCATTTTTAGCCCGTGGCAGATTCTGGGGGGGCGGCAGTATTACCGCCTGGTCACTTCGGGGTTTCTGCATATCGGCTGGGGGCACCTGATCTTCAACATGTTCAGCCTTTACGTGTTCGGCAGCGAGATCGAGATCGGTTTCGGGCGGCACGTGCTGCTGCCAGTTTACTTCGCGTCGATTCTGGGCGGCAGCCTGTTTTCGCTGTGGCTGCACCGGCACGAAGAGGACTATCGGGCGCTGGGCGCGTCGGGGGGCGTATGCGGTGTCATTTTTGCGGCGATGTTTCTGCTGCCGGGTATTGGTATCGTGGTCTGGCCGCTGCCGTTCGGAATTCCGGCGTGGCTTTACGCGATTCTGTTCATCGTCCTATCTTTTGTGGCAATGCGGAGTCGGGTGGGAAACATCGGCCATGATGCGCATTTGGGCGGGGCGATCGTGGGGCTGTTGGTCACGACGCTGCTGTATCCGAGGATTGTGGTGCAGAGTCCGTGGCTCTATGCGGGGGTTGTGGCGATCACGGCCGGGCTTGCCGCGTGCGCATATCGATGGCCGCACTTCGGCGTGATCGATTTTGGCGCCTGGAGGGCGAGACTGCGCAAGCATCGGGCGGATGCCGCGTTGAGAAAACGCATCGAGGACGACATCTTTCTGGATGAAACGCTGGCGAAGATCACCAGATGCGGGATGAAGGCTGTGTCGGCACGGGAACGGAGGCGGCTGAGGGCGATTTCCAAGCGAAAGAGCCGCGAGGACAAGGAGAAGCTCCAGCAGAAGCCGAAGACAGCCGAGCGTCCGCGGTGGGTGGAAAATGTGAATTCGAAGGAGTAGTCGGTCGGAAGGGGCGAGGAGGACAGGGCGCCACGGGCGTTTCGGAAGGTTTTCCATCTCGCGTCATGGGCCGGTTGGCCGGCTCGGGGAGAGGTATCGGCGGGGAATGTTTGGTGGGGAGGGGTTTATGTTGCGGCGGGGAAAAGCTCTGGAGGCTCAAACAAAACGCCGTATAATGATTATCTTTCAACAGAGGCCTGCCTTTGGGGCGGGTTCTCCGGCAAGAAACGCGGTTTTCAGGGCCATCGGATCATGAAATTGCCTCAAGTCAAAAATGCGGATCGCTACGTGGGTCTTTACGTTGTGGATTTCGGTGAGCATACCGGACTCGGTTTCACCGCCGAGGAGGTGGCGGAACTTTTGGACAGCGAGAAGTTTCGCGACGTGAAGGTGTACAAGATTCATAATGCGTATCCGGACGGCCGGATGGAGCTGAAGGGTGTGCCGCCGGAGCGGTTTCAGGCGGAGGCGGGCATGTTCTTTCATGCCGCCGACGAGGCGACGGCCCGCGACGACTACAAGCGGTTGATCGATCTGGCCGTGCTGCAGTCGCCGCCGGCGCGGGCGAAGGTGCACATGGCTCGCTATGATGACGGACGCTGGGTGACGGCGCTTATCTATCCGGCCGAGTACGACGACGAGTTCAGCCGATGGCTGCTGGACGGGGATTACCGCACGGCGGACGAGGTGGAAGGCGGCATCGGCGCCGTGACCCGCTATTACGGCGATGCGGCGGAGGTGGTGGAGCGGCACCAGCTGTTCGGAGCATCGTCGTTTGAAAGCCGTACCGGGGCGGAGCTATTGGCGGCTACGGCGGTGGCGGTCCAGCGATGAAGATCGGGCGAGCAAGTCATGAAGAGCCGCCGGTGCGCCGCAGGCATTTGGGTGCGGCGGCCGGGTGGATTCTGGGGGTGTTCGGGCAGGCGCGGAAGCTTTCGGCCCGCGAGGTCGCGCAGAAGGATATACCCGGTACGACGCGGCGGATGCACATCCGCCTGACGGAGGAGATTCGCAACACATTCCGCAGTCGTTGGCTGCGCAAGCGCCGTTAGCGGGCAGAGACAGCGATTCACCTCGCTCCTGCCGTGTCATCGCACGCCGCGCAGCACAAGGATCTGCCGTTCCTGCATATACCACGGGCGCAACAACACTCTGCGGCCGCGTCGGCGCACGCGGCATGGGGCCGATATTTGGGGTTAAGTACCCTTCGGTTCGGGCCGAAGACAGCGGGGGCGTACGTGATATGGATGCCGCGGCGCCGCTGCGGGGCTCTTCCGGCAAGAATGGGGGAACGATGTTCTTCAAGCGCATACCGTTGTTTCGGCTGTTCGGATTTCAGGTTGGAATCGACCTGAGCTTTTTGCTGTTGGCGTTTTTCCTGGTGTGGTCGTTGGCGGCGGGGGTTTTTCCGCTGTACTTCAAGGGCTTATCGCGCGGGGCGTACTGGTGGATGGGGCTTGCGGGAATGTCAGGGCTGTTCGCCTCGATCATCTTTCACGAGTTCTGCCATTCGTTGGCGGCGCGGCGGTTCGGCATGGAGATGCGAGGGATAACGCTGTTTGTGTTCGGGGGCATTGCGGAGATGCCGGACGAGCCGGACAAGCCGCTTTCGGAGTTTCTTATGGCGGCGGCGGGACCTTTGGCCAGCGTGATCCTTTCCGGGGTGCTTTGGGGTGTCAGCACAATCGGCACGTGGAGGGCGTGGCCGGAGCCGGTGTGGGGCGTACTGGTTTACCTGATGTGGCTGAACATCGCATTAGCGGCCTTCAACCTGATCCCGGCATTTCCGTTGGACGGCGGGCGGATACTGCGATCGGGGTTGTGGGCGATGAAGGGGGACATTCGCTGGGCGACGCGGGTGGCGTCGAGTTTCGGCAGCGCATTTGGCATCATGCTGATTGTATTGGGCGTGTTGGTGTTTGTTACGGGCAATGTGATCGGTGGGGTGTGGTACTTTCTGATCGGCCTTTTCATCCGTGCGGCGGCGCGAATGTCATACGGCCGGGTGGTGGTGCGGGACGTGCTGCGGGGCGAGCCGATCGACCGTTTCATGAACGCCCAGCCGATCGCCATCGACGCGGAGGCGCCGCTGTCGGAGGCGGTGGAGGATTATTTCTATCGGCACCATCACAAGATGTTCCCCGTGGTATCGGGTGACAGGCTGTTAGGGTGCATCACGACCGAGCAGATTCATCGGGTGCCGCGGGGTGCGTGGGCCGAGACGCCGGTCCGAAGCCTTACGGAACAGTGCAGCGGCGAGAACACGGTGGAGCCGCATGCGGATGCGCTGGACGTCCTGACGCGGATGCGGAACGCCGGAAGGACGCGGCTGATGGTGACCGAAGACAGCCGGCTGATAGGCGTATTGACGCTGCGCGACCTGTTGAGCTTTCTGGCGTTGAAGATAGATCTGGAAGGCGAAGGGCAGGCCAAAGTGGCCCTGGACGTTTGACCCGCGGTTTATCCGGGCTCTTTGCGCCTCAATGAGGCCCGTCGGAAATGGCGGCCGGATTGCCCCTGTGGTACATCGTGGTCGTATAACATAGTGATGGACGCGAACGCGATGCCTAAATGAACAACAGGTCGCAGGGGAGGCAGAAATCATGGCCATGGACGTTCTTGATAAGGCGGCACTCAATCGGTTACTGGAGTATTCCGAACCGAATTGCGTTTCTTTTTACGTTCCCACCCACAAGCACGGTGAAGAAACAAAGCAGGATCGGATCCATTTGAAGAACCTGATGGCGGCGGCCGCAAGGCACCTGGAGAACCGCGGGCTGTCGCCCAAGGAAGCGGAAGAGATGCTAAAGCCGGTGCATCAATTGCTGCGGGAGGATCTGTTCTGGAGCCATTTGGAAGACGGGCTGGCGATCTTTCTTGCGCGAGAGATGTTCGAGTACTATCGCCTGCCGGTGGCGTTTCATCCGGAGGTATACGTGGCGAAGCGGTACCTGCTGCGGCCGTTAGTGCCGATGCTCAGCGGCAACGGGCGGTTCTTCCTTTTGACGCTGAGCCAGAAAAAAGTGCGGCTGTTCGAAGGCGACCGCTACAGCCTGGAGGAGCTGGAACTGACGGAGGCGCCCACTACAATGGAGGTGCTGGAGCAATACCGCGACATCGAAAAGTTCATCCAGGTACACACGATGCCTCGCGGCACGACGCAGGGCAGCGGGGCGATGTTCCACGGACACGGTGAAGGCGTGGAGGGCAAGCAGGTCAAGAAGGCGATCGAGGATTTGATCAAGTCCGTTGAGAAAGGTGTCAACAAGCAGCTTGCGGCGCGGCGGGAGCCGCTGGTCCTGGCGGGTACGGACTACCTGTGCAGCGTGTATCGCGAGGTGAACTCGCAGCCGCGGCTGAAAGACGAGGTGATCAGCGGCAATCCTGAATTGATCGACCGGCGGCAGTTGCACTCGCGGGCATGGAAGATCGTGGAGGGTGATTACGATTACGATCGGAACCGGCGGGCGACGTACTGCTGGGACAAGATCGGCACGGAGCTTGTGGTGACGGACCCGCGGCGGATCGTACCGGCGGCGTACGAGGGACGCCTGGACACGCTGTTTGTCGACCCGCATGAGCACCTGTGGGGAACGTTCAGGCCGGAAGACGGGTACGTGCAGGTCGAGCCGTGGTACGACTCGAATAACGAGGACCTTGTCGACACAACGGTGCATTACGCGTTAGGCCGGGGCGGGCACGTGTATCCGAGTCACCGACAGGCTATGCCAGGTGAAACACCCATGACGGCAATCATGCGATACTAAAAGCACGTGGGACGCGCATGCCGCCGGGGCACGGCGGTGTGTGCCGTGCCCCGGGGTGGTACCACTGCTGCTGGAGGCAGGTGATCATCGGCCGTAGGCCATTCGAAGCTGTTCGTCCGTGGGCATCTCGCTGTAGACTTCGCCGTTCGGGCCGCGCCAGCCGCTGGGGGTCTGGGTCAGCGTAACGCTCCTCAGTGCGCCGCTGTCAGTTGTTACATACACGGTGACCTGTCCCGTCTGAGCCGGCCCGCAATCCAATCCATAGAGCGGCCTCAACTGATCCTCAGTCGGCAGCGAGGCATAGCGCTCGCCTCGCGGCCCGATGTACCAGGGGCCGTCGATCTTCAGGACCACCGGGCTTCGGGAACCGTTGGCGTTGGTGATCCAGACCGTAACGGTCGGGGCCGGCACTACAATCGGCACGGGCGGTGTGACGATGACAGGAGCCGGCCTGGGCACATAGACTGGTCTGATCGGCGGAACGACAATGTGGCGTATCGTTTGGGGGCGGTGCAGCGGGACGAAGATGGGCGGCCTACGGGGGGCATGATGACGCGTGACAACCGGCGGCCGGGCGCCGATATGGATGCTCAAGCTGCTCCTGGCCTGAGCCTCGCCTGCCGCTATCAGCCCAATCAGTGCGATAGATGTCGCCATGTAACGTGTCGTCTTCATTTTCAGCTCCTTTCATCTCTTGAAGAGGTCCGTTTTTCCCTTCGCAATCTGAGACGAGCGGCCGGCGGGCTTTATTTCGGTTTCGCAAAAAAATTTTAACAAAAGTGTCAAAATATTTTTGCGAGACAGCCGGTTTAAAAATCGCGAGGCTGCAACAAAGGCCTCGGACGAGACATCATGGATAGCATAAATCCGGGGCAGAGGCTGAGGCAGCGGGCAATTGAACTCCGTCGGCCCAGGCTGGTCGAACATCTCTGACGGCCGCGTTGCATTCCTTTATATCCCTCATCTCAAAGTGCCGGACGCGTCTGGCCGATGGTAATATCGATTGGGGGAATTGGATGTCAGTGATCGATGATTTGTCTGAACGCGGCCGACGCGGCCCCTTTCCGGTGCGCATGAAGTCCATGCCCCGGGACACGCAGACGCTGCGGGAATCTACCACGCGAGAAGGGGCCATGGGGGGAGACTCCCTGCTAAATACGTGGGCCGGAGCGCCTCGCGGGAGAACCGGCATGACAGAAGATGATGGCCGAGACAGAGGTGAACGTTCACTTCAGGAGCACCCGCGGCAACGGTATAGCGGACGTTCGCACAAGGCCGCCCGGTTATCCGCTGGCGAAATCGCCGGCCTGGTCAGCGAACTCGAGGCTCACCAGATCGAACTGGAAATTCAGAATGAGGAATTGGAACGGGCCAGACGAGAACTCGACGAGGCCCGCCGGAGATACCTTGACCTGTACGATTTTGCCCCGGTCGGCTATCTGACCATCAGCGACAAGGGCATCATCGTCGAAACAAACCTGACATTCTGCTCAATGACCGGCCGGACACGAAACGACCTGATCAGGCATCGGCTCAGTCAGTTGATCGTCGCCGAAGACCGCGACGCCTACTACGGCTTTATGCATACGCTCAGGGCCCAAGAGCGGGAAGGCGCCCTTGACGCGCGCATTATGCGCACGGATGGAAGTGTGTTTTGGGCCGGTATACGATGCGTCCCGGCGCGTGCGGAGGGTGAAGATCTGCGCTTCCAGGCCGCCATAGCCGACATCACTGAGCAGAAGGCCGCGGAAGAGAAACTGCGCCAAGGCGAGCAGCGCTTTGGCGCCCTTTTCGAGTCGACATCGGATTTCATCCACCTGCTCAATACCGAGACAATTATTCTGGAGACAAATCAACGGGCACTTCTGCGATTAGGCTACCACCCTGAGGAATTCGTCGGACGTCCGCTGGATGAATTCTTCACGGAGGAGTCGCGACAGCGGTTTCGAGAGCACTTTGCCCGCTTCCTGGAAGGGGCGCCCTACCATCAGGAAGCGGAGGTGGTCTGCAAGGACGGCACCACGATTCCCGTGGATTGCCAGGCTGCGGCGGTGCGCGAGCAGGACGGGCGAGTCGCCTTCTGCGTATTCATCCAGCGCGATATCAGCAGCCTGGAGGAGGCGGAAGAGAAACACAGGAATCTGGCGGAGGAACTGAACCGCAGGAACGAGGACCTGCGGCATTTCACCAGCATCATCCGGCATGACTTCGGCAATCCGGTGATGTCCATCCAGAGCTTCGGCCGCGAGTTGGGCGTTTCGCTGCGGCAGATCGAGCATTTGCTCGAAGAGCAGCATCTGCAGCAGCACGTCAGGCAACGGCTCTGGCGCATCCTTCGCCAGGATGTCGGCCCGTCGCTGCAGTTTATCGAAGACAGCGCCGCGGAGATAACGGCGCGTCTGGAAGGCATCACGCAGTTGGCGACCGTGGGGACCGTACCGCTGAAGATCGAGGCGGTGGACGTAAACGCGCTGATGGAGCACGTCATTTCGAGTGTGCAGTCCCGGATTGAAGCCAGCAACGCCGAGGTGATTGTCGAACCGCTGCCGCCCTGCCGCGGTGACAGCGTTCAGCTCGGGCACGTCTTCACACATCTGGTCGGTAATGCTGTGAAATTCCTCGACGAAAAACGCCCCGGGCGGATTCACGTCCGCGGCGAGATCCGCGACGGCCGCAGTATCTATTGCGTTGAGGACAATGGTATCGGCATGACGCCGGATCAGAAGGAAAGGGCATTCGACGTCTTCTACCGCGGCCAGATGAAACCTGAAGCACGCGGCCAGGGACTGGGCCTTGCGATCGTAGAGCGGATTCTCAACCGGCTCGACGGCCTGATCCGGGTTGAATCCGAGCCTCGTAAGGGCAGCCGCTTCTTCGTTTCGCTTCCGTCGGAGTGAGAGCACGGCGAGCGCCATGCGTGCGCGGAAAGAGCCTCGCCGACGAAACCATGCCGCCCGCGCAAAAACGATGCCTTGCTCAGGGCGAAGATCAGACCTGCTGGGTGAGGTAGTTCGGCAGCCCCATCTGATCGATCTGGTCGAGCCTGGCTTCCAGGTCGTCGATGTGCTCCTCTTCCTGCGTCAGGATATCCGTCAGAAGTTCGCGCGTGCCGTTGTCGCCCTTTTCCACCGCCAGGCCGATGGCCTCGTTGTACTGGGCGACGGCGTGTTTCTCAAGACCAAGGTCGCTCTTGTGCTGCTTCGGGACGTCGGAGCCGATATGTATCTCGCCGAGATTGCTGACGATGGGCGTACCTTCGAGGTAAAGAATGCGTTCGATCAGCGATTCGGCATGCTTCATTTCCGTGAAGGCCCGCTTCTCGACGCTGTCATGCAGCTTGCCGTAGCCCCAGTTCTCATCCATTTCCGAGTGCACCATATACTGGTTGATCGCGGTAAGCTCCTGCTCGAGCAGTTCATTGAGCTTGCTGATGACCTGTTCGTCTCCCTTCATAAGGACCCCCAATCTGCAATGCATGTGATGCGGACAGCGTATGCGGCACGACCCCACCGTCGGCCGCCACCCTCAAATCGTCACGCGCAGGCGCACACTTTTGCAGTTTTCTGCGATGAGGGGAGCGCGGAATGCCTCTGAGGGCGACTCGGTGTGAAAAACGCTGGGAAGGACGTGAAACTGTCGGCGTTCGTCCGCCTGCGACCGCGTGCCGCAACCCGGCGGCGGAGGCTGATGAGAGAAGGCCGCGGGGGTGCCGGTTGTGCAGACCGGCGCCTTTCCACGGCCTTTACGCTCAACTGCAGCACTCTGCGGGAGCCAGGCTCACGGTCGTGCGCTGGCCCTTGGTTTCGTAAGTAAGCTTGCCTTCTCTCGCCAGCCAGCCGAGACCCTGGTACGCGATCTGGCTCTTGAGCCCGGTAAGCTTCGGGAGGTCAGAAACGTTCACGGTCCCCTTCTTCGAAAGGACCTGCCACACCTTCCCCGCCGCCTGTCCGATTTGCTCTTGCATTTCCATACCTCTCAATTCAGTAATAATCTGTGCAATACTCTCAGTCTATTATCGGCAGGTATGGAGTTCAACTAAGCCGGCAATCAGCCTGGAGGCATGTGCCGATAAAACAGAATGCAGGCCGCGTCAGGCCGCCTCGCCAAGAATGACTAAACCCTAAGGCGGACCGCAGGCGTCCGATAACTTGGGGTTTGTATAACGGCCGGGGAGAAGGCATGTATGCAAGGGACAATTAGCTTAGCGGAGGCGAATAACGCCGTGTCGCTTGTCGTAAGCAGCGCCGCGCTGCAGCCACGCCAGATCTTCGTTTCCTTCACACAGCGCGGCTCCGCCGGGGCCGCCCCGGTCATCGAACGAGGTCCGGTCGGCGAAGTACTCCACAGTGCGCGGATCTTTCCACTTGCGCCGCTCAGCATGCCCGTCGGCAAATCCAAACGTAGACGAGTCGTTGTGGTACAGGGCCAGGGGATCGTGGAAATCGCCCTGCCACGGCTCGAAATCCCAGGCTGAATGATTGAAGTTGAAGTTGCCCAAGAAGTCGTACGCCTCTTCAACAAAGATGAATTTGCTGCCGGGGCTGAGAATTGCATCGTACTTAATGATGTCATTATCTATATTGAACACCGCCAGCCCCCGCTGAATAGAGAAGCTGCGGTATCGGTTATACGGGCTCGCTTGAGTGAATTGCTTGTCTGCAGGGCAGTGATAGAGCTCGACGCTCTCATTGTAAGGCCACAGAACCCCGCGTTCGCAGCCGCGATAACGGTCCTCCAACGTCGGCCTGTCGGTGCTAAGGGTGCCGGCGTACGTCAAATCTGCGTAGACCGGCGGCCACACCCAAAGGGGGGGATACCTTTGGTCGCCGCCTGGAAGTCCGTCGTACATGTGGGACGCCTGAATGTCTCCGCCGGGAATCCTGTTGTCGTTCTCCTGGACGTAAAGTACGTAGCTGCGCATAAGGCCCTTCTCATTGGTGAGGCAGGCAGCGGTTGTTGCGTACTTCTTGGCGTTGCTGAGTGCGGGGACAATAACGGCCAGCAGCAGTGCGATGATGGCGATGACCACCAACAGTTCGATCAGCGTAAAACCGTTTCTCCTCATGGCCGCTCCCTTTTGAATGTGGGCGACAACTGTACACTGCTCCGCGTACATTACACCCCGGGAGGGGTCCAAAGCAAGCGAAAAACGTCGAAAACAGGGCCTGCCGCCGCTGAGTCCGCGTTGCGAACCCGCCCGGCCGACCATCAGACGTTTTTTTGTGGCATTTTGTCGAGGCGCCTTTGTATACTAACGACCCGGGGAGGTTTGTACGGAAGCAAGACCGACAGGAAAGGAACGGACATGACAGGCAAATTCCGGCCGATACTGGCCGCTGTTGTCTTATTGATCGCAGGTTGTCAGACGCCGCAGCCAGGCGACGTAACCGACCAGGGCGACCGCGCCGTCGTGACGCCCGAACACCTTAACTGGATCACGGACGTACAGTGGACGCTTGAACGCATGGTCGTCGAAGGCCGCCCGTTCGCGCTGACGGGTGACCGCCCGTACATCCGGTTCGAGCCGGGCGGCCGCGTGACCGGTTTCGGCTCGGTCAACCGGTTCTTCGGCCTCATGCAGGTCGGGCCGGGCGGAGTCGTCCGCTGGCCGGGCGGACTCGCCTCCACGCGCATGGCCGGTCCACAGCCGGCGATGCGCCAGGAGCAAACGTTTATGGCCGCCGTTCAGGCCGTGACGCAGTGGAGCATTGAGGGAATCAAACTCTATGGCCGGGATGCCGAAGGATCAACGCAACTGGTTTTCAGCTTACCCACCCCCTGATGATGCAAACAGAGGACTTTACGAACCATGAACGCACCCGCCTTTATTGATTCGCCCCTGTACGCATGGGGTCTGCTGCCGTTTCTCATCTTTCTGTCGCGCGTTATCGACGTGAGCATGGGCACCGTGCGCGTCATCTTCGTTTCGCGCGGCATGAAATACCTCGCGCCCTTAGTGGGGTTTCTGGAGGTGCTCGTCTGGCTGCTGGCGGTCGGACAGGTCATGCGCAATCTCACCAACCCCCTTTGCTATCTCGCCTACGCCGGCGGCTTCGCCATGGGCAACTACATCGGCATCTGCATCGCCGAGCGGCTGTCCCTGGGCCTTGTACTCATCCGCGTTATCACCCGGATGGATGCCGCCGACCTCATCGAGTTTTTCAGGAGCGCCAACTACGGCGTGACCTGTGTCGACGCGCAGGGCAAGACCGGCCAGGTGAAGATTATCTTCACCATCGTTCCGCGCAAGGAGCTTTCCGGCGTCGTCGAGATCATCAAACGTTTCAACCCGCAGGCCTTCTACTCCATCGAAGAAATCAACTCGGTTCAGAGCGGCGTCTTCCCCCTGCGCGACGGACCGGAGGGCAATCTGTTTACCCGGCTGTTCCGTCCGATGCGCAAAGGCAAGTAACCTCGCCGCCGGCTCACGCCTGCTTCAGACCAAACGTAAACGTCGCCCCATCGCAGCGCGGACATACAGCATGTCGTTTTCGAGCTTCAGAGCGGCCGAAACGCCGTGTCAGCGACTGAGTTTTTCGATGGCCCGGGCGATTTCCGCGCGTCGGGCCTCAACAGGGGCCGGGTCCGTGGTGAATTGAGTCAGGCTGGTGGTGATACTTGGCGGCACCTCCAGCAGCTTCTCGTACTGGCGCACCTCCGCGGCAGTCAGCTGCGCTCTTCTCTGGGCAATGAGCCGCTTCAGCATCGCCAGGTACTCATAATCCTCGATCCCGTCGCGCAGCATCTCCCACCGAATGCTGTCCACCGGTCCCTCCAGCACGGGCCGCGCCGGGTTGGCATCAGCCGCCTCCTCCGGCGGATAGATGAACCGACCGTCGCCGTTGCCCCATGGCCGCCTGTCGCCCGCCGGCGTGCTGTAGCCGCTCATCCAGCCCATGGGGTCCTCATACGGATTCTGCGGTTTGGCCGGGTCAGGGTATGCCGCCGAACTGGTCCAGTAGTTCGTTTCCCAAACGAGAATGCCCTCAATATTCCGCTGCCATGTCTGCCACAGCCACACGCGCAGCTCCGTGCCCGGATGATCGATGAACAGCGTACAGTACGGCGCCTTGGGTCCGGTGCAGATATACCACCAGAACCGGTCGCCTGCCGCCCGACGCGCCTCGGCCGCCTCGTGACGATACAGGTATGACACCACGCAGTAGATGTTCGGCCCGCCGATGAGCTCTTCCTCCGGCTGCTCCGTGAGCATACGCCCGATCCGCGGACACGCACGCTTAAGCTTTTCGAAACCATTCTTCACGAACGCGTACTGGTGCGGGTCCGGTTCATCAAACCAGTAAACGTAAGCCTCATCAACCCACCCCTTTTCAACAAGATGGTCTTCCAACTGCCGGCAATAGGAATTGAACAATAGTGCATACTCCGGATCGTCCTCGCCGAATCCCAAAAGGCTCGGTTCATAAAGCTCGTGAAAAGTCCCGCCGCCGATTCCCGGAATATTCACGCGGAAGGAGTTGAACTTGTAGTGGTCGATCGCCCGCGCCATCGCCTTGTCCCATGCGGCAAAATCCAGTTGCGGCTTCAGTGTTGCAGCGGGGGCAGCCAGCTCCGTGCGCGTCTCGGGCTCGAAATCGCCGCCCTTGACCAGTTCCGCCCCGGTCGCCGCATCCTTCAGCGAAATATCATCGATCCACACGAGCCCTAACTCGTCCCCTTCGTCCGTCCACCGGGTGGCACGAACAAACAGACGCACGAATTTCGCCTGCGCGGGGAAATCCCTGATATGTGCCTCGAAACGCTGCCATCGGCCGTCACCCCTCAGTGTTATATCGTTGTTGCAGCCGGACATCCATCTGTCCTCCGCGTCGTAATGGTTAAGAGTCCCGATGAAACAATGACCCGGCACGGCCGTGCGGTACCAGAAGCTCAAATGAAAACCTGTTTCCGGAATCGCAATCGCCGGTTTGTACGCCGCCGTTACGTTCCGCTTCGGATCATCGTCGTAAATCAACAGCGCCCCTTTCCCGCTGTACACCTCGTTTTCGACGATGCGGACGCCTTCCCAGTCCGCCCATTTCGAGGGCGGCGGCGCGACCTTCGGCCATTCAACGCGGATGCGGTCCAGCGGCGCCGGATCGTACGGCGAGATATGGTGAGCCGCGAAATTAGCCCAGTACTTTTCAAGCACCGCCCGCCTGTCCGCCTCAGTGCGAATATTCTGATACCGCCAGACGTTGCCCGGCGAGAATCCGAATGCCGTCACGCATGTCATCCGCTCCGGCAAATCGAAATCGAACGCCTCCACCTCCAACGGCACGCGCCGCGTCCACCCTTCGCCCGCAAGCTCAATCGTACCGCGATAAACGCCGGCTGCGGCATCAGCCGGAACCGTTACCCGCACCCAAAGCGGCTGATTGCGGCCGGCCTGGACCGCCACGGCGCCCTCGCGAAGCGGCGGCAGTGGGTCCGGCCACTCCCCGATCTCGCAGGTCTTGTCAGTGGCTATGGTAGTGGTCACATACCGCACACGCAGGACTTCTACGGCCGTCGCCGCAATCTTCGCCCCCGCCGGCCCGGCCAGATCGCTCACCCGCACCGACACGTCAGCCGCCGTCCGGTGCGGCCGGATCACTAATTGTGCCGCCTCCGCCTCACTTCTGGCAGCGCTGATCCGAATCGCCTCGCCCTTTTCGAGGGGCACGGGATCACCCGGCCGGACTTTGTGACCGGACGAACACCACCACAAGGCAAGGTCCGAATCGTTGGAAATCAACTGTCCATAACCCGCCCCATACGCAAGGGACTGAAGAATCGCCACCGTTAGAATCAGAACTGTTCGCATCGCAAATCCTCCAAAACATATCGGCCCATTCTAACGCGCCGACGACGTTCATACAACCTTGCCGGCCCTGTAAAAACCCCTCCATACGCTGACAGTCCGCAGCGATGTAAAGTGACACGGACGTCTGGGCGAAGCATTGTGCGTTGGGGTATGAACGCAAACCACTGTCCAATTTGAAAGGCTGCAATCATGAAGAAGCAAATCCTCGCCCTGTTGACGGCGTGCTTTGTCCTCACGGGCTGCGCTACCACGCCCACACCCAGGACCGCCGAGAAGAAGACGATCCTTGACGCCCAGGTCAACGAAGCAATCGCCGTCTTCAAGGCAAGAATTCCCGACGTTCAGCTCTACTTCGACGAGTCCGTCGGCTACGCCGTTTTCCCGAGAATCGTCAAGGGGGCCTTCTTCGTCGGTGCAATGTCCGGCCGCGGCCAGGTCTTCAAGAACCACGAACTCGTCGGCTTCAGCCTCAAACGCGGAGGCTCACTTGGCCTGTCATTCGGCGGCCAATACTTCCGCGAACTCATCTTCTTTGAAAACGAACGCGCCCTTGAGCGGTTCCAGTCAGGTGAGTTCGCCTTCACGGCTGATGCAACCGCTGTCGCCGCGTCCGCCGGCGCCGCGGCAAAGACCAACTACAAGAACGGTATGGCTGTCTTCATCCTGACCGATGTGGGTCTCATGGCAGATGCCTCCTTAGGCGGCCAGAAGTTCACCTACGAACCGGTCGGCCAAACCGAAGGCAACTGAGAATCGCGCAGGGCGGCTTCTTCTCGCAGCCGCAGGTTGGGCACAATTAGAGTAGCGGGCAGTGCCGATGGCAGCGTCGGCTCTGCCCGAACTGCGCAAACTGCCAAAGAGCTTCAGCGGCGTCCGATAGAATCGAGGCGGACAGGTATCAGGCCTGTGAGAATCTTTCACGCATGCCCGTAAGGCCTTGTTGCTTCAAGGCTTATGTCTGTCGAAAACAACGGGCATGGGTCTTGATGAGACCCAACATTTGTTTTAAATTGACGTATAAAACAAATGTTTGAAACGCTTAAGGACGCAACACATGACGGCAGAAAACAAAATTGCGGCCGCAGATGCCCAAAACGGCCATGTGCAGGATCGGCTGCTGGATGCCGCCGAACGCCTTTTCTGCGAAAAAGGCTTCGATCGCACCAGCGTCCGCGATCTCACGCGGGCCGCAAACTGCAACGTCGCCGCCGTCAATTACCACTTCGGCGGCAAGGATAAGCTCTACCTGCAGATGTTCAAACGCCAGATCCGCCGCATGATGGATCGCCAGCGTGCAGTAATCGCGCGTATCACCGCACAGCCTGACGCAACCCTCGAAGACCTGCTCAGGGGCGCCGTGAGCGAGGCGCTCCAGCAGCTCAAGAGCAGCGAGCAGAGCGGCGCATTGATGAAGCTCTTGGCCCGTGAGATGCTCGATCGCCGTCCGGACAACATCGCCCTGCTCGGCGAGGTGGAAGCCGACTTCTACGGCCTGTTCGCCGAAGCGTTCCGGAAGTTCTGCCCCCACCTGACCGACCGCCAAATGCAGTTACTGTTTTTCAGCCTGGACGCGCTCGTTGCACACCCCGTTCTTTTCCACGAATTCTACAAGGATGTCATGCCCGATCTCACAGTGGAGGACCTCGTCGAGCACGTCGTCAAGGTCGCTGCGGCCGGCATTCGAGCCTACGCACAGGGAGGCGGCCAATGAACCGGACTCTTGCAGCGTCTGCTATTGTGATGGCGGGACTCGGACTCGGCACGGCGGGCTGCATGCTCGGACCGGACTATGCACGCCCGGTGACTCCGGCTTACGGGCCGGAGACGTACTTCAATACCCCGGCAGGGTGGGTCGACCCCAACAACCCCGAGTACATCGGCCGCTGGTGGGAAAGCTTCGATGATCCCGTTATAGACGGCCTGGTCACGCAGGCGCTGCTGAGCAACTTCGATCTCAAGGCCGCCGTCGCACGCGTCGCCGAAGCCGAGGCCATACTTGCCCAAGTCCGCGGCGCACGACTGCCCGAAGTTTCCTACGCACTGGACCGAAGCCGCGCCAAGAATACCTTCTTCTTCCTCGACGAACCCTTCAGCTCCCTTTCCACCGTCTACTCACAGGGTTTCTCCGTCAGCTACATCGCCGACATCTTCGGCCGGCTGCGCCGCAATGAACAGGCCGCCTTCGACGAACTGCTCGCCTCGGCCAACAGCCGGCAGGCGCTGGTACACTCTGTCATCGCCCAGGTCGTCCGCACCCGGGTCGCCGTCGCCACTCAGCAGGAACTGCTCGAGATCGCCATCGCCAACATACGCAGCCGCACACGCACCCTCGAAATCGTCGAACGCCGCTATAACCAGGGCCTCGTTCCAGCATTGGACGTCTATCTGGCACGCGAAAACCTCGCCGCCGTCAAAGCCGCCGAACCCGTCTTCCGCAGCAACCTCATCCAGGCCCGCAACAGCCTCAACGTCCTGCTCGGGCAGCGCCCGGGTTTCCTGGCCGACGTTCCCGAGACCCTGCCTGAACTGCCGCCGCTTGATCCCGTGCCGTTGGGTGTTCCGGCCGCGCTGCTCGATCGCCGCCCGGACGTCCGCGCCGCCGAAAACCGTCTTGCCGCCGCCACCGACCGCATCGGCGCCAGTATCGCGGCGCTCTTTCCCGACCTGACCCTCAGCGCCACCTGGGGCACCACCTCCGACAGCTTTCGCGGACTCGGTTTCGCCGAGGCTGAATTCTACTCCGCCGTCATCGCGCTGGCCGCCCCCATCTTCCAGGGCGGCAGGCTCCGGGCCGCCGTCGACGTCGCCCAGGCGCGCACCGAACAGGCCGCCGCTGAATACGCGCAGGTCGTCCTTAACGCCATACGCGAAGTCGAAGATGCCCTCGTCGCCCAGCAGACTCTCGCCGAGCGCGTCGACACACTTCGTATCCAGCTTGCTGAAGCCAGCCGCGCCGAAGCCCTCGCCCTGCAGCGATATCAGCGCGGCCTCGAACAGATACTCATAGTCCTCGACACCGAACGCCGACGCATCGCCGCCGAAAGCGAACTCGCCGTCGCAAAGGGCAACCTCTACGACGCACGAATCAACCTTTACCTCGCACTTGGCGGAGACTGGAACGTCGAAACAATCGTAGAAGAGCCGGAGTATGAGGATGAAAAGATATGACCGAAAACGTGATGGACGAAAGACAGAGAAACCCAATGCCTAAAATGCCGAAAATTCAAAGCAGGATCTGGCGGCAGGCGTTAATAGCCCTGCTGATCGTCGCTGCCGGCCTGTTCCTGTTCGGCCTGCTGACGAACATGCGCAGGCCGCCTGCCAGAATCGAACGCCCCGTCATGGCGCCGCTTGTCGAAGCCATCACCGTCCACCCCGAAAACCTCGAAATGACCGTCGAAGGCTTCGGCACCGCCCAGGCCCGCCGATCCGTCCAGATCGTTCCGCAGGTCAGCGGACGCGTCATCGCCTGCTCGCCCAATTTCATGGACGGCGGTTTCTTCGCCGCAGGCGAGCCCCTCATCACCATCGACCCGCGCGACTATGAACTGGCCGTCCAGAACGCCCAGGCCGCCGTCGCCCGCGCCGAGTTCCAGCTCCAGCAGGAAGAGGCCGAAGCCGCCGTAGCCCGACGCGAATGGGAAGCACTCAAACAGAACGACGAGGCCCCGTCCCCGCTTGTGCTCCGCGAGCCCCAGATTAAGAACGCCCGTGCGCAGCTCCAGGCCGCCGAAGCCCAACTTGCCACCGCCAGACTTAACCTCGAACGCACCATCATCGCGATGCCCTTCAACGGCCGAGTCGTCCAGAAGTCCGTCGACGTCGGCCAGTACGTCACACCGGGCCAGACCCTCGGCAGCGTCTACGGCACGGACGTCATCGAAATCGTCGTCCCGCTGGAAGACTTCGAACTGGAATGGTTCGAAGCGCCCCTCACCTACAACGGCAACCGCCAGGGCAACAGGCCCGGCCCTGAAGCCACTGTCATCGCCGATTTCGCCGGCGACGTCCACAAATGGCGCGGCCGAATCGTCCGCACCCAGGGCCGCATCGATCCCACCTCGCGCGTCATCAATGTCATCGCCGAGGTCGACAAACCCTTCGAAGAACTCAACGACGCCATCCCGCTTACCCCCGGCATGTTTGTCCGCGTCCAGATCAAAGGCAGGACGCTCGACAACGTCATCTGCGTGCCCCGATACGCCGTACACAGCGGCGACGAGGTCTGGGTAGCCCGTGACGGCCGCCTCAACATCCAGAAGGCCAAAATCGCCCGCGAAGACGACAACTACGCCTATATCACCGCCGGCCTTGAGGACGGCGATGCCATCGTCATCAGCCCGCTCGACGCCGTCACCAACGGCATGCTCATCCGCGTACAGCACAGAGACACCGCCCCGCCTGAGGCCGAAGTCCGGGAGCCGACACTGTGACGAATGACATCGAACAATCCAGAGGCATCCTCGCGTGGTTCGTCAAGAACCACGTTGCCGCCAACCTCCTGATGGTCTTCGTCATCGCCGCAGGGCTGCTTAGCCTCTCTACCATCAAGGTTGAGTTCTTCCCAGAGATGAGTCTGGACGTCATCACCGTCACCGTCCCATACCGCGGCGCAAGCCCCTCCGAGGTCGAACAGGGCGTCACGCTCCGCGTCGAAGAGGCCGTCGCCAGCGTCGACGGCATTAAACGCATCACCTCCACATCCGCCGAGGGTGCCTCCCTGGTCGTCATCGAAGTCGAGGAATACGCCGATCCCTCCGAGGTCCTCGATGACGTCAAGGCCGAAATCGACCGTATCACCACCTTCCCCCAGGAAACCGAAAAGCCCGTTATCACCGAGATCAAGACCCGCTACGAAGTGCTGACGCTGGTCCTGTATGGCGACGTCTCCGAGCGCACGCTCAAGGAAATGGCCGACCGCGTCAAAGATGATCTCACCGCCCTGCCCAACATCAGCCAGGTCGACATCGCCGGCGTCCGACCCTACGAAATCTCCGTCGAAATCTCCGAAGAAACCCTTCGCAAGTATAATCTCTCCTTCGACCAGGTCAGCCGCGCCATCGCCGGTTCCTCCCTCGACATCCCCGGAGGCTCCGTCAAGACCGCCGGTGGCGAAATCCTCGCCCGCACCAGGGGCCAGCTCTACACCGGCCCGGAATTCGAAAGAATTGTCGTCCTCACCCGGCCGGACGGCACCAAGATACGCCTCGGCGATATCGCCACCGTCATCGACGGCTTCGACGATTCCGACATCGCCTCACGCTTTGACGGTCAGCCCGCAGTACATGTAAAGGTCTTCCGCGTCGGCGAACAGGATGCACTCGAAGTTGCGGATACCGTCGACAAGTACGTCCAGGAAAAAGAGCCCACGCTGCCCGCCGGCCTGCACATGGCCGTCTGGCAGGATCAGTCCGTGCTCCTGCGGTCGCGCATCGATCTCCTCGTGCGAAACGCCAGATCGGGACTGATCCTGGTCTTTTTGTGTCTTGCCCTGTTCCTCGACCTTCGTCTGGCCTTTTGGGTCACCTGGGGCATCCCCTTTGCATTCCTCGGCTGCTTCGCTCTCATGCCTTCCTTCGACGTCTCCGTCAACATGATCTCGCTCTTTGCCTTTATCATGGTCCTCGGCATGGTCGTTGACGACGCCATCGTCGTCGGCGAGAACATCTATGAGCACCGTCAGCAGGGCATGTCACCGGTCGCCGCCGCGATCGCCGCTGTGCAGGAAATATGGGCGCCGGTGATGATGGCCGTCCTGACCACCGTCGTGGCGTTCCTGCCGCTTCTCTTCGTCACGGGCGTCGTGGGCAAGTTCATGCGCTCCATTCCCATCGTCGTCGTTCTCGTGCTGCTGGTCTCCCTCATGGAAGCGCTGTTCATTCTACCTGCCCACCTGGCCGCACTCCGCATCCGCCCCGAACGCCGGACGCGCAATCCGCTCACGCACTTTCATAGATCTGCCGCACACCTGTTCAAGCGGTTCGTCAATGGACCGTTCGCCGACCTGGCCATGTTCTGCGTGCGCAATCGTTATGCCACGATCGCCGCGGCGATCGCCATTCTTCTCTCGACCCTCGGGCTCATGACCGGCCGCTTTATCAAGACCACCTTCATGGATACAATCGAGGCCGACAACATGGTCGCCACCCTCGACATGCCCCAGGGTACGCCCCCCGAACAGACCCTTGCCGTCCTCAAACGTCTCGAAGAAACCGCCTTCCAGGTCCGCGACGAGATCGATGCCCAGCGCCCCGGCGAGCCGTCCATCTTCAAGCACATGTCCACCACCATCGGCGCCCATCCCGCCAGCGAGGCCGGCGGCCCCGTACAGGAAGTTTCCGTTGGCACCTCCGTTGCTCACCTTGGAGAAGTCAACGTCGAGCTGCTCCCCAGCGAAGAACGCCAGGGCATCAGCGCGCAGGCCCTGTGTAATCGCTGGCGACAGCTCATGGGCGAGGTGCCCGGTGTTTCTTCGCTGACGTTTCTTTCCGAAATCCATGTCGCCGGCGACGACATCGATATCGAACTGTCGCACACGGACTTTGACCAGTTGCTCGCCGCCGCCGAAGATCTCAAGCTCCGTCTCCGCGACTACGAGGGCGTTACGGATATCAGGGACAACTTCGAACCCGGCAAGGCCGAGATCAGGCTCGCCCTCACGGATGCCGGCCGCACCCTCGGCCTGACGCTCGGAGATCTGGCCCGCCAGGTCCGCCAGGGCTTCTACGGCGATGAGGTCCAGCGCATCCAGCGCGGAAAGCACGACATCCGCGTCATGGTACGATATCCGCAGGACCAGCGCCGCAGCCTTGCCGACATCGAAACCATGCGAATCCGCCTGCCCGACGGGGCCGAAATCCCCTTCGCCACAGTCGCCAAAGTCGATTATGGCCGCGGCTATGCCTCGATCCAGCGTGCAGACCGCCGCCGCGTCGTCAATGTCACCGCCGACGTCGATGACACCATCGCCAATGCTGATGAAATCAACGCCAGCCTTGAAGAGGAACTCCTGCCCAGCCTGCAAACCCAGTACCCTGAACTGAGCTGGCGTTTTGCCGGCGAAAAGCGTGAAATGAACGAATCCTTCGGCGCTCTCAAGACTGCCTTTCCCATCGCCCTGGTGGCCATCTTCGCACTGCTGGCCGCGGAGTTCCGAAGTTACATTCAGCCGCTCATCGTCATGTCCGCCATACCCTTCGGCATCGTTGGCGCCGTCCTCGGCCACGTGATCCTCGGCTGGATCATGGGCGTCACGTACAACATCGGCTTCCTGTCATTCTTCGGCATCGTCGCACTCTCCGGCGTCGTCGTCAACGACTCCCTCATCATGATCGACCTCATCAACAGCGAAAGCCGCGCCGGCGTCCCGCTCAGCAAGGTCGTCCGCGATTCCGTCACCCGCCGCTTCCGACCCATCATGCTCACGACTGTGACCACCTTCCTCGGCCTGGCCCCGATGCTCGTCGAAAAGAGCCTCCAGGCGCGATTCCTCGTCCCCATGGCCATCAGCCTCGCCTTCGGCGTGGCATTCGCCACCATGATCACGCTGCTGCTCGTGCCGTCTCTCTACATGATCCTCGAAGACGTCAGGAACCTCGCCTTCAAACTCCGCCGAAAATTCTCCTTCGCAGCGCCGACCCAACTCCCCCAAACCGCCCCAGACCCCGAATCCTGACCACGCCTCAGCTTGGTACCATTCGTGGCTATGGCTCTCCTGCATTGTGCGGGGTGATGACTCTTGAGATATGCGATTTGCGCCTACAACCATTTCTTTCGCATGAAGTAAACCAGCATCACCGTCGCCACCCCGATCATCACCGCCCAGACACCCATATACCCATACCGCCACTCCAACTCCGGCATGTGCCTGAAGTTCATCCCGTAAACGCCCGCGATAAACGTCAGCGGTATGAACACCGTCGCAATAATCGTCAGCATCTTCATCACCGCGTTCATCCGGTTGCTGATGCTCGACAGGTATATATCCTGCAAGCCCGACGTTACATCCCGAAACGTCTCCACCGTCTCGATCACCTGTATCGTATGGTCGTACAGGTCGCGCAGATAAGTATGCGTCGTCTTTGTGATCAGCTTCGACTCCGTCTTGTCCAGCGCGTTGACCAATTCCCGCACAGGCCACACGCTCCTGCGCAGCGCAATCAGATCGCGCTTCAGCAGGTGCACCCGCTGCAGCAGTCCTTCTGAAGGCTCACCGAACAGGTCCTCCTCCAGCGTCTCGAGCCGGTCGCCGAAGTTCTCCAGGATGTTGAAGTAATTGTCGACCACCGCATCGATCAGGCTGTACAGCAGGTAATCAGCCCCCGCTTTGCGAATCCTGCCGCCGGCCTTGCGAATCCTGTCCCGAATGACGTCGAACACGTCCCCCACCCGCTCCTGAAACGTCAGCACGAACCCCTCACCGAGAATCAGGCTAACCTGTTCGCTTTCAACCCGCTGCCGCTGCGCATTGTAGCTGAGCATCTGCAAGACCACGTAAAGGTACGTCTCGCAATCCTGAAACCGCGGCCGCTGTGTCGTGTGCAGAATGTCCTCCAGAATCAGCGGGTGCAGGTCAAAATACGCCCCCGATCTCGCAATGATATTGACTTCGTGCAGCCCGTCGATATTGATCCACGTCACCGTCTCTGCGGCCTTGAACGGCATGCACTCCTCCACCGACGCAACCTCTTTCTCCTGAAAGTGCGCCTCGTCATAATCCATGACCGTGATCCGCACCTTCTCGGTCCTCCGCTCCCCCACGTGGACCAGCGTCCCCGGTGGGAGCCCCGCCTTCTTCGACAGCCGCCTGTTGTTCCTGTTCGCCTTCATCCGTAATGCTCCCACAAGTCAAAAATGCGATCGGCGCCGGTTTTACACGCGCCGCATGCCCTTAATGACTCAAAGTCGCCCCTGCGCGTCTCCGGCGGTGTTTTCGGCAATCTGAACGCACCGCATGCCCTGCGCCCGATTTTAACCCCCATTCCGCCCCCGCTCAGCACATATTCTGTAATTTCCTTGCAATTCCTGAATAATCGGCTATGCTTTACACGTCATATCATAGGGCGCTCGACAGTCCCGGGAAAGCGAGGTCGACCATGAAAAACGTGTTCTTCATTCTCGTCGTAGCATGCATGACCGCATGGGTATTCGCCGCCGATCCGGTCCAGTTCAGCGACCCCAACCTCAAATCCATTGTCGAAAAGACCCTGGGCGTCACAGATCCCACTCCCGACGACATGCTCAAGCTCACCCGTCTTTATGCCGGCGACCAGGGCATCTCCAGCATCGGCGGCCTCCAACACGCCACCAACCTTACTTCCCTTTGCCTTCACCGCAACAACATTACCGACATCACCCCCGTCGCCGGCCTGACCCGGCTGACCTATTTCTGCATCCACGACAACGCCGTTGAGGACGTCGCTCCGGTCAGGAATCTCACCGCTCTCCTCAACCTGCTTCTCTACAACAACAGGATCACCGATCTTTCCCCTGTCGCCGGCCTCACCGAACTCACCAGCCTCTACGCCAACAACAACCGGCTAACCGACCTGACTCCACTTGCCAATCTCAAAAAGCTGCGTTTCCTCGACGCAAGCAATAACCAGATCACCGACGTCACCCCCCTTTCCGGCCTGGCCGAACTCACCGAATGCCGTGTCACGGGCAACCGGATCGCAGACCTCGCCCCCCTCGCCAGACTCGAACGCCTTTCGAGCGTCTGGGCATTCGAAAACCCCGCCCCCATCCCCGCCAGATGGATCGACGCCGAACTCAGTGTCTATCTCGACGGCACACAGTATGCAAAATTCGCCCCCAACGCCCCCAAGGGCAAACTCACCTGCCGCGGCGATACCGACAGCTTCATGATCAATCGCAGCAACTGTTTCATCCGTATAAAAGCCGATGCCGCCGGCATCGACCTGCCCGCGGGCGAATACCGCCTGGCCGGGTGGGAAATCGAGAAAAAGGCCGAAGACAACGCCCTTTGGAAAATGACCGCCGTTTCCCGCACCGAAGGTAAAGGCATCTTCACTGTCACCGACGCCCAGACAACGACCTTGGACGTCGGCGAACCCGTCGTCGCCGTTGTCACCGCCGCCAAAGGCCGTTCGGGCTACAGCTTCAGTCAGGCCATCACCGGCCGAATGGGCGAAAGCATCTCCATCCTCCGTGGAGGCCTCCGCCCGGCGCCCCCGCGGCTCAATATCCGAAACAAGGACGGCACTTACGACAAGACCTTCAACTTCGAGTATGGCTGAGGCGGCACCTGTTCGCTCTCGTGGCGAGAGCCCGAAAACGTCAAAGGCCCGTTCACCGCAACCCTCAAGATCGACGGCCCGTTCAAGATCGACGCAAAGCCCTTCCTAACCGAAGAGACCACGGAGACCACAGCCGCAAAGGTTACGGCACAGGAAGAGACCACCGAAGAGCAGTCGGCCGAAACGCCCTCGCGCTACCAGCGCGTCCGCACGGCCCTCCGCCGCCTCTTCACAAAAGACTAAAAGCACTGACTGACACGTGGCACGGGCATCCTGCCCGTGTGAACCAGATCAAGTTGCAGGGGCACCCTCGCGGGTGCCCCTGTCACATCACAGTTCATCAAAGCCCCTGCACCGGCCCCGACCCAGAGGGCCCCGACGGCGGCATATACATCGGCGGCGCCGGCTCGGGCGCCGGCGTCAGCGCCCCAATCAAATCATAAGGCGGCCCATACTGCGCCAGATAAATCACCGAATAAGCCCGCCAAAACACCAGCAGCGGCAGTAGAAACACCGTTCCGATATACGGAATCGCCATGATGCACGCCGCGCAGCAGCACGTCGCCACCGCGATGAGCAGCAGAATAAGCGCCACCGCCATCCCAAAGATAATCTGAAACAGGATGTAAAGCGCAAACCGCCCCTTATTCGCCCCTAAGAGCCCCAGAAACTCCCGCCACGCCGGCACACACAACGAACCCCGAAGCATCATCACCGGCGTCACGAAATCCTCCGTAAACTTACCAACCAGCGCAAAAACCACCACCAGCAACAAGAAAACCGGCAGCGCGCACGCCGCCACCACAATCACCGGCGCCGGCCCCCCGCTCTGCCCCAGGACCACCCCCAAAGCAACCGCCGTCCCGATCAGCAGCGCAAAACAGAAGAACCCGATGAAGAACACCGCCAAGCGAAACAGAAACAGACTGTTCCCCTGCAGCCGATAGTTCCGCCACGGAATTCTTACCTCCGCCCGGTTGGTAGCCACGCAGTGCAAGAACATGAACTTGCCCCGGCTGCTCAGCCACAAGCACACAATCTGCACCACAATTCCCACCACTAACAGCGTGCCCCCGACGGCGATAATGACCGGCAGGTTCTGCACGACCTCACGCTGGAACTGCTCCACTGAACCCCGGTCGAGGTTGATATTGGGCCCGCTGCCCCCGCCCCCGCCTCCGGCCTCCATCAGACTCGCCAACCACGCGCAGAACCCGATGATGAACCACCGCTCCAGATTGAACGGCTGAAACAGCACCACCTTGACCCGCTCGATCGCCGCCCCCAGCGGATCCAGCACGCTGATGTAAGGCCCGGCCCCGTTACTCATAGCATCCGTCCTCCAATGTAAATCAGCCAGTTGACAAGGATCGCCGTCAGCAAAGCCGCCGCCGTCGCCGCATGCACGCGCCCAATCACGCGACCCACCGGCCTTGGACTGATCGCCAACACCCATATCCTATAGGGAATCTGCAAAACCACAAACAAGAACACCGCCGGCCCCAACGGGTTGTAAGAAAAAGCCTCCGCCGCTTTTCCATGTGCCATCGCCGAAAACGACCGCGTCATGCCGCAAAATGCACACTTCACGCCAAAAAGCCGTTCCATCACGAAATGCAGCGGCCACTCTATGCCAAAAAAGTACACTCCGACCTCATCCACCGTCAAAACCAGCGCAACGAGCACCAGGCCCAGACACAAGAACAACACCGCCGCGTTTACAAGATTTCTCATAGCGCCGCACCATCAAACGCCGCGCAGTACCCGCTTCTTACAGACGCGCGCATTTTGGCTTTATGACATGAGAAATTCGGATTTGGCCTTTTGGATTCTTGAAAAATAATCTCAATGCCGGTGTCCCACGCCAAATTGCTCCGTGATCCGCGACACCATGGCATCGTCAATCGGCTTCTGATAAAACCCGTCAAAGCCTGCCGCCATCGCCTTTCGCTCCAGTTCCCGCGTCTGCAGGGCCGTCACCGCGACAAGCGGTGTCTTCGCGCCATGTTCGCGAATCCGCCGCGCAACCTCAAGGCCGTCAATCTCAGGAATGTTGATATCCAAAATAATCAGGTCGTACGTATTGGCCAGCGCCTTCTCAAGCCCGCTTGCCCCGTCGAACGCACAATCGCACGCGAATCCCGACCGCCGCATTAGCAGTTCCAGCAGCCGTTGATGGCCCAGGTCGTCCTCCACAATCAGGACAACCGGCTTGCCCCGCTCTTCTGTCGCACCCATATCCGACCTCCTGCCTGCCCTTGCACCCCACCCGACAATACTACGTCCTTCGCCGGCTGATGTAAACACAAATCCACATTGGCGACGGCCTTCCCTATGTGTCGACTGTTTCAAGGCCGGACTATTCCCGCCGCCTGCCCGCTTCCACATCCCCACAACCCCCGCACCCCCCCCGCACCACAAAGTCCAGTAACACCCAACAAACTCCACGTACGGCCAGGCGGCGGCGTTTTTCATGGCTGGACTGGTGTGCCTGTCAGGAGAGCGGAGCGATTGCGAAGAACGCCAAGGTCAGCAGCAAAGCGAACCAGAGCAGCAGCCAGGCAAACCGTTCGTCCTCCAGCAGATGTTCGATCCACAACCGCATGTCATGCCCTCGCGTCACGTGGCGATGTCCACCCGGATTGTTCGCTACGGCGGCCATTTTCAACTCCTCTAAATCTTTGCCTCAGAATTATACCCCGGAATGCCGCCGAAGGTGCTGTGTCACATTTGTCGCCCCACCCGCTTGAGGATGTTGGGATCCAGATGCGAATACCGGGCCATGACCAGATTGCGAGCGAAGAAACCGTACCCTTTAGCAGCTTGCCGTTTCATTGACGCCCGGTTCACTGCGATCCGTCACAGTACATCTCCCTGAACACACGGTGAACCCTTACACGTAGACTTTATCCGACCGGCGGCGCATTGCAGCCGCCTCCGAAATCTGTTACCAATCCGGCCGAATGCCGATAGAATGAACCCCATGGCCGCAGAAGAGCAAAAAGAACGACTTGAAGCGATCAGGGAAGCGATCCGCAGTTTCCCAACCGGACCCGGTCTGTATTTCATGAAGGACGCCCAGGACACCGTGCTGTACATCGGCAAGGCCAAGAACCTCCGCAGCCGGGTCGCCAGCTATTTCCAGCCGTCGGCGGATCTGGCGGCCAGCCGCGGCGCACGCATCGTCGAGATGATCGCCAAGGTTCAGACGGTGGACTACCTCGAGACCAAGAGCGAGGTCGACGCCATCCTGCAGGAAGCCCGGCTCATCAAGGACATTCGTCCTCCCTATAATACGGCGATGGTCGACAGCAAGACCTTTCCCTATCTCGAGATCACCACACGCGAGCAGTTTCCTGGCGTGTATATCACCCGCAACCCGAAGAATCCGCGCAACCGCCTTTTCGGGCCGTTCACCGGCGCCCATGACCTGCGGGGCGCACTGGTCGTCCTGCAGAAGATCTACAAGTTTCGCACCTGCAACCTGGACATTCGTGAAGAAGACGACAAGCGGCGTTTCTTCCGGCCGTGCATCCTTTACAACATCAACCAGTGCACTGCCCCGTGCGCGGCGCGAATCAGCCGCGCGGAATACCGCAAGATCATCAACGATCTGATCAAATTTCTCCAGTCGAAGCGTTCCACCGTACTGCGCAAACTCCGGCGGCGCATGGAGGAAGCCGCGGCCGCCATGGACTACGAGGCCGCCGCAATCTACCGCGACCGCATACGTCTCATCGAGCGGCTCGACGAACGCGGCACCGTGGAAGGCAACGTCCAGCCGGAGGTTTTTGCGACCGACCCATCCGAGGCCCTGCTCAAACTGCAGAAGCTGCTCGGACTTGAAACGCCCGTTCGCATCATCGAAGGCTTCGACATCGCCCACATCGCCGGATCCGAGACGGTAGGCTCCATGGTCCAGTTCATCGACGGCCGTCCTTTCAAGGACGGGTATCGCCGCTACCGCATCCGGACGGTGGCGGGCATTGACGACTACGCCTGCATTCGCGAAGTAGTTACCCGCCGCTACCGGCGGGCGCTTGCCGGCGAGGAACTGTGGCCGGACCTTGTTCTGATCGACGGCGGCCTGGGCCATCTCCACGCAGCCGAGGAGGCGTTTGCCGCGATGCAGGCCCCACTGCCGGCGCTGGCGTCCATCGCCAAGCGCGAAGAGGAAATCTTCATCCACGGCAGGGATAAGCCCGTGAAGCTGCCGCCCAACGCGCCGGCCCGCAAGCTTCTCCAGTATGTCCGCGACGAAGCCCACCGCTTCGCTCAGCACTATCATCACATCCTGCGCAGCAAGAGGATGTTGAACGAGGGATAATCAGGAACGCAAACGACCGGCTGACCCCCAATCAGTTCAGGCGTGCGTACAGTCGACAACGATGGCGGTGATATTATCGAGCCCTCCGGCGGCATTGGCTGCGTCGGTGAGTGCTCGGCACGCTTTCTCGGGATCTTCGGCCGTGACGAGTATGCGGCGAAGTTCGCCTTCGTCCAGCATGTCCGTCAATCCGTCGGTGCACAGGAGGAAACGATCGCCCTTGGCCAGGGCAAACGTCTTGACATGCGGCGAGGTGTCTGCGGCGTCCATGCCGACGTACTTTGTGATCTGCCCTTGCGCCTCGTGACCGTCGGCCTCGTGCGGCTTGATCTTGCCCGCCGCAATAAGTTCGAAGATGACCGAATGATCCCGCGTCAACTGCCGCAGCCGCCCGTTTCGCAGGCGGTAAATGCGACTGTCCCCCAGATTGGCGGCATACGCCCGGCCGGCGCGGATAAGCAGCAGGACGACGGTGGCGCCCATTTCCCTGTAGCCATACTCGCCGACCACAGCCTCCATCCACAACTGCTTGTTCTGTTCGGCAAGGGTCGACCGGATCACCCGCAGCACGGCGCGCGGGCTGCTCGAGCGCAGCGCATGGAGTTTGTTCTCGATCATCACCGGCAGGTCTTCCGTGACGATTCGCGAGGCCATGTGGCCGCCGCGATGGCCGCCCATACCGTCGGAAATGAGAAAGAGGCCGATCTCCGGCTCGACGTGATGCGCATCCTCGTTGACGGTGCGGATCCGGCCCACGTCGGACAGGGCCGCCCAGCGAAAGGCCCGGGTTGTCAGTGCCTGTTTGGCGTTGTGATTCGCTTCGTACAGTTCCATCCGTAAGGCGTCAGTACGCCGACCTCCTTATTCGATCAGCCGCGTGGTGCACCACGGGCAATAATTCCAATACTCCGAATCAACCGACCAGCCGCATTTTATACACGTCTCGGGGAACGGAAAGACCGACCACGGCTTGCGTATCCTGCGATTGCACCACGGGCAGTACCGCATGAAGCGCATCAGCTTGCCGCCGCAGTGTCGACACGTGTCATGGTACGAAATCGGCAAGCCGTTCTTGTCCGGCTGCGGCAGGTAGCCCGCGCCATAACACCACGGGCAGTAGCTCCAGGCCGGCGAGAGACCCTTGTGGCATCGCGTGCAGATATGGCTGAATCGGCTGCGGTCGTCGAACCGGTTGCGGTTCGTCCCGCACCAGGGACAGATGTGCATCCGCTCGCTGACGGGTTCTCCGCACACCACGCATGTGAAGATGTCCGGCAGGACCTTGCGGTAGCGTCTTAAGAAAGCCTCGCGCCGCAGCTGCCGCCAGTCGCCCGGCTGGCGTGCTTCCGGCCGAGCGCCCAGACCGAGCTTCACCGTCCGCGGCATTGCCAGCCGCATCATCGCCAGCATCTCGCCGGCATTTGCAAAGCGGCTGTTGGGATTCACGGCAAGGGCCTTCTTCATGAACTTGACAAACATCGTGCTGGTCTGCTTGCGAAGGCGATCGTGGCCGCGATAAGGCCATGTGAACGGCCACCGCGGCAGGACGCCGGTGATATACTCGTAGAGGATCAGGCCCACTGCGAAGCAGTCGCTGCGATAGGTCGGGCGGCCGTACGCCTGCTCCGGCGCGACGTAACCCGGTGTACCGAACTCATCCACGGTCTCCATCCTGCCGTGCATCTTCAGGCCGATGCCGAAGTCGCCGATGGCCGCCCGGCCGTTGGGAAACAGAAAGATATTGCCCGGCGTCACATCGCAGTGCACCAGCCGCTGGCTGTGGGCGCAGGCCAGGCCCTCCAGGACCTGCGTGATAATGCCTATGATGCGTCTGAAGCTCATGGGCCGTGAGCAGTCGTCCAGCGTCCGCACCGACAGTTCCGTGGCCATGACCGCGTAGCCGTCGATGATATCGGCGTTCTTGACCGGCATGATATTCGGATGCCGCAGCCGCGCGACCAGCCGCACTTCCCGCAGCATTGCCTCGTTGTCGCGTTTGCCGTCCGGCTCCGGCTGGGGGATCTTCAAGGCCACCCAGATGCCCTCGATCCGGTCCCGCGCCTTCCACACCTCGCAGTATCCACCCTTGCCGATCCGCCGCGCCAGCCGGTACTTGCCCAATACCATGTTGCGGCGCAGCGGCCCTGCGGCGCCGGGCGTCCGGGTGTGAGTTCTGGCTTGTTGATCGTCTTCGGTCATATATGCTGTACGTTTCTTACACGTTGAGCGGCTCGTGCAAAAGTCCTGCGATACGTCGGTCGCAGCCCACCTCCTGCACCGTCCCGTGAACCAGCCGTTCCGGATTGGCAACGATCTTCGCCATTGTATCAGTCACCTTTGCCGTGCCTTCCGAGGCAAGCCGAACCGGGGCCCGGTAAACCCGCACCTCATCGACAAGATCCTGCCCAATGAAATCGGTCAGCACGGTCGAGCCGCCCTCGACGAGGAGCTGCTGGATCCCGCGGCGACCCAACTCGGTCAGCAGTTGATTGAGGTCGCACCGTCCGCCAACCTCACCGCCGGCCAACACCTCCACACCCCGCCGGGCCAGGGCCGCTGCGCGACCGGACTGCCGCGCAAGCGCTCTGCTGGTGATGACCAGCAGGGTACGGGCCTCGGCCGTGTCGAGCACCTTTCTATCATCGGGTATTCTGAGGTTGCTGTCCAGTATGATGCGAAGCGGCTGGCGCTGCCAGATCTCGCCGGGTTCGCGAACGGTCAATTGCGGGTTGTCCTCGATTGCCGTTTGGACGCCAACCAGGACGCCCTGGCAGCGTCGCCGGAGCCGGTGCACGTCGGCCCGGCTCGCCTCGCACGAAATCCACCGGTGTGCCCGCGAAGCCATGAACCCGTCAGCGCTTTGGGCCCACTTGGCGATGACCCACGGTCGGCCGGTCCTCGTGTACCGGCAAAACGGTGCGTTGAGCAGGCGGGCCTCCTTCTCGCAGACGCCTACCTCCACGGCGATTCCCGCCTGCCGAAGTTTTTCGATCCCGCCGCCGGCCACGAGCGGGCATGGGTCGGCCATCGCAATCACCACCCGGGCTGCTCGCGCCGCGATCACCGCCTCGGTGCATGGCCCCGTCTTGCCGACATGGCAGCAGGGCTCAAGCGTCACCACCATCGTTGCACCGGCCGGATCGCCGCCGCGCCGCCGACAATCCGCCAGCGCGTTGATCTCCGCGTGAGGCCCACCGAACGTTTCATGATACCCCTGGCCGATGATCTGGCCGCCCTTGACGATTACGCAGCCAACCGCCGGATTCGGCTCCACCGAACCAATGCCCCGCGCCGCAAGCTCCAGCGCGATCTGCATGTATCGCACATCATCCATCACAAAGCAAAAAAAAGGAACGTGCCTGTTTCTTGAAAGCAAACCTTCCGCGGCGGGTCAGCCCGCGGGATCAGTTATTTGCCTATCATCTTCATGAATTGCTGTTCGTCTATTATTTCTATGCCGAGTTCCCTGGCCTTGTCCAGCTTGCTGCCGGCGCTCTCTCCAGCTAACACATAGTCCGTCTTCCTGCTGACGCTGCCGGCGGCCTTGCCTCCGTGGTCGGCAATCGCCTGCTTGATCTCCTCCCGGGTGAAATGTTCCAACGTGCCCGTAACGACAATGGTCTTGCCCGCCAGTGCCTTGCTTTTCTTCTGCTTCGGAGGCGTGGGCCTGACTCCCGCCGCCAGCGCCGCATCGATCACCGCCCGGTTCTGCTCTTTGTGAAAGTACTCATAAATGCTCTGCGCCATCACCGGCCCGATCTGGTCAACCGCCTCCAGTTCCTCCACCGATGCTTCCATAAGTCTCTCCAACGAGCCGAATTCGTTGGCCAGTATCATGGCCGACTGCCCGCCCACGTTGCGAATGCCTAACGCCGCTATAAATCGCCACAGGTCCTGTGTCTTGCTTTTTTCGATGCTGTCTAAGATGTTGGCGGCGCTCTTGTCCGCCATCCGCTCCAGTTGCACAAGCTGATCGAATCGCAGCCGATAAAGGTCGGCGAAACTCAGCACAAGATTGTTATCCACCAACTGCTCGATCAGTGCCGGCCCGATACCCTCGATATCCATCTGCCCGCGGCCGACGAAATACTGCAAACGCTGCTTCAAGGTCCCGATGCAGCCCGGATTCGTACACGTGACGGTTGTGTAATTGCGATCCGCCTCCGACCGGACCTTTACCTCCACGGGCTTTTCGCACACCGGGCATGTCTTGGGTATTTCAAATGGGGCCGCCCGTTTGCCTTTGCTTGTGCCGGTTACTTTGACTACCTGCGGAATTATTTCCCCCGCCTTCTCGATGGTCACCGTATCCCCGGGCCGTACATCCAATCGCCGCACCTCGTCGAAATTGTGCAGCGTTGCCCGCTTGATCGTCGTGCCAGCCAACAGTACCGGCGTCAGGTTCGCCACCGGCGTCAGTGTCCCGGTCTTGCCCACCTGTACCTCGATCGATTCCACCGTCGTTTCGGCCTGCTCGGCGGCAAACTTGTACGAGATGCACCAACGCGGGGCGCGGCCCGTCGTACCCAAGACTTCTTGCTGATCCAGCCGGTTTACCTTCACGACCATCCCGTCGATCTGGTAATCCAGTTCGGTCTTCTTGTGTTCCCAACTGTTGCAGATCTCGATCACCTCGTCGATATTGGCCGCCTTGCGATTGTTCGGGTTCACGGGCAGCCCCAGGCGCTTGAACCGGTTCAGAATTTCGTAATGCTCCTCGCCCAAGGGCTCACTGCACTCGCCCACCGAATAGGCGAAAAACGCCAGCTTGCGCGTGGCGGTAATCTTCGGATCCAGCAGCTTCAGCGAGCCGGCGGCTGCGTTGCGGGGATTGGCAAACGCAGGCTCGCCCGCCTCGTCACGCGCCTTGTTGAGTGCCGCAAACGCCGCCTTGGGCATGTAGACTTCGCCGCGCACCTCGATGACATCCGGAATCTGCCCGCCGTCCCTCAGCGCCAGCGGTATCGCGCGGATGGTGCGAATGCCCGCGGTTACGTCGTCACCCCTGGTCCCGTCACCCCGCGTGGCCGCCTGCACCAGCCGGCCCCCTTCGTACCGCAGACTGACCGCCAGGCCGTCGATCTTCAACTCGACCACGTAATCGTAATCCTCGCCGCGCAAGGCTTTCGCCACCCGCTTGTCAAAGGCCCGCAGTTCGTCCGGGTCGTATGTGTTGTCGATGCTCAGCATCGGCACGGCATGGCGGACCGTCGCAAACGCCTCCAGCGGCTCGCCGGCCACACGCTGGGTCGGCGAATCGGGTGTCACCAGCTCCGGATGTTGTGACTCCAGCTCCTTGAGTTCAGCAAAGAGCATGTCGTATTCACGGTCGCTGATCTCCGGTGCATTCTCGACATAATAAAGCCGATCATGCCGCCGAATCTCTTCCCGCAACTCCTCAATCCGCTGTGCAATGTCCTTAGCCATGACCGGTCTTATACGACCCCTTCGACGCTTTTGCAAGCCTCTAACGGCCCTCCAGAATCGAAAGCACCGTATTTCTATATCGACCTGCACCAGGCCTTATAACCGGGAGAACCGGCAACAGGAGCCGGTTTTTTGCAGATGTGACGGCTTGGGGCGCGTACTGGTCGGCCTACATCAAGAGTCGCGCCGCCCAGGCCGGCAAGAAAGTCCGATGTCCGAAGCGAGCGCCTCAAGCAGCGGTCCGACAATGAAGCGTACCTCACGTACATCCCGGGCAAACAATACGCCATCTACTTTCCCAACGGCGGACAGATCGAACTTGTCATCGACCCGCCTGCCAAAGGCAGCTACAGTATTCACGTGCTCGATATTGCCCAAAGCAAATGGTCCGACCCGATCGGCCCGCTCGACACCAGTATGAAGAGCCTCACCCAAAGCGCGCCCGAAGGTAAACATACTCTTGTGCTCGTCTCGGCGCAATGAAAGAACTGGGGCATTTGCTTTCGGCTGTTTGAAAGAGCGCCTTTTCCCGCGGCAGTCGACCGACGGATGTGACTATCGGTACGCTTCATGCCCGTGATCGTCGAGCCGCCATGATGGTAAAATAGGCAGACTTGACCCGGCCGGTGGGGTGGGTTATATTTTGAGACCGTACGGGCAATATACGATTCGTATCGTTTAACTTTTTGGGGGAAGTCATGAGAAAGACACTTCTTTGTGTTATCCTGGCGGTAATGCTTGTAGCAGGCAGTGCGCAGGCCTTGATGATCGAAGAATCATCTGTTCGCAAACTGACTGCCGGGCAGGAGTACCTGATTGATCCGTGGCCGGGCGCGTTTGCGTTCGACGGGGATCGGGTGGTGTGGATCGTTTGGGAGTTGGACGGGACATTTGCGCTGTATTGCCTGGATGCCGCGGGCGCCGCAGAGCCGGTGGTCCTGGATGTGAGCAGTTCTTTGCCGCTTGGGGTGGCGATCAGCGGCGACAAGGTTGTCTGGGACGTGGCGGATGGCGAAAGCGGCGAGTCGAATATTCTGCGGGTGATCGATTTGTCGCTGCCGGAAGAGTCGCGGACGTTTGATCTGCATGCGCCGCACGATTTGGCGGTGGGGCGATATGCGATTGACGGCAATCGTATCGGCGCGGTTTGGACAAACGGCGAAATATCTTTTCTGGAAGTGATTGACGTGTCGGATCCGGCGGCGCCGGTCAATTATCCGCTGGCGCCTGTTCAGGTGTGTGTTCGGGCGGTGGCGGTGCATGGGCCGTATTTTGTGTTTTCGTATTTATGTGAGGACGGGTCTGGTGAAAGCGTCATTGTCGTCAACAAGGTTGACGAGATGGGAGGCGTGGGGTGGCAGTTCCATGTTCCTGGGACGATTGATGAGTTGGACGTGGATGATGACGTGATTGTGGGGATCGCATGGTACCAGATGTACCGGTATGACATATTTTTGATCGGCGGGTACGCGGATGCGGCGTCGGCCCGGGTGGATTACTTCTGGCGCAATCTGTCGGCGGCGGCGTTCGGAGCGGAGGTTGACGGGGACGTGATTGTGTGGCGCGGAGAGAACGGCAGCGAGGGGTGTTTGGAGGAGACGGGGGGAGATCCTTGGAAAATGTGCGGTTATTCGTTGGCCGGCGGGTATATTCGCGATGAAGGGGACGTTTGTGTGAGCATGCTGCGGCAAAGCGGTGGGTTTTCGCCGGAGTATCGAGGCGTTCACCTGTCAAACGGGCAGATTGTGTGGTCGGAGTACGATGAAAACTGGGTGCTGGACCTGTATTTGGGGGCGATTTCCCTGAGTTGCCCGGATATGGGGCTGGTTGCGGCGGATCTGAACGCGGACTGCGTTGTGAATATGGGTGATCTGGCAGTATTCGCGTCGCAGTGGCTGATGAGTACGGCGCCCGCAGGGCGGTGAGTTACAGGCGGGCGGGCGCAGCGGCGGCAGGGGTTAAGCGGATAAGCAGGACCGATGACGGCGGGCATGTGTCATCGTGAACCGTTGGCCCGCCATCCCTGACTCCATCATGTACTAACTGGAGATCTCGGGCGGCGTCGAGCCGGTAGATCTGCCATTGCGTCGGCCCATTCCAGGGGAGATTGGATGCCTGCAATTTCACTTTCTCGTCACCTTTGTGCAAATGGGCAACGATTATGGTTGCCATGGTTCGGTCCTGGTTGAGGCCGGCACAGACTGAGAGGTTTGTGTCGGATGTTGAAGCCTGGACCCTGACGGGGGTGTCAAGCAACATGCGAAAGGCGCGCATGGCATAAAACGTCTTGCGCGGCACGCCGTAGCGGTCGAAGAGGCCCCACCAGTTCGTATCGCCGCAGTAGTAGTTGGTAACGTCCACGGGGGCGGTCTGGAGATCGATCAGCGCGCAAAGGAGGAAGGCGGCGCCTTCCGGGCCTCCTATCCGTTCGAACCATTGGCGGCGTTCCAGCGGCCGCTCGGGGCCCATGATCCACTCGTTGTCGGGCAGGTAGTTCCATTCGTTGAGGTGGATTTCGGTTTTGGTGAAGCCATAGTCGTCGAGCAGGCGGCGGATGGCCCGAGCTTTTCTTGCGTAGAGGTACGGATCGTTGGTGTAGGTGTGCCAGGAGAAGAAATCGAGGGGGGCGTTGTTGGCGCGGCAGTGTTCAAGAAAACCTTTGAGGAAAGAAGACGGTTCGACGCGGTCGCCGACAAATTCGCCCTGGTGGCCGGCGGACGGACCGCCGACTTTGAGGGCGGGCCAGCGCTTCTTGATTGCCTTTGCCGCCTGGACGTACAGCCGGTAGTACTCTTCATCGGTGCCGGTCCACATGGTGGGACGGTTTTCGGGTTCATTCCAGATTTCCCAGTAGGTGATCCCGTAGTGGTGGCCGTCGGCCCAGCCTTCGTTGTAGTGGCGGATGATACCGATGCAGACGTCGGTCCACTTGGCGCAGTCACGCGGCGGGTTGACGTGGTATTTCTTGCGGGTGTGTTCGATGCTCTCGCCGAGGCGGTAAACGATGCCTATGCCGGCGTCGATCAGCGGCTGGATGTAGTCGTCGGTCCTGCTGAACTGGTAGTTTCGAGGGTCGGCGGGGTCTGCGTTCATATCCGGAAAGATGGCGTGGATGTCGACGACATCGGGGTTGGGCCATTCGGGGTCGTGGAGGCGGGCGAGCGGGATGTCGAGCTGGCTGTAGTATGGCGAGAGGTCGACAACTTCACCGAAGTTGAGGGGACCGTTGTTGACGCCGTGGAGGGGGCGTATGGCGCCGACGGTTTTCGAGGCGTCAACGACCACTTCGGCAGATCGCGCGACATCGGATGTGCACACAATGGAGGCGGCGGTGAGCAGGATCACGAAAAGAGAAACTCCAAGACGCGGCGCGGATTCGAATGTCATTTCTTTTCTCCGGATTAGCTAATTTCACATACGGTCCCGGCCCAGCGGTGAGTTGCAGTCCTTCACTTGAAGGCTTTCGGTACGCGTGTGAGCACTTGCGGTGCTGTTGGCCGGCTGTTGCAGAGCTGTCATTAAGTGCTCCTTGTGAAACGGTTTCCGACATGCAGTAAACCAATTCGTGAGGCGGATGTCAACCACGGCGGTGGTTCCCGGACCTCGCAATTCGGGTTCGTTCCGGTAGCCGTTCTCAATATCATCTTAACATCCATCAAGCGTTCTATTTGCCGGCACTTCATTATTAGGGCACGGTTAAGACAATGTTAAGGCTACGTTCGTGCAGGTGTTTCAAATTGCGCGATCACGGATATCAGAGAGGTAAAAGCAACATCTGTAAGACTCAACGTTCATGGGCACCTCCTTCTATTTGCCTGGCATGTACAATATAGCTCATATTTTAAAAGTGTCAAATAAACTTGAAATAATTTTTGCTATTTTCTCCTTCGAGAATGGTTTTGCTAATCGGCCGGACATGTACAGTGCCATCGGCCCTTTCTGTGTCTGGGACAGTGCCGCGGGCTTAGTTTGCTGAAATTCGCATTTAGGGGGCAGCTTTTTTGTAAGGCATGGGTTTGCGGCTCGTTTTAATAGGTGAAAGCAGCAGGTTTTCGGAGTCTCTATGGGGAATGGTTCGAACCAGGGCGATGAGGCCGGGCCGTGGATTGCGGGTGAGGCCGCGTACGAGGCGTTTTTCCGCAACCACTACCGGCAGGTCTTCGCGGTGTGCCTTGGCATGTTGAACAACGTGCACGATGCCGAGGACGCCGCCCAGGAAACGATGCTGCGGGGCCTTGTGAAGGGGCCGGAGAGCGACGCAGAGGGGTTTCGATGCTGGATCGTGCGCGTGGCGCGGAACCTTTGTGTGGACGTGCTTCGGAAGCGCAAGAGGCTGCGGCCGCCGGCGACGGAACGGGTCGTACAGGCACGCTCGGACGTCAATGCACGGTACGACCTGGAGCAGGCGCTGAGGCGGCTGCCGATGGAACTTCGCGTGCCTTTGTTGATGTACTACTTTGACGGGCGAAACGCGACCAGCATCGCCGAGCGATTGAACGTTTCGACGGCGACGGCGTGTCAGAGATTGCGGATGGCGCGCAGGCAACTGCACGACCTGATGACGGGAGAGACCAAGCCATGAATGCACAATGTGAACGTTATCGGGAACTGGCGGCCGATGTGGTGAACGGTGTTGCAGAGCCGGCTCAGGTCGACAGACTCGAAGAGCATGTTGCGGATTGTGCAGAATGCCGGGCGTACTTGGAGGCGCTGCGGCGCGAGGACCTGCTGCTTGCTGAGTTGGTTGAGCGGCTCGATACGGGCATGGCGGGCCGCCGAGAACGGCTTGTTGGCGCGATCAAGGGTCAACACAAACAAACACGAAGATCAATGAAATGGAGCATAAACATGACAAGTCCTTTGGCAAGAATGGCCGCCGCGGCGGCGATTGTTTTTGTGGTGGTGTTGGGGGCCGTATTTTTCCCGGGGAGCAACGTAACGTTTGCGACGGTGGTCGAGCCGATTCTGAACGCCAAGACGGTGATCGTCGATCTGGTGGTCGGAGGCGAGGACGGCCCAGTGATGCATGAGATTATCGTTGGGGGACGGATACGCAGGAACATGTCGAATCTGCCAACCTTGACGCAGGTGCTGGACCTGGAGGGCGGCAGGATGCTGGCGCTGGACGATACGTCGAAGACGGCTATATACGTGGATATCGCGGGCGACGTGCAGGAAGGGACGAAGAACTACGTCGAGTTTTTGCGGCAGGCGATTCGGCAGGTGCAGGACGCACACGTGGAGGGATTGGGCGAGCGGGAGATTGACGGTGTGGCGGCGGTGGGTTTTGTCGGGCGCGGGGAGAATGAAGAGGTGACCATCTGGGCGGACGCCAAGACAGGGCATCCGCTTCGTATCGAGTTGACGATGGGGCGGGATTTCCGGGCGGCCATGAAGAATTTCCAGTTCGATGTGCCCGTGGATGCTGCGCTGGTGAGCATGGACGTGCCGGAGGGATATACGCTGGCGGATATGCAGGTTGATCTGGGCGACGCGACGGAGGCGGATTTTGTCGAGGGGCTGAGGATCTGGGCGGAGATCATCGGCGACGAGGTTTTCCCGGATGCCATCGGCACAGAAGAGGCGATGCAGCAGATGCCCGTGCTGATTCAGAAGCTGATTGCCAGGAGCATCCCGGAAGCGGAGGCGACCACGCTGGGGATCAGCTTCGGCCGCGCGATGCTGTTTCACCAGATGCTCGAGCGCCGGAAAATAACCTGGGGGTATGCCGGGGCGGGGGTGAGGTTCGGCGACGGCGGCAAGGCGGTGTTCTGGTATGAGCCAGAGGGGGCGGCGACACGACGCGTCATTTATGGTGATCTGAGCGTGAGGGATGTTGCAGCGGCGGATTTGCAGAGGTAGGTTCGAAAACATCTGGGGCCATAACAAATCCCAAACACAAAGCTCTAATTTCTGACAAATTTAGAATTCCAATCTCAAATCTCAAGCACGACAGACTGCAAGTGCTGTTAGAGCAAAGCGCACCTGTTGCGGCAGGTGCGCTTTGTTGTGCTCATGTAGTGGGGCGTGGGCGGGCGGTGGGGTAGAACCCTACTCTACGGGTTTACGAACCATGTAGAACCCCACCCTGCCGTTTCTTTGTGTTGCGAGCTACGTGGAACGCCGCTGCGGGGTACATGTTGCGAGGGGGTGTGGGTTTTGTTAGACTTGGCGGTGGGAACGGTTTGTTTGAGAGGGCTGACGATGAGACTGTTTTCGGTGTGTGCGGCGGTTGCGGTTGCGCTTTGCGGTGTCCGTGCGTTGGCGGCGGATGCGTTTGTGCGGGTGAGTCCGCGGGACTGCCGGTATTTTGAGTTGTCGGACGGGACGCCGTATATCCCGATCGGGCTGAACATGATTGCGCCGTGGGGGCGGACGGAGGCAGAGGCGCTGGCGAGGATGGAGAAGTGGATGAGGCTGCTGTCGGACAACGGCGGAAACTTTATCCGGATCTGGGCGAGCAACGATTTCTTCAACGTGGAGCATGAGAAGAGCGGGGTGTACGATGCGGAGAAGGCGAGGCGTCTGGATGCGGTGCTGGACATGGCTGACCGGTACGGGATTCGCGTGAAGTTTACGATCGAGCATTTTCGGCACTTCTTCAGCGAGCGGGAGAGCTGGGCGAACAAGAATATTCATCATGTGTCGATGGGCGGGCCGGCCAAGGACGTAAGCGACTTTTTTGCAGGTGAGAAGTCGCGGGAGCAGTTTCGGCGGAAGCTTGACTGGTATGCGCGGCGGTACGGCGACCGGCCGACGATCTTTGCGTGGGAGTTGTGGAATGAGGTGAACTGCGGAACAGGGGGCGGCGTTACGATTGAGGCGGCGGCTGAACAGATGGAGTGGACGCGGGTGATGTTGGAGGCGCTGCATGAGCGGTTCCCACGGAATCTGGCAACGCAGAGTCTGGGCAGCTTTGACAACGATCGCGTGCGGGAGTTGTATCGCGAGCTTTCGTGCATGCCGGGTAACGACATGGCGCAGGTGCATCGGTATCTGGATCTGGGGGCGAGCCTGGCGGTGTGCAAGGGGCCGGTTGATGTGCTGGCGGCCGATGCGGTGGCGGAACTGCGGGCGTTTAGGCCGGGCAAGCCGATCCTGTTGGCGGAGTCGGGCGCGGTGGAGCCGTCGCATTCGGGGCCGTTTAAGCTTTATGATAAGGATCGGGCGGGGATCATTCTGCATGACGTGGTGTTTGCGCCGTTTTTTGCGGGGGCGGCGGGCGCGGGGCAGTGCTGGCATTGGGACAGATATGTGGAGGCGCGGGACCTGTGGTGGCAGTTCGGGCGGTTTGCGGAGGCTGTGAAGGGCCTTGACCCGGCGGCGGAGGGGTTCGAGCCGGTGCGCTTGGACCAGGGTCGATTGCGGGTGTATGCGCTGAAGGGCAAACGGACATTTGTCGCATGGTGCCGCGACACGCAGAATATGTGGGAGACGGAGTTGGCGCAGGGACTGGCGCCGCAGACATTGGCCAATGTGACGCTTGATCTGCGGGGGGCGCGGCTGCCGGAGACGGCGACGATGGCCGACCTTTATGACCCGTGGACCAACAAGCATGTCACGGCGGCTGTCGAGGACGGCAGGATCCTGCTGCCGCAGATTGTGCGATCGGCGGTTGTGCGCATTGGCCTGGACGAGAGCCGTTAGTTCTCCTGGATTTGAAGATGCGAATTAGGTGAAGGCTGCGGGTCTGACGATTGCCTGTGTTTGCGCAGTGTAGGAACCGACAAAAAAACGGGCGTCCTGTGGAGGGCGCCCGTTTCGTTGTTGAATGCTGTGGGGGTTATTCCAGGGGTTTGACGCGGACGTTGCGGAAGTAGATGGGTGCGCCGGCGTGTTTGCCCTGCAGGCCGATGTAGCCTTTTGTGGGAAGTTCGGCGAACGGGGTGCTGAGCCATGCGGGGATTTCGCTGCCGTCGGGATTGGTTTTTGCACTCGTCCAGAGGGCCATGTCCATGTCGGTGACTTTTTCGCCGTTGAGGACGACCTGGATGTTCTGGCCGCGGCAGGTGATGGTCATTTTGTTCCATTCGCCGGGTTTCTTGACCATGCTCTTTGTGGGGGCGAGGTGGCCGAAGATGGCGCCGCACTGCCAGGTCTTGGGGCTCTCGGCCCACTGCTTGGCGAAGTCGTCGGCGATCTGAATTTCGACGCTGTGGGGAATCCAGTTTTCGCGGTCGGTGCAGTAGACGATGACGCCGCTGTTGGTGCCGGGGTCGGTCTTGAACTCGAGGTCGATGACGAAGTTCTCGTACTCTTTGTCGGACCAGATGACCTGGTCTTCGGTGGCGGTGAGGACGCCGTCGGTGACGGACCAGACGCCGGCGGGGAAGACAGCGTTGGACAGATCGGCGGCGAAGAGGGGCTGCCAGGCGTCGGCGAGGGCCTTGGGGGCGTCGGCCGGGCCGGCCAGTTTCTCCTTGCAGGATGCCAGACTCAGGGTCATACAAACCAGTAAAAGAACCATGGTTACTTTCTTCATCATTGATCCTTTCAAAAAAACGTAACGAATTGAAGAACGTGATACTCATGATAATGTCGGGTCCGGCAATAGCAAACAGAAAAACGGTTGACCGGAAGCGGGGGCGGGGTATAATTTGAGAAGCGGCGAACCATTTGGAGGATCCTGATCATGAAGAGACGCCTGAACGCGTTCACATTGATCGAGCTGCTGGTGGTTATCGCTATTATCAGCATCCTGCTGTCTGTCCTGCTGCCCGCCCTGAAACACGTCAAAGAGCAAGGTAAGCGTGCGGTTTGCCTGAGCAATCTTCGGCAGATGATGATCATCTGGTACCTTTACGCAGATGACAATAACGACAGAATTGTCAACGGAAACACAAGTCTTGATACCGCGCAGCCGGACCCAACGAAAAAGTTCAACAAGGACGATTCCTGTTGGGCGTATTGGGCCGGCCACAACGCCACAATACCCGAGAAGATCAAAGGTCTTGAAGATGGGTTGTTGTTTCCATATTGCACAAGCGAAAAGATTTACAAATGCCCTGCCGGCATGCGAGATGAGGTTATCACGTATGCCATTGTCGATTCGATGAACGGGTATGACAAGATCCCCGGGGCGCCAGACATAATCAAGAACCGCGGACAGATCAAGAGCCCGGCGACGCGAGTGGTATTCCTTGATGAGGGGCTGTTGAGCCCAGCAAGCTGGACCGTCTGTTATGACGAGGAGCGGTGGTGGGACCAGATCACGGCACGGCATGGCAACGGTACCAACTTCGCTTTTGCCGACGGGCACAGCGATTACAAGAAGTGGGGTGACGAGCGGACGCTGCAGGTTTGCAACGCCGACTATGACGAGTGGCAGAATACGCTGCGGCTTGGTCCGCTGGCGACGCAACCTGGTAATGAAGACCTTCACTGGGTGCAGATGCGGGTCTGGGGTAAACTGGGTTATGCACCCAAGGCGGCGCCTTAGCCATCCTGCGGCAAAGGCACTTCGCCAGGAGGTGGAGGTCGGTACAATTGTCGTCAAGTCGTGGCGGCCGGCCGGAAATTCCGAATCCTTGTCGGGGAGGGGAGGGACTTATTTGACGGGCGAAGGCACACCCAAAACCGCAAATTCGTTGACAGGCAGGTCGGAAGAGCGTATAGATAGCCGTTCGCAGCTCGCGGGCGGTTAGCTCAGCTGGATAGAGCGCCTGCCTTACAAGCAGGAGGCCACAGGTTCAAGTCCTGTACCGCCCATTCAAAAATTTCCGTTTTTCACACTGAAAACGGGGATTTTGCTTTTCTTTACCAGTTCCGATTGCTCCACTATTTCCTTTCTGCGGCAATTCTGCGTCAGAGACATTCGGGTTCGGAGTTACTTTGTGTGTACTTCCTGTAGCCTGTGGGGAAGAATTGAGAAGTTGTCCCATCCGTAGTTGGAGGTTGAAAAGAAGATATGGCTACTCCGGCCTGAATCGTGTAGGATCAGGCCAGCAAATTTCAACCATTTTCGAAAGGAGTAGCCATGAACGGATTGTATCAAGTCGCGGGCAAGACGGACACTCGAAAAATCGCCGAATTCCTCAGTCAGGACGGGCAGCTCTTGCTGCCGTTTCTTGAGTTGATCTGCAACGCCGAGCAGGCGGTTGATGAAGTGATCAAGGTGACCGGCAAGGCCGCCGTCGAGGCTATCCTGCTGCTTAGTGCCCAGCAGGTCGCCGGCCCCAAGCAGCCGGGTAAGGCCAAGGACATCAACTGGCACGGATGGCAGCCAGGGGTGGTCTCGCTGGCAGAGCGAAAGCTGCGGATCGAGAAGCCGCGACTTCGACGCAAAGGCAAAGGCGCCGGCACCGAGGTACCGATTC
>Ga0209407_1000150_pt1 | contig 100544 bp, 80 predicted proteins | sample AD_JPNHG3_MetaG_FD_184410 | JGI IMG/M metagenome (GOLD analysis project Ga0209407, IMG submission 184410) | Active sludge microbial communities of municipal wastewater-treating anaerobic digesters from Japan - AD_JPNHG3_MetaG (SPAdes) (version 2) | ecosystem: Engineered > Bioreactor > Anaerobic... | reverse complement strand
GTCGAAATAATTGTATACATATCGACCTCCCTGTCTTAACTTTATATCCAATAAAGACATCGGTTGGTCGATATGTTTTTGTTGATAAACCATTAAAATTAGTCGCCTAAAAAGTGCGAAAGTTTACAATCCAGAGGAAACGATGTTAATTAGCCTTGTGAAGCTTTTTCTGAGTTTATTCCAATCGCGAAAACAGCTATTGCTCGAAAATGCCTTGTTACGGCAGCAGTTGATTATCTGCCAGCAGTCGGTCAAACGACCCAAACTCAAGCCACAGGATCGCATTGTTTTGGTCTGGCTGTCCAGAGTCTTTTCCAAATGGAAGGAATCGTTGGTGATCGTCAAACCTGAAACCGTCATCGGCTGGCATCGTAAGGGATTTAGGCTCTACTGGCGCTGGAAGTCACGAAAAGCCGGCAGACCAGCGATTGACTGGCCGCTGATTAAGCTTATCCGAAAGCTCCAGAAGGAAAATCCGCTCTGGTCACCGCAGCGGATTCAGGGCGAACTGGCCAAACTCGGATTTAACGTCTGCGACAACACCGTTCTTAAATACCTACGGAAGCCGAAACCTGACGCCGACAAACGCCAGCGGTGGCGAACTTTTTTGAAAAATCACGCCCACTGTATCGCTGCCATCGACTTCCTTGTCGTCCGGACGCTGTTCTTCAGGGCAATCTATGTATTCATTGCCATTTCGCACGAACGGCGAAGAATCCTGCATTGGGGCATTAGCAGTAAGCCGCACTCCCAATGGGCCATCCAGCAACTGCGTGAGACCTTTGCATTCGACGAATCCACCAAATATGTTATCCGCGATAATGACGCTATCTTCAGAGAAGAGTTCAAGCAGCATATCAAACGCTTCGGCCTAAAAGACACGCCCACCGCGCCGCATTCCCCGTGGCAGAACCCAATTGCCGAACGGGTCAATGGCACACTACGACAAGAGTGCCTGAATCATGTCATTATCCTGAACGAGAAACACCTGCGGTCGGTGCTGACCGATTACATTGACAACTATTACAACGTCAGCCGCACTCACATGTCGCTGAACAAGGACTCGCCTGTCCCTCGCCCGGTTCAGACTTACGGCAAAATTGTGAGCAAACCCGTCCTCGGCGGCCTGCATCACGTCTATACCCGCGTTGCCTGAAATGTGAGCTATTCATAGGCACCACGCCCACAGTCTGCGCCGATATCGAAAAATCAAAGAATTTTCACCGTTGGGTTCAGCGGAACCCGCCCAAAATCTGTCCATCTGAACTTATGAAAGAGCAATTCCAACCTGCGTCTATCTCACAAAACGTCCAATTCAGGCGTCAGATGGGTTTTTGCGTAAGACACCGACTTTGTACGTCAGTATCGTGCTGTTGTCCGTGTCCCCAATGACATAGACTGATTTGGCATGACAAAAAGTAGCAAGTGACAAGATTGAACAAACGGCAGCCCTGATAAAAGTTTTCTTCCCTATCACAGCCAATCTCCTTTCAATAACCCCCCATTTTCTGATTGAAGCCCTTTTTATGGAGCCGACCCCATGAAAAAGGGAGCACCGCTACCGGCACTCGCCTTCTGGGGCACCATCTTTGCACGCCTCTTCACGGTAAATGTAGCGATTTACGACGAGACGCTCAAAGCCCAGTGGACTTTCAATATTCAGTTTTCAACTAATAATGATATAAAATCGCTTCTTATCGGTCAATGAAAAATTGCTATCTGGTTTCAATGAAATACTGGTTATTGCGTGCAAAGAGCATAAGTTGTTGTGAGCAAAATATTTACAATCTTTTCACGCTCTCAAGTTATTTCCATGCGACAAAATCACTCGGCTACGATGACCTGAGCCTGCTCGAGGATACGGCCGCATAATTGTTTAGAGCGGCCATGCGGAAAATCAACGACCTTATGTTTAATGTCTTGCAGGCTAATACCGATGAGTTCTTCTCGTCCATAAACTAAGAACCTGTTGTCCAGCGCCTGCAACTGCTCCATCTTGGCGCAATTTAGGCTGCCACGCTGGCCACGTTTGCCTGTGTTGCGACATCTGGCTTGTGTTTGCCGTTACGGCCGGCTCATCCGGAAACCGGGCACAGCCGGGCTGACTTTTGCAAAGTGCCCCCAACTTTTACCCCCTACTGTACCCCCTGTCTATGGACGCAAAGGGGTGGTTCCTGGCAAAGATTGGCAAAAGTCGCCTGAATTGAAAGGCGCATTAAAGAGGGCTGAAATCGCCGACATTTTGCGAAAAACCGCGATTTCAGCCCAAAAATGAAGCGGAGGAGGAGGGATTCGAACCCCCGGCGGGTTGCCCCGCAACGGTTTTCAAGACCGTCACCTTAAGCCACTCGGTCACTCCTCCAGAGCGGTCCTTTATTAGGACGTAATCCTTTGGCAATCCAAAGATTACATACTGAAGGCATAAAATTCAAGAAAAATTGACAGCTGGATGAAACTTTGGTAAACTGAGGGTTGTCCAAGCTTTTGGAAAGGGTCATTTATGCGGCTTTTTATCAGTCTTGGCCAGAGCAGCGTCAATGAACTGAAATTCGACCAAGGACCCGTCTATGTGGGCCGTCAGATGGGCAGTCAGGTTTTCCTTCCCGACAAAGCCGTTTCTCGCCAGCACGCCGTTTTTTATACCACTAAAGACGGAAACTGGGTCATAGAAGACCTCGGATCATCCAATAAGACCTATCTGAATAGTCATCCGATTCACAAAAGCGAGTTAAAACACAACGATGTCGTGCGGATAGCCGATTTTTTAATTCGCGTCAGTCTGGAACCGGATGAAGACCAAAACCGCCGCAATGAGCTGGAGGATACGCTTACTGTCGAGCATACGGCTGTAGCGCGGGATCTGCACACGGTCGAGCGGAACTTTGATGCCCTCGATGCCCCCCCTGTCAAGTTTGCCGTCAAGCGGATCAAGCAGTATCATGAGGCCATCGAGCTTATCTCCAAAGCCACCAAGCTGGATATGCTGTATAAAAACCTGATGGATTTGCTGTTCCGCCAGTTTATAGCCAAGCATGTATGGATGGCTTTCCGCAAAGCCCCTGCTGGCCCCATGGATATCGAAGGCGGCCGACAGATTACAACTGAACACATTGACCGGACTGATTTGGCAGTTCCGGCCAGTCTGGCTGAGGCCCTCGCCGGCAATAAATACCTGCTGATTCACCAATTGCCCCGCCAGATTATAGCACGCGGCATACGCTCAGTGATGATCACCCCCATTTTGACTGCCCACACCTGCCACGGTGTTATTTATGTTGCCAATTCTACTGACCATCCCCATTATTCGCTGGCCGAAATGGATTATCTGATTCTGCTTTCTATCCATGTTGCCTATTGCATTGAAAAACTCTAATAAACAACAGGAAATGTCCATATCCTGCCTCTAAATTGACATACAAGTCCCTCTTTTTTCACATTTTTAAGTAAAAATTTGTAACCAACAGTCTCCGCTTTTCACTATTTTATAGAGATGCAGATGAAATGTGACGATACAGGCAGAGAACCATGTTCATTGGCAAGTGAATGCATAATATGGCTGTATTGAGGCAGAAATGATTGCTTGTTCAGACCAAATGTTCTATACTGACAAACAGATGATTGAACATCTGTTTGAACATTTGGTTATAGGCGCACTGCCCGGCAGTAACACAGCAGCGATAAAACCGCAGATAGACGGAGTACAGTTCGCATCAGCAGCCTCTAATAAGACATCTAATATCTTGTTTTCGGAATTGGATGATATCTGCCGGTCGCAGAAAGGCGATTCAGAGGCCTACCGTCGACTGATAGAACGGTACCAGAGCCATATCAGCCGGCTGCTGTGGAGATTTACACGGGACAAGACCTTCCACGAAGAACTGGTACAGGAAACCTTTGTGCAGGCGTATTTGTCCCTGCATACCTACAAATCGCAGGCGCCGTTTGAGCATTGGCTGACACGCATAGCTACGCGCACGGGTTATCGCTTCTGGAAACAAAGCAATCGCCACCAGCACCTGTCACTGGATGACGGACAATGGGAGCAGACTGCCGCTGCCGAGCCGGATACCCTGACACCCGAGCAGGCCGCCGATATTGTGCATCGGCTGCTGTCCCAGCTTCCCCCGCGGGATCGGCTGGTGCTGACGCTGCGGTATTTGGAGCAGTGCGATGTAGAGGAAACAGCCCGCCGGACGGGCTGGAGTCAGACACTTGTCAAGGTGCAGACGCACAGGGCTAAACAGAAACTCAAGGCCCTGCTTGAAAAAAGTCATATTCAATTTGAGATGGACTAATGAAAGAATTAACATTCAGCAAACTGGTTTCGCTGGCCCGGCAGGAATGCCCACCCGGAGTGCATGCGGCTGATGAGGTTATCGCCGCTTTGTCCTGCTTGATGGCACAGACAGCCGATCCATACCGGGCGTATGTCTGGATGGGAGCTTTCTCGGCAGCGGCAGCAGCTTGCATCCTGATTGCCGTATCGCAATTGGGACAGTCTGCAGCTGATTCGGTCAGCGAAGTAATGACCTTCGTTTCTTGGGTTGCACAATGAACATTGAACAACATCCGGGAACGCGGATACAAAAGCCGATGCTCAAGCCAGTGCTGTTGAGCATCGTGATTCTCGTGTCTGGTATTGTTATCGGATCGGGGCTGACGTGGCTGGCGTTACCCCGTCCGGCAATGCCGGAACTGCCGCCGGCTCCAGAATTCATCCGAAGCCGCATGGTCGAGCGAATGGCCGAGGAGCTTCATCTTTCTGTCGAACAGCAGGAGCAGATCAAGCCTATTATTGCCAAGCATATGAACGCCATAGATGCCCTTCGAGCCGAAGCCCAGCCGAAAATCCGGCAGGAAATCGAGGCGATGAATGAAGAAATCCTGCAAACCCTTGATGAAACCCAAAAACAGCGATGGCAGGAGCAGATTAAGCGGATGCAGGAAGGCTTCAGGCGAATGCATCGGAGAGGTCCCGGCGAGGAACGGCGAGACAGAGACGAGGGCCGGATGGGGCCCGGCGATGACCGCCGCGACAGAGATGACCAGCGGATGGGGCCGTTTGACCGTCAGCGTCCTGAGATGCCCGGCAGACCGCGCCGCCGGATGCCAGACCCAGCCGACGGCAATTTTCTGCCGGAGGTCCAGCCGCCTCAGCTGCAGCCCGGCACTCCACCCCAGCCGTAGCCGTATCAGGGCTTTTCTCTAAATTGTTCGACACTCCAGCAGCAGCTTATTGGCTCCATCCACAGCCAAAATCTGTGCTGTAGGCTCTTGTACCAGCCAATCGTCGATTACCTGCTGAGGATCCGTACAGGGTTCCATATGGATGGCGCGGACAGTAGCCGAGTCAATTTCTGTATGCATCCACAGGCGGCTCAAACGCCGAATCAGCATTGCCTGCCGATACGGCTTATGACTGAAAAGACGATACTCTGATGGCCGCCGATTTAAAATGGATTCCAGCGGCTCTGTCAATGGCCGTTCGAACTGGTCGCGGGTCTGGGGACTGCCGATGCCGTCGGGACAGGCCGCCAAAAACAAAATATGGCCGCCGTCAGCTGCTGCGCTGTGCGTTAATTCCAGTGCACGCTGGGCAATATAAAGATCCACATCATTGGGTAACCCTCCCGGCGAAACCACCATATAATGTGTCTGCTCGACCGTATGCACATTCCATTCATCGGCCCTCTGAAAAGCCCGCGCACATACCTGCTGCGCCAAGCCCAAATCGGCCCACTGAATAACCTTGCGGCTGCTGATGACCGCCAGTGCCCAGAACGGCCGATCCCTGACAATCCGCTCTGCTGCCTCCAGCATATCGCAGGCCAGCGGATTTTCCTGACGGCCGGCACAGGGATGCCACGGATGAAATCCGGCACGGCTTCGGGCATCCAGCGTCCAGCGGTGATTCTGCTCAGCAACAGAAAAAGAACATAAACCCGGCACTATGTTTTTTATCGGATTAGAATAGCCCGCAAAATAATGGTGTTTAATATCTGACAGACAAAGGATGATCTCCGCTTCGTCCAGCCGGCTGTTATACAGCACATCTGTCCCTCGTTTAGTAAGACCAGCCGACTGAAAAGAGGCGTCCTGACAATCGTGTACAATCACCTCCCAGCGGGCAGGCAAATTCATCGAGCAGGCTGCTATCGTACGGAGGATTTCCTGATTGGCCGGGGTATTGCCGGGGTGCGTGCCGGTACAGATAAAAAAAAGCAGTTTCCGTGCCCTGCCAAGCGGTTCCAGAAGCAGCGGCAGAATTTCCTGATGCGGCAAATCGCGCGTACCGTCCGGAAGCAGGATGCCCACACATCGCCCCTGTGTCCGGCTGGCCAGCTGCCTACGGCAGGGCTCTATTGCCTGCAGGAGCAGCTGTCTGCCGTCAGATGGCGTTGCCTGGTGCCGTGGCTGAATAAATCCGGCCAAATTGGCTTGCGGAATAATCAGTTCGACCCTCCCCTGACCGTAATGCAGTGATAGTTTCATTGCATCTCCCGCAGGGTACTTATCGCAGCTTCAAGGTTGCCAGCGCCAAGACCGCAAAGGCAACTGACAAAAGCCAGAACCGCACAACTACCTGCGGTTCCGACCAGCCGGCCAAATGAAAATGATGATGAATCGGCGCACAGCGGAAGATGCGTTTGCCGCCGGTGTATTTGAAGTATGCCACCTGCAGCACCACGCTGAACAGTTCCATCATAAAGACACCGCCGATGACAAACAGCAAGATTTCATTGCGGGTTACCACCGCTCCGTACCCCATCGCTGCCCCCAACGGCAGCGAACCGATATCGCCCATAAATACCTGCGCCGGGTGGCAGTTGTACCACAAAAAGCCTAGCATTGCCCCCGAAATTGCCGCATAAAAGATGCACAGTTCTCCTGACTGCGGCACATGGGGCAGCAGCAGATAGCTGGCCCAAGTGACCTGTGCCGAGCGAGACATATACTCCGAAGCAATATAGCACAGAATCACTAACACTGTGGACATAATACTCAAACATCCCGATGCCAGCCCGTCCATTCCGTCGGTCAGATTCACCGCATTGCTGGTCGCCGAGATATAAAGAACCGTCACGATAGCAAATACCCATCCGGCCAGCGGTACCCCATGTTTATAAAACGGCAGCCACAGCCGGCGGGCATCTTCTATCTGGCGAAAATCCGAATACAGAAAGATAGCCACTAAAACAGCTCCCCCGAATTGAAACACCAGCTTTTCCCACGGTTTGAGCCCATCACGGCTGTGCTGGCGGTTTTTGCTGGTCAGCTTCAGCCAGTCATCCATAGCCCCAATGCCGCCATACCAAATCAGGATAAAAACTGCTTTGTGGATAAACGGATTGTCCAGACGTGCCCACAGCCCCGTCGCTGCCAGAATTGCCGTCAGAATAATAATCCCTCCCATTGTCGGCGTATTGGCACGGTCGCGCATCAGTTCGTTGAGGGCTGCATGATGAAACTCCGGCCGGTCCCCGACTTTCATCCGCATCAGCCAGCGAATCATCCGCGGCGCCAGCAGCACGGCTATGGCCAGACTGGTTAAGGCAGCCAGGATCGCTCGAAACAGCACGTCCTGATATGCATAGAAGCCGAGTCTATGCGTAATGATATCCCGTAGCCACCATAGCAGATGATAAATCAAGGATCACTCCCTTGCGTTCGATATACACTGCTTTTCAAACAAGTCCCGCAGCCGGACAATAGACTTTTCCATTCCGGCCGAACGTGACCCTTTTATTAATATTATATCGTCAGCTTGAATCCATTTATGCAGATTATCACACAACTGGTCTGTCTTTTCAAATGCTGCCATCCGTTCAGGCGGCAGCCCGGCCTGCACTGCTCCTTCCAAAACCGCCTTCGCAAAGGGACCGGCCGCCAGCAGGATTTCAACACCTTCGGCAGTGGCAGCGGCGCCAAGTTCCCGATGAAGCTGGGCCGACTGTGCACCCAATTCCGCCATGCAACCGGCTAAAAAAACCTTTCGCCTGCCCTGACTTGCTACAGAATGCAGACAGGACAGCGCATTGGCCATTGAAACAGGATTGGCGTTATAACAGTCATCCAATATCGTCAATCTGCCTAGAGAATAAATCTGAAGCCGCATTGGAATCGGTGTAAGGGCTTCGACAGCATGTTGGAAGTCCGATAAAGTAATATTAAAATCCTTGCAAATTGCCCAAACTGTCAAAACGTTCATCAGGTTTGCCCTGCCGGCCAGCGGTACTTTGATACGCCGGCCTTCTATGGAAAGATATCCACTGCATCCTTCGGTTTCCAAATCTGTTCCAGCAATATCACAGTCTGATGTTGTTCCAAATGTAACGACTCGGCCGGGAAAAATAGTCTTTATATGCGTCGCTAATTCCGGCTGGTCACCATTCAGATACACCGTGCCATCGGGCTTAACACCAAGGGCAATAGAGGCCTTTTCCTTCAAAATCGCCTCCACCGAGCCGAATCCCTCCAGATGGGCAGGACTGACCCGCGTAATCACGGCGGCATCGGGATTAGCTATGTTCGTAAGAACAGCGATCTCACCGGGATGATTGGTCCCCATTTCCAGCAAGAGAATGTCGTCATCTTTTTGGGCAGAAAGAATTGTCAGCGGCAGACCAATATGATTATTAAAACTTTTTTGGGCTTGTCGGCATTTGTAACGAGCAGATAATACCTGATAAAGGATATGGCGTGTCGTGGTTTTCCCAACAGAACCAGTGATGCCAATGACTTTGGCAGAAAGCTGTTGCCGGTACCATGCAGCCAGCCGTCCCAGTGCCGCAACCGTACTATTTGTTAAAATCATCGGAACACGGCACTCCTGCGGCGGCATTGCTATTTTTTCGACAATCACACAGGCTGCCCCTTTTTCAATAGCCGCTGCCGCATATGAATGGCCGTCAAAGTTCTGACCAGAAATAGCAAAAAAGGCCTGCTGCGGCTCAATCGTTCGGGAATCAATGCTGATGCCGCAGATATCTGCTGTCGGCTGTACACTCGGATTGAGCTGAAGGCCTTCAATTCCTTGAATAAGCTGCCGGAGAGAAATCGGATCCATCTTTGCCTATACCTTTGAAAGGGACATTATCCAACAACCTTCAGCACCTCTTCAGCATCACTGAAATGGAATTTCTGTGTACCGACTATTTGATACTTTTCATGCCCCTTGCCGGCCAGCAACACCATATCATTGGGGCGGGCCTCCTCAATCGCACGGCGAATAGCTTTGGCTCTATCCGGTTCGACTATCAGCCGGCTGCTGTGCGGATCTGAAAATCCAGATAAAATATCGTTAATAATCGCCACCGGATCTTCCGTACGAGGGTTGTCGCTGGTAACAATAATCATATCGGCCATCTGTTCGGCTACACGCGCCATACGAGGCCGTTTGGTCTTGTCGCGGTCTCCGCCGCAGCCGAACAAAACAATAAGCCGGCCTTTACACAATGGTTTAAGCGTTCCTAAAACATTTTTCAGCGCATCATCCGTATGGGCGTAATCCACAAACACCCCAATTTTACGGCGCTGTACGCCTTCGCTGTCCACCGGCTCCAGACGACCGGGTACCGATTCAAGAATCGACAGCCCTTCGGCAATATCCGAAAGCGTAAAACCAGCTGCCAAACACAGCCCTGCTGCGGCCAGACAATTGAGGATATTATGCCGCCCGGGCAGCGGCGTAATTACTTTTTCGCTGATGCTGTTGAAAATGATGCTGAATGTACTACCCGCTGCATCCATCCGATGAATATGGGCAATGAGATCCACATCACGGTCGATGCCGTACCAGAGAATGCGCGTAGCCGGCTCGATCACTTCCGCAATTGTGTGGGCTTCGTCTGATTCATAGTTCAGAATCGCCAGCCCATGCGGGGGCAAATCCATAAACAGCGACAGCTTGGCTTCGAGATAATCATCCAGTGTTTGATGATAGTCCAGATGGTCGCCGGTGAGGTTCGTGAATGCCGCCGCCGTAAACGAAATGCCGGCCAGCCGCTTCTGGCTCAAGGCATGACTGCTGGCTTCTATCATCATATATTCGGCGCCGCTGCGGACCATTTCGTCGGCAGCACAGGCCAAGGTAACGGCATCCGGCGTGGTTAGCGGCGCTGCCGTTGTGCTCGAACCGGTGCTGTATTCAATGGTGCCGATTAGTCCGCATTTGGCTCCGGTTCTTTCGATAACGGAACGAACCAAGTAGGACGTGGTTGTTTTGCCGTTGGTTCCGGTAACTGCCAGATTGGTCAGTTTGCTGTTGGGATTGTCGTATGAGGCCTGCGCCAGCAGTCCCAGCGCTCGAGCACTGTCCTCGACAAGAATACATTCGATACCCGCTACCGGCTGCTGAGCAACAATATAGGCCGCTCCTTGAGCGGCTGCCTGCCGGATAAAGTTATGTCCATCGGCTTGAGTACCGCGAACAGCAACAAATACATCTCCCGGGCGAACTTGACGCGAATCCGCACATACCCGCAGGCGGCTTGACTGGGTTAAAGACAATAATTGTGTAAATGTCATTCATATATCCTGCTGAAAACAGTCTGTCATTTTGAAAACCTGCATACTATATCGGCGTTTTTGCTTTTTAACAACAGCCCACGAGTCCATTTACTGGCTGTGGGCAAGCCACAAGGCTGCAATGCCTGCCGTCAAGGGAGTTTTGCAGATTAATTTAAATCCTGCCTTGTCCAATTGGCCGGCAAAATCAACCGTATTATGCCATCGGCGGATGGAGTCAGCCAGATACCGCACCGGATCTGACGCACCAAGCACGGGCTTGGCCAAATGCGGCATCAGGCGATTCAAATAAAAGTCATAAACCTTTCCCGCCAGCGGATGGCTCGGCAGCGCAAATTCCAGTATGCCCAGCTTGCCCTTGGGTTTGAGCAGCCGGCGCATTTCATTAAGAACAGCCGAACAGTCCGAGATGTTGCGAAGGCCGAAGGCACAGGTGATAATGTCAAAACTGCCGGCCGCCAGACCGGTTTGGGCTGCATCGCAGACATGCCAGGCAAGCGACTTGTTCTGCATCCACGGCTTTGTGCTGTACTGTATCTGTTTTTCGATTGCAAAATCAATCATTGCTTCACTGATGTCTGCCCCTGCAACCGTTCGCACCAGCGAATGCCGCAAAAAACTGAAAATCACTTCGCCCGTTCCGCAGCATAAATCCAGTATCTGCTGATGAGGATGCGGCCGCACCATCTCTACAAGCTTTCGCCGCCACCAGCGGTCAATGCCGAAACTAAACAGCCGATTAAACCGGTCGTAATCGGCCGCTATTGCATCAAAAACAAATTGTGCGTTTTCATTTGTCATTGGATTGGAAACAGCACAAAAATCATTACATCCCACAAGCAGTGGCTGATAATACAAGACCAAAGGTTTTGGGTCAAGAAAAACAGCAACGCCCAATAGACACCGCAGATGCCGGCAGCAGCCGACAGCATCAGGTTAAACGACCAGATATGAACCAGCGCATATACCGCTGCAGCAGCCGCAAGTCCCGCTGCAAAACCGAATTGCCTTGATAGTCGATGCAAAACAAAGCCCCGCCAGAAGATCTCCTCTGCCGGAGCGATAATCAAGCATAAAAGTCCTGTGATAATCCATGGATTTTGCCCAGCCCGCACAGCATAAACCGATTGCACCTGCGATGCGGCAAAGGGCAGGACAGCCGATGAGATCCAATATCCCAACCAAAATAGCCCATACAAAATAATTGCGCTTCCAACGCCGAGAATAACAGCAGAACAGTCAAATCGGAAAACCGCCTTGAGCATCTGCCAATCCAAAGCCAGTGCCCCTCCCCCAAGCACAGCAGTCATTACAGTCATTACAGGCCAAAAAGGAATGTCCTTTGTCCACGGACTAAAAAGAACAAAAAAACCTGCTTGAGCAGCCAGCAGCAGTACAAGCAGCGCTTTCACAAAAAAGCCCCCAGCAAAACGGAAAAAATCAATTGCATCCCGAACAATAAATGCAGTTGAGCCGTCTGTACATCCAGCGCAGCAATCTGCTCCGGCCGGCTGAGCCGGCTGCGCCATGCGGCACGGACAGTTCGTACCGCCAGCAGCAGTGTCGGAAATGTCAGCAGCGACCAGAGCGGTAGAATCTTTAGCCCCATAAGCGTCAGCGTTATCAGATACGCCAACATCACCAAACCGGCATATTCTGCCCGTGCCCAGCGGTGTGTCAGCACCGAGGCCGTCGTGCGGATGCCTGCTTGCGTATCGTGCTGAATATCCCGCAGATTATTGGCAGAAAGAATCGCCGTCACTAGACACCCAATCGGCAGCGAAATCAGCAGGACATCTGTCTGGTATGCGCCAGTCAAAACAAAGAAGCTGCCGATAACCATCAGCGGCCCCATCAGAATAAAGACAAACGGATCGCCCAATCCGCGGTATTTATAGCCTATCGGCAGCGCCGAGTAAAAAAATCCTCCGGCCAATCCAATCAGCCCCAGCAGCAGAATCGGCCAGCCGTAAAAGACAATAAAAATGAGTCCGATGCAGACTGTCAGGGCATACAGTACAAGACCGCCAGCAAGCACTTGCTTGGGCGAAAGCAGGCCATCCACCAGTATGCGGCTGCCGCCGAAACTGTCAGGAGTATCTACACCCTTTTTATAATCGAAATACTCATTGACCATATTCGTGGCAGCATGCATAAAAAGAGATGCCGCTGCAATAAACGGCAGCAGCAACCAGCGGCCGGACTTCTGCAGATACGGAACCAAAGCTGCCCCCAGTAAAACCGGCGTCATCGAAGCCGTCCACGAAAACGGCCGCGCAGCCCGAAGCCAGCAGCGCCACCCAAGTAATGACAATTTCACAGATGATTCCTCAATTCGATTTTGTTTCGGATATCGGGTGTTGTTAAATCCTTAACGGTGCTTCCAATGCTTTTACTGCTTGGATGAATGCCTCCGCCCGCTGGATGTAGTTTTTGAACATATCATAGCTGGCACAGGCAGGACTCATCAGCACCACATCCCCCGGTACCGCCAGATCGCTGGACACACGGACGGCCTGCTCCATCGAGTCGGCGTAGCGGATGATACAGTTGGTCGTGCCGGCTGCTTCTATCGCCTGTGCAATCTTCGGCGCTGTCTGCCCCATCAGAATAACGGCCTTTGCCCGCTTGGCAATGCACAGCCCCAATTCAGCAAAACTGATGTGCTTGTCATAACCGCCGGCAATAAGAATCTTAGGTTCATCAATACCATTGAGAGCAGCCATTGTGCTAACAGGTGTGGTGGCTTTCGAGTCGTCATACCAGCGCACACCATTAACCTCGGCGACCAGCCGGCAGCGGTTCGGCAAACCTTCAAATGTTCCCGCTGCCTCGACAACCCGTTTCGCTGGCACATTGAAACAGGAAACTACCGCCAGCGCTGCGGCCAGATTGGAACGATTTGTTCGGCCGGGCAGCTTGAATGCCGCCGCTGCATCATTCGGCACATCATCCGCACAAAAGGACAGACACCGCCGCCCTTTCTGGTCAAGATATTTCAGATACCATGCACGGGTAATGCTGTCCTCTGCATTAAAAATCGATACTGCCGGTCGGCTTTCGTCCAGCCGCTGATATTTGAAGATATTTTCCTTTGTCCGACAGTAAGATTCGAATGTGCCATGACGGTCGAGGTGATTGGCCGTTAAGTTGGTAATCAGAGCAATATGCGGAGCCGCCTGAATACGTGCCAGCTGGTCAAGCTGAAAATTGCTGATTTCCAGCACAACAATGTCCGCCTTATCGATATTGTCCAGATTATCCAGAAGGGGCTGATGCCCAATATTGCCGCCCAGCCAAACATTTTTGTAGCCAACACCTTCTTGTCCGCATCCGGCCTGCAAAAGATGAGCCGTAAGTGCCGTTGTGGTGCTTTTCCCATTGGACCCTGTAATACCGACAATACAGGCCGGGCACATCTGAAAAAAAAGCTCTAATTGCGAGGTAATCAGCAGGCCGGCCTGCGCTGCAAGCTGCACAAACCTATTGTCCGGCGGCACAGCAGGATTAACAATCAGCACATCGCCATGGCGAAAATCATCATCTTTGTGTCCGCCGAGATGGTATTCTATATCCAGACCTCTTAATTCAGAAATAGAATCCTGCAAGTCGCTTTCGCCGGCTAAATCTGTTACCAGCACTTTCGCCCCAGCCTTGGCAGCAAACAGCGCTGAATCGAGCCCTCCGCCGAAACGGCCCAAGCCCATAACAACTATCCGCTTGTTTTTGAAAAATGCCGGTTCCATCAACAATTTGCTTAAAAACGAGCCCTTGCCAATTCCATTTTGGCATCAATGATGGCCTGCTCAATGCATTTCTCCCAATTATCTCCAAATTGACTTTTATAGTGGGGATTTTCATAGGCATAGATAATTGACCGCGATGCATTAATCAAAGCCCCAAGGCCGTTTTGTCCGCAAAAGCGAACACAGTCAGGCGCTGTGGCACCCTGTGATCCAAATCCGGGCACCAAAAACCAGCAATAAGGATATCGCTGGCGTAAAGCAGCTGTTTCATCCGGACTGGTGCCCCCGACAACCATCCCGACATTGCTGTAGCCGCTTGAGCCGATGCGCTTGCTTTGGCCGGCAATCTCACCGACAATCTGGGCAAGCTTTTCGTACATTTTAACACCTGATGCATCGGAAAAGTCCTGAATGGTGCTGGCGCCCGGATTGCTGCTGCGAACCCAGACAAACACACCTTTGCCCTGCTCATCAGCTGTATCGGCAAAGGGCAAAATGCTGTCGGCTCCGGCAAATCCATTTATGGTGATAGCATCCGGAGTTATAATATCTTCCATATCGTAAAACTCCGGATTTTGAAGATGTGCTTCCGCATAAGCCAGCGCCGTATGCCCCACATCGCCGCGTTTGACATCACCGATAATTTCCAGCCCCAATGCCTCGGCCTCTGCAATAAGGGCATAATATGTTTCAATGCCTTCCCACAGATAGCGCTCAAAATAACCAATATTAATTTTAACCGCCGCAACCAGCGGGGCTGCTATTTTAAGTGTACGGGCACAAAACTCAAAAATTGCATCTACCGCCGCTCCTGCATCCGTCTCGTCGTTCATAAAACGATTTTTCCGGATAGGTTCCGGCAGACGGCCATAGACCGGATCCAGCCCTACCACCAATGGGGTGTTTTTCTGTTTGACAGCATCTGCTAAACGATCCGCAAAATGATTTGCCACTGAATTTCCTTTCTCAAATAATTCTGAAATTTCCTGTAAAGTTACGGGTATGTTACTATAATCAAAACGCTTTATCAGAGCAACAGCATTTTTAGGAAACCGGAAATGAAAAAAACGACATCTTCGGCAGGCAAACCAATGTTCGGTCTGCGGCTGTTTCTATTAACGGTGGCGGCGGGGGCAGTCGGCATCGTGATAGGCATTTTTTCTCTTTATCGTTATACGCCAGGGGCCTATCAGCCGCCAGCAAGCCCAAATTCAGACCAGATTAGTCCGTATCTGACTCATGAATTAGCTCCGGATTTTCTCAATCGGGTACAGTTAGACAAATCCTTCGAACTGATTATAAAACAGGATGGGCTGAATGAAATCATCAGCCAGCAGGATTGGCCTGCCGAGCTGGGAGAAATAACTTTTGACAAACCGATGGTCATTTTTGCCAATCGTGCCATTTATCTAATGGGCACGGTTAATTATCGAGACTTGTCATCCGTTGCTACCGTTCAGGCACAGCCAGTGCTGAATCCCGACGGCAGACTCCGGCTGAATATTCAATCGATTCGTCTGGGATTGCTGCCGGTAACTACATTGGTTGGTACGCTTGTCCAGCAAATATTGGACGCCAATCAGGAGTATTTTTCCGACCAGCCCCAGTTGGCAGCTGTCATTGAGGCCATCATCCGAAGCGAACCGTTTGAACCAGTATTTACCATTTATAATTACACTGTACGTCTCAGCCGTTTTCATATCGAAGAGGGGATATTGAAGCTCTATCTGGAACCGGTCAGGCCTTAATCGCCTCGTCGGGCTTGTTTTTTCTGGGGCATCCTTATCGGACGCAGCGATTCTTCCATCAATGCCTATCTCACACCCTCCTTTGCCAATTGGATTTCGGCAGCGTTATTATCGGCCTTTGCATTCTGCCCGCAATTTGCATCTATATTTTTCCGATAGCACAGACACAAAGACAGATCGTTTTAGATATACCTGTTCTGCAAGGAAAAACAGCCGTGTCATTGCGTGAACGAATTTTGGTAGTTTTGTTTTTTATGCTCTGCTGCTATGCGGGCTTGGAGTACTTGGTATTAAAAAAGATTCTGGCGCCGGGATTTGAAAAACAGGAACGCCAGCAGGCACAGGAAACACTTCGCCGCTGCACCGACGCCATTGGAACACAGCTGAGCGATCTGCAAAAGGAACTTTCGATGCAGGCCCGGTCTGGACGCTTGTATCCCCTGCCGACTTCATCCGATAATTCGCTGGATACACTGATGGAGTCGTTGGGACTTGATTTTGCTGTTATATACAATCTCAACTGGAAGCCGATTGCCTTGGCCGGCGCTGTAACGGCTGAAAAGGCGGATTCTGTGTTTTTCGATGCGGATAACACATTTATCAACCGAAATATTCCCGGCTATTCCAGTAAAGCTCTTCTGTATGATGCCAGATGTCCTCTTTTGGCGGCCGCTGTACCAATTATACGTTCGCCTGTCAGCCAAACGATAGAAGGCACGCTGGTTGGAGGCCGTTTTCTGACGAGGGATTACCTTGAATCGCTTCGAAAAAATCTTCAGGTCCAATTCAACTGGGAGTTCCTTCATCCGAATCAGCTATCTGAATTTAATAAGCAGATTGCTGACCATATTGATGCCGGCAATCCCTATGATTTCGTGCCTCTGGGCGAGCAGATTCTCCAGGCATCCACAATTCTCTATGATTGCCGCCGGCAGCCGGTTGTGCTGATAAAAACCTTTCAAGATCGCAGTATCAGCCGGCAGGGAATCTACACTCTTTATGCGGCTTTGTACATACGGCTGATAGCAGGTTTTGCAGCTGTGTTTCTCCTGACCATCCTGCTGCAGAATGCAGTGGTCAAACCCATCAACAAGCTGTGCTGGCATATCATTGATATCGGACATTCCGGCAGCAGCAAAACCGCTCTGACGCTGCAGCGGAAAGATGAAATCGGTATATTGGCATCGGAATTCAATGCAATGTGCCGGCGGCTGCAGGAAGCCCAAGTCAAACTGATGGAAAAATCCTATCTGTCTGGATTGACGGAGATGTCATCGGGTATTCTCCATAATGTACGCAATGCCCTTAGTCCGATTACGACCCGCATTGAACGCATCAAGGGACAGTTTCATCAGATTCCTTTGGCCAATCTTGAACAGGCACAGCAGGAGCTGCAGTGTGCCGTGCTTGAGCCGCAGCGACGGCAGGATTTAATGCGATTTGTGGAGCTGACAATCCAGAATATCCTGATGACCCTCAAGGAAATGCTGTCCGGTCTTGATGAACTGTCTGAACAGGTGATACAGATTGAGGACATGCTGCAGATGCAGCGGACTTTTGGACGAAATGAGCGGCCGATTCAGTTTATGACCCCGATGCAGCTTTTGGAAAAAGCATTGGAAATGGTTCCCGAAAAATTCCGTAAAGAATGCCGCATTCAGATCCACCCGCAGATTAAAAAACTGCCCCCCATTCCTGTCGAGCCGGTAACCTTTGTTCAGGTTCTCCAGAATCTTCTGATTAATGCAGCCGAATCGCTGGAAAATGAAAAACCTCTGTACCGCAAAATCCATATTGTAGCTGATGTAGAAAACAGCGATGGGAAAAATATGCTCCACTGGCAGATTCGCGACAACGGTATTGGTATTGAAGCAGAAAATCTCCGGCAGATTTTTGAACGCGGGGCTTCTACAAAGCGGAAAGGGCTTTCGGGCATTGGCCTGCATTGGTGTGCCAATACCATCACCGCTATGCACGGCCGCATTTGGGCTGAAAGCCCCGGCAGTCATCATGGAGCCACGTTTCATATCCTGATTCCTGTCAGTACAGAAGAGATACCCGCCCTTGTGGGCAAGGAGATATAGCTAATGCCACAAGAACAGCATTTAAATCGACGCATACTGCTGGTGGATGATGAAATCCGCATTCTGGATGAGCTTAAAAAAGTGCTGGCTCCCAGTGAAACAACCAGTCAGGAACTGCAGGACCTTGAAAGCCGCCTGTTTGGAACCAGCAGCAAAAAATCCAATCGCCTGAAAACTTACCATGTCGAATGCTGCTGTCAGGGGGATCAGGCGATTGAAGTTGTCCGCAATGCCATCGAAATCGGCAAGCCCTTTGCTGTTGCTTTTTTGGACATCCGAATGCCGCCGGGGCCGGACGGCGTCTGGACAGCGGAACAGATACGCCGGCTTGATCCCAATGTACAGATTGTGATGATGACAGGCTACTCGGATTTTGACATTAACGAAATTGCACGCCGCGTGCCCCCTGAAGACAAGCTGCTTTATATGCAGAAGCCGATTCATTCACAGGAGATTCTCCAATTTGCCTTAGCGCTGACAGCCAAATGGCAGTCGGATTACCTGCTCCACCTGCAAAATCAGAAACTGCAGGAACAGAATGAAGCTCTCAAAGAACACGACCGGCTCAAAAGTGAATTTGTAATGACAGTTTCACATGAATTGCGAACACCGCTGACAATTTTCAAGAACATTCTGTCCAATGCAATGGCCGGCGTGATGGGCAAAATCCCGCCCAAACTGCAGCGGAATCTTGAAATGGCCGATGAAGCCATCGCACGCCTGACCAGCATCATCAATGATTTTCTGGATATTTCCAAATTGGATGTCGGCAGGATGAAGCTCTATCCTGAAAAGCTCTGCGTTCAGAATGTCATCCGAGACATTGTTGAAATGATTCGTTTTGTAACCGATGCCAAAAATATCCAGCTGGAATTAACACTACATTCAAGCGACCTTTATATTTATGCTGATTACGAAAAATTTGCACGCGTTATAAACAATCTGATTGAAAACGCAGTCAAATTTGTTCCGGAACAGACAGGGAAAATCACCATCCGCGTGGAAGACCGCGGTACACGCATCGGCATAGCAATTGAAGATAACGGCCCCGGCGTTCCTGATAAGGATAAGGAAAAGATATTCGACAGGTTTGTTCAGGTCGAAAAACACGTCGGTCCGGGCAAGCATGGAACAGGACTTGGATTGGCTATTTGCCGTGAGTTAGTTCAGCTCCACAGCGGACGGATTTGGGTGGAAGACAATCCCGGCGGCGGGGCCGTTTTCCGTATTCTGCTGCCGAAATATGATCCGCTGCTGGCAAAAGAGTCTTCTGCCGCTGTCCAGCCGGCAGCCGTATAGTCAAGCCGACTGGCCTACCAGCAAAACCCTGTTTTTGCCGCAGCGCTTGGCTTCAAGCATTGCCTGATCCGCTTTTTCAAGAAGTTCTTCGGCGGTTCTGCCGTCGCCCGGATACGATGCCAGCCCTCCGCTGATGGTCAGTGCCCCCTTGCCCTTGGAACCCAGCTGGTCAAATGCGGCTGCACTGATTTCTCTTCGCATGCGTTCAGCCATAAACACCGGCTCGCGGGGGTGATTTTGACTGCTCTTTCGGCGCTCCTCGGGGGTCTTCCGGCTGCTGTGATGTTCTGCATCAGAAGCATCCCAAAAAACTACTGCAAACTCATCGCCGCCCAGTCGTGCTACGACATCCTGACTGCGGCAGCAGCGGCGTATAAGCCGGGCAGTCTGCCGAAGTACCTCATCGCCAACCGCATGCCCGTATGTGTCATTGTAATGCTTGAAATCATCTAAATCGAACAGGAGAACCGTAATTTGACTGTGTGACAGATCCGCCTTCTGTAAAATTGTAGGCAGAAAATGCCGCAGATAGCGTCGGTTTTTCAGACCAGTCAGATCATCCTGCATCACCAGCTTTTCCAGCTCTCGTATTCGGCGGTCCTTGTCATCGCTGGTCATCCGATAATCATCCGAAGCCGGGGTTTGGGCTGTTAAACAGCGGCTGCTGACAGGACAAATGCAATAATTCAGCCAATCCGACGGCCAGCCGAAACGGTCCAACAATTCTCGTGCCTGCAATTCTTCAGCCATCTGGACCAGAAGTACAATACGTGCCTGCGGACAAACGCTGTGGAGTGCCTCAATGGCTTGTTTTCGCGGATGGGGTATCGAAGCAAGAACGGCATAAATCGCATCCCAGTGGTCTTTCTGTGCGGCTGTAATTCCTTCAAAAATCGAAGTATAAATCCGCAAACCAGCGGGAGTTTCTGAAAAAACTCCTTGCGCTGAGCCGATGAGCATACACGTTGTCTGTGATTTCTTCACTTTATCCAGCCCCCAGCAATGCCTCAACCTCTTGTTCGGTCAGAACATCGCGCGTATGTTCGAGCATTCTCATTTCATTAGGCTGCTGTTTATCTTGAACGCTGCCCAGTCGGCATAGTGTCTTTAGCATCCGCTCCAGCTGTTTTAATCCAGCGGTCATTGGTATAATGTGTCCCTTATTTGAACCAAATGACAGGTCCGACAGTCTTTCTTCACGCTCGAGCCAGCCGATAATATGCAGCTTTGGATACTGCCGACCCAGAAAAGCCAGAGATTCCGCCGTCAGCATAGAAGGCCTTACAATTAAAACCGCCGGCCGGATTATTTCAGATGCATTGAGTTGAATGAGCACTTCATAGATATGTGCGCAGACAGTACATACAAACCGATACTCCCGCAGGAATGCCGGCAACACTGAACAAAGCGAATCTGCCGGACGAGCAAGGATAATCACACAGCCGTTATTTGAATGACTCTTGTCCAAATGCATCACCCATATCTCCGATAATAATACTATAACTTGTTCGGGACAAAAAGTCAACTATAAAAGGCATTTTTCATCGACTTTTGGGCTTTCTCAAACCTTCATACAGGCAAGCAAATGTCCTTATAATATACTACTATTGATTAGACTCAATTGCAGGAATAGCACATTGGGATTTAATATGAGCAAAATAGGGTATTTCGTCGGGGCAGGCAATACAATCAACTGACGCGAATTAATGCCTTGACTACACCATCGCGATAACCGGAAACCAAATCAAAAGCCTCCTGTGTTTGGTCAAAGCTAAAAGTATGGGTAATCATAAAATCCAGATTAACACGCCCATCAGCCAGCAAATCGATGGCCTTCTGTGTACAGTGATTTTGCCGTCGGACATTAAGGATGGCAATTTCCTTTCGTCGAATCTGGTCAGGGCTGAAATGAATTGTATCTTGACGGGGAATCCCGATGAGCATCAATTTACCGCCGGGCTTGAGAATCTTTACGGCCTGATCCAGCGTTTCCTGCTGACCGGCACATTCAAATACTACATCTATTCCGTCTGGCTCCTGATTTAATATCGCCCTTACTATGTCTTCATTGTCCGGATTGCCGACCCAATCTGCACCAGCGGTTTTGGCTATAGAACATCTCTGGGGAATCTTTTCGCTGCCATAAATCCTCGCAGCACCCTGATGCCGCAATCCTACCAGACAGCTTAATCCAATCGGCCCTGTTCCTAATACTGCCGCCGTCTGTCCCTTTCGCAAGCCCGATAAACTTACCGCATACAGCCCTATAGCAAATGGCTCGCAGAGTACCCCCTGCTGGAGCGTCAGATTGCCTTTTGTTGGGAAACAACATTCAGCAGGCATCACAATATATTCACATAAACACCCCTCTATCTGACCGGGACAGCCCAGAAATTTCAGTGCCCGGCAGGTATGCGGCCGGCCGGTCCGGCACTGGTCGCATTGCCCGCATGAAACAGCCGGCTCTACTACAACCGGCTGACCTTTTTCAAGTCCACAGACCCCTGCACCGAAATCCTCCACCGTCGCCGAGCATTCATGCCCAACCGTAAAGGGATATGCAACTATCTGGCTGCCGATGCGTCCTGTTTCATAATAGTGAACATCGCTGCCGCACACTCCAACATATTGGATTTTCAACAAAACATCATTGGGACGCGTCAATGCCGGCACAGGAAGTCGAACCATCCGCATCTGGCGGATACCGGTAAGCTGCTGACATTTCATATAGGGGGCTGCTCCAAGCGGTTTATTGTTCATAAAGCGGGCGAACGGAATCGAACCGTCATGACCAGCTTGGAAGGCTGGGGCTTTACCATTAAGCTACGCCCGCAAAACAGCCGGATTATAATTCCCTTTCCATTCAAACGCAAGGGCTTCTTAGGATTTTTTCATGGTTAATGGCCAAACATTGCTTTTGGGGGGCATTTCGGCTATAGTAACGGTTTCGGGATAATAAATGAGTTTGTGAGCAGGAAATTGATTATATGTCTATCATAGAAACCGCCCGTCTGGCACGGAATGCCTCAATACGGCTGGCCGCAGTTGAGTCGGCACAGAAAAATCGAGCACTGGAGGCCATCCGCCGGGCTATTGCAGATGACGCACAGGCCATTTTCGCCGCCAACCAACAGGACCTACGGCAGGCCGAACAAGAGGGCCTGTCCGCCCCTCTGCTGAAGCGGCTGAAATTTGACCAGAACAAGATTGACGAGGCATGCGCCGGCATCGATGCTCTAATCCGCTTAGAAGATCCGGTCGGCAGAACTCTCAGCGCCATTGAACTTGATACGGGTCTGGAATTGTACAAAGTTACCTGTCCCATTGGGGTTATCGGAGTTATTTTCGAATCCCGCCCGGATGCTCTTGTGCAGATTTCGTGCCTATGTCTTAAAAGCGGCAATGCCGTGCTGCTTAAAGGCGGTTCTGAAGCGCTGCGGACCAATCGCATTTTGTCTGACACCATCATGAAGGCCGCAGCCGCCGCCGGTCTGCCCAACGGGTGGCTGGGGCTTCTTGAAACGCGAACAGATGTCGCCGAAATGCTGCATCTGGATGAATACATCGATTTGATTATTCCTCGCGGGAGCAATGAATTTGTCCGGCATATTATGAACCATACGGCAATCCCTGTTCTAGGGCATGCAGACGGGATTTGCCATATTTATATTGACGCCCAAGCAGATATAGAAATGGGGGTAAAAATTACCGTAGATTCCAAATGCCAGTATGCCGCCGTATGCAATGCTGCTGAAACCCTGCTGGTGCATCGCACTATTGCGGCCGCATTTCTGCCGAAGCTCAAAGAGGCGATGGATGCGTTGCAGGTCGAGCTGCGCGGCTGCCCGCTGACACGGCAAATTATACCCGTTAAGGAAGCAACGGAACAAGACTGGAAAACAGAATATCTCGATTATATTCTCTCTATTAAAACAGTGGATTCGCTGACGGAAGCGATTGACCATATCAATACCTACGGCTCCGGACATACGGACGCGATTGTAACCCAAAGCAGGCAGGCGGCTTTGACGTTTATGAACGGCGTGGACTCGGCCAGCGTGTTTTGGAACGCCAGCACCCGCTTTGCTGACGGTTTCCGCTATGGCTTGGGGGCGGAAGTGGGCATTAGTACCAACAAAATCCATGCCCGCGGTCCCGTCGGATTAGAGGGACTGCTAATTTACAAATGGCATCTGGCCGGCAGCGGTCATATTGTTGCCGACTATGTCGGGCCGAACGCCAAGAAGTACACCCACCGGAAACTGAATAAAGACTGGATTTTCTGACTATGCGAAACTTCAAACAGGCCAAACGGATTGTAATCAAAATCGGCACCAGCACACTGACGACTACCGATGGCGTTAATAGTGCTTATATCCGCACGTTGGCAGCACAAGTAGCTTATTTACGCCAGCTTGGCAAGCAAGTCATCCTTGTCTCCAGCGGCGCAATTGGGATGGGGGCTAAACGGCTTAAGCTGACAGGCCCTGTAACAGATATGAAAATGCGGCAGGCCTGTGCCGCCATCGGCCAGCCCCTTCTGATGCATGAATATCACAAGGCGTTCGGCGAAGCAGGCATGATTGTTTCCCAAGTACTGCTGACCGCAGAGGTCCTGAACCATCGTAAAAGCTATTTGAATCTTCGAAATGCAATTGAACAGCTGCTTCATCTGGGTATTGTTCCAATTATCAACGAAAACGACTGCGTGTCCACTGCAGAAATCGGTACAGCTTTTGGAGACAACGACAAGCTCAGCGCTTTGGTCGCCAGCAAAATTGATGCGGATTTACTGATTATGCTGACGGACATAGATGCCCTGTATGATAAAGACCCTCGAAAGTATAAAGAAGCCAAGCCTGTCCATTTCGTAGAGGAAATTACAGAGCCGCTGATAAAGGCCGCAGGCGGCCGGGGCAGTGCTCACGGCACTGGCGGAATGAAAACAAAACTTCAGGCCGCTTCGATTGCTTCAGCTGCCGGCTGCAGAACCGTGCTGGCACATGGAAAAGAGCCGGATGTTATTCAAAAAATCATTGACGGTCAGATCATCGGTACGTTGTTTGCCGCACGTCAAGAAAAATTAAGCAACCGTGCCCGCTGGATACTTCATAATCGGCCGGAAGGAACCATTTATATTGATGAAGGGGCAATGGCAGCAATACGGAAACACAAAAGCCTGCTGCCAAGCGGGGTTAAAGGCGTTGAAGGCACATTTCCTACCGGAGCCGTTGTAATGATTAATGATGCGGCCAAAGCTATAACAAGTCTCAGTTCGGATGAATTGAACCGTGTAGCAGGACTGCACAGCACAAAGATACGGGATTTGCTCGGTCCGAATAGGCGCGATGTAGTAGCTCTGCCTGAAGACATCGTTTTCGTCGAAACTGGATAAAAAACGATTGACGCAGATGATTGAAATGTCTATAGTATCGCCTTCATAAGCCGGAGTGGCGGAATGGCAGACGCGCGGGATTCAAAATCCCGTCCTGGCAACAGGGTGTGGGTTCAAGTCCCACCTCCGGTAGTATAGGAACCGACAGCCGGAGTTTGTATTGTTATCTGTCTCATTTCCGCACTATTTCTTATCCTGCTCTATTATTTTATGGGGATTGCTCGAATAGGCACCATTTCAAGACCTGCAACATCGTAATTTGCATTTTATTATGCAGCTTTTATTCATTACAAAGATCTTCTGTCCAAGCCGCGTTTGGTCGAGTCCGGGCCGGTTTGCCCATTAACGGTCTGCACGCATAAATGGAAAGTGTCAAATGTGTTAATTTTTGAAACAAATGTTGATATTTATGTTGATTTTTTGAAACATACCTAATTCGCTGTTACAAATTTAACTTTTGCCCTATAAAAAATAACCTATAAGAATAACTATAGGTATACAGCGTTGCAATTTCGCAACGTCCCTGCAAAAATCACCAAGTCATTTTTTTGACAACCGAAATCTAAAATTCCTAAACTGTTATAAAAAATACAGTTATTCTTTATTTCTGATGCATTATTGTCCTATTTCAACTTATGGCACAGGGCTTGCACATCTTCGTATTTAATAAATCTAAATGACATCTACCGCGAAAGCGGACGAGGGTGATGCGCGGGGCTGGTACAGAATACCAGCCCAGTTTTTTTAACTGCACTGTATTTTTCTGCATAAATTCCTTACAATTGAAGGGTATGAACTCTATTCTTTATCGAATCATAGATGCGAATTATAACCGTGCCCGAGAAGCTTTAAGGGTCATGGAAGAATACTGCCGCTTTGGATTGAACCATTCCGGACTAAGCGGACGGGCTAAACAGCTTCGGCATACCCTATGCGCAACATTAAGCAAATTGGATACATTTGCCCTGTTATGCAGCAGGGATACCGCCGGAGATGTGGGAAGAGAACGGAAAGTTGAAGGCCAAATAAACCGCCAAACAATTGAAGACTGTTTTACCGCCGCGTCTAAACGGGCCAGCGAAGCACTTCGGGCACTGGCCGAAACGGCACAAACTATAGATCCGGAAATCGCAGCCGTAATGGAAAGACTGCGGTTTGAGGTATATACCCTCGAGAAAGATGCTGCGATGGCATCATACGTGAAAACTAAATTCGAGAAAGTACGGCTGTATGTTTTAATTAACGCTGATCCGCACACATCTGACACAGATGTTATCAACCTTGCCCGCATCTGTGCCGAAAATGGGGCCGACTGTCTTCAGCTAAGAGCCAAAAACCTCACGGATGCCCGCTTACTCAGCTTGGCAGAAGCGTTTACAGCAACTTGCAGGCAGAACGGCACTGTAAGCATTATCAATGACCGGACTGATATCGCGGTACTTGCCGGAGCAGACGGGGTCCATTTGGGGCAAAATGAAATTCCTGTTCCCAAGGCCAGACGGCTTGCCGGAGCTCCTTTAATTATCGGCGTTAGTACACACAACACAGATGAACTCCATAAGGCAATCGATAATAGATGCGACTATGTAGGGCTTGGACCGGCCTTTGCCAGCCCGACTAAACCGCATGTACCGGCTGCTGGTCTTGGTTATATCAGGCATGCCCTGCCTTTGCTCGAGCAAGCCGGTATTTTTCATACAGCTATCGGCGGGATTACATTAGATAATCTAATGGAGCTTCAGCAGGCAGGAGTAAAAACCATTGCCGTCTGTCAGACAATAGCTGGGGCTGATGAGCCTGCCTTTATTTGTAAGGCGTTAAAAAACAAACTCTTAAATCCTTGTTGTTAAAAGTTATCGACAGCTTTTTCACCAACTGCTCAAACAGATATATCATAAAAATAATTGGCTTTTTCGGCATTTCAAATTTGTATTTTTATACCGACCAGTCCCCCTGTAATTCAACTGTTCTTAATGGCTATTCGTAACTTATTTAATAGAAAAAGTTTATAAGAAGAAAAACAATACTTGCAAAATAATCATTTCAAAAACATCAGGAGAGATAGCAATAAGCATAAATAAATCAAGGCATATTGCATCCGGTACCAGTATAATCCTCCAAATTATTAACAATTTGTCCACATCTCAGCTTTCGCGTATTTTGACGATTGCTCCACTGAATCAAACAGCAAAATTGTATTAAAAAAACGGAAGTTCAATATATTCACACTTTTATAATCCTTTATAATACCTGATCATTGCTTGAACACATTTATGGAGCAAGACGATGACAGAATCAAAACGACTAAAGGAAGTACTTGACAGCGGACAGTTCGCCGTATTAGCTGAACTAACGGGAGGTCCAGGTTTTAATTTCGGCCCCATAGAAAAATTCCTCTTCGACCACCAGCAGAATAAAAAGCCCTTGCCGGAGGGCTTTTGTTTTGCCGGCATTGCACTGCCGCAAAATCCCGGCGGCGTAGCCAACATAGACCCTGCTGATGTTCTGGCTGCTGTTACAGGAAAAAACTTGCTGGGGCAGCTTGATTGTATCCCGCACGTAAGCTGCAAAGACAGCAACAGCGATGGACTAATCAGCACGCTGGCAGGATACCGTCAGCAGGGAATCCAATCAATTCTTGCCCTGACCGGAGATAAACCCGCTTCTGCCAAAAAGGTTTTTGAACTTGAAAGCATCGGCCTGCTTTCTCTTATAAAACGTCTCAACAGACAAGCAATGCTGGCAGCCAAACCCGGCCAGTGGAACTCGGTGCATCAATTTTATGCCGGTGCTGCAGTCTCTCCCTATAAATATACGGAACCTTCATTGATGCAGCAGTATTACAAAATGGAAAAAAAGATCGCTGCAGGCGCTGAATTTCTCATTACTCAAGTCGGCTGGGACTGGAAAAAAACGCTGGAATTGACACTTTATATTAAGGACAACAGGATTAAGATCCCTGTTATCGGCAATGCATACTGGCTAACAACCCTCACTCCAGCTCCTCGGCTGATGCACGATATCAAACTGGCCGGCTGCTTTGTAAGTAACGCATTATTGTCCAAAATCCAATCTGAGTCCATTGATGAGCATATTGAGCGTACTGCACAGCAGGTTGCAATGTTCAAGTCACTTGGCTATGCCGGCGTGGATATCGGAGGTGTGCATAATTACGATATTTTCCTGAAAATACTCACTCGTGCCGCTGAGATAGGAACAGACTGGGAAAAGTTCAAAGACAACCTCTTCTGGCCGGCTGAAAATCCGTTTTACTTATATGATGAAGCGGGCAAGCCGGTAAAACTGTCCAAAACCAAAAAAAAACCAAATGAACGTTTCTTTGATTTTATGCACCGAGCAATACTTGACCCGCAGTATCGGGGATTTCGGTGCTTTAAGAAGACCGTCAAGTTCTTTAACGCCGACAAAGAAGATACAATCACTTATAAGTTGTTTAATGCGGTTGAAAAGGCATTTAAATATTGTGTTTTTGACTGTCAAGAATGCGGCGACTGCTATCTGCCGGAGAATTTCGGCTATTGCACTATCGGCGGATGCGAAAAAGGCCTGGACAACGCCCCTTGCGGCGATGCTACTGTAGAAGGTTATTGCGGCAACAATCTCCGGCGGCTGTGTATCGGTGAGAAAATATATAATTCTGCTTCAGCAGAACCGGGCGGACGTGATAAATTGCGGCGCATTATTAACAAACCAAGGATACCGGCATTGGAACACACCAGTTCGCTGGTAAATTATTTGTTTGGAAAGGATCATACGATGAAAGACCCGCTAATCGGCATTGGTGAATCCATACATGCATCCATCCCGAAAACAGGTCAGATTATGAAAGAACTGCATAATTTAGGCACCGATGCCTACACACGCCCCAGCGGGCCGCTAAACTATATTCGCGCCCTCATTGAAGACCAAGCTGCCGAAGGCGCTTCCTATATAGCGGTCAATCTGGATGCATTCGGAGAAAATAATCCGCAGCAGGCCGTCAGTATGATGATCGAATACACCCGGCTGGTGCGTCAATGGGGCAAAGGAGTGCCGATTTGTGTTGACAGCAGCAACGATGATGTACTGACAGCCGGCCTGAAAGAATGGTACAATACCGACCAGCCGGTACGGCCGCCGCTGCTCAATTCGATAAAAGTTTATACCGCTGATAGAATGATGCCGCTTAAAAAGACTTATGACTTTGCCTTTATCGGATTGCTGGTCAGCGAAGAAAAACCGACCGGTCCGGGAGGGTCCCATTCGATTGACGAATTATATGCTCTGGCTCATCAACTTTTTGATAAAGCGATGCAGTATGGTTTTAAGCCATCGGAAATCTTCTTTGATTCGACCGTATTTCCTATCGCAATTGATATGCCAATGGAGCCGGGGGTGCCGGGCTATACATATCGGGCTTTTGAGACAATTAAGAAAATAAAGAATGATCCCAAGATGAGAGGATGCCATTTTTCACTTGGAATCAGCAACTGCTGCCGGGACTTGCCGGGCCGGAAAATCGGCATCTGCCGTGCTTATGTGGCCAAAGCAATGGAATATGGATTGGACGCAGGAATTATCAATGTATCGCACCATTACGGCCAGACGCCGCCAGATCCGGAGCTGCTGAAGCTCATTGATGCATATGCCAAACTGGATGGCACTATTGAGAAACTCAACGAAGCAATGACATTAATGGGACAGTTTTGCGCCTCCTGCAGAAAACCGGTATAGAAAAAATTAACGCTGGATTATTATCGTGTTTTTCGCGGCTTAAAAAGAAAGACAAGACCGCCTGAAGCTGCAAGCAGAAGTGTGGCCGGTTCCGGCACAACATTGAATGTCAAATACCCTCTATCGTCCAGATAATAGCTGCCATAGGGCTGCTGAGTGGCATAAACATTCACAACAAGTTCATAGGAACCGGGGCTGAACGTCCCGATGGACTTGGAGGCATCCCAAGCATCAACTATAGTCAGCAGCCCCATGCTGTAATAAATATCCCACTGTAAAACATTGCCTTCGGCATTAAACCGCATAAAATCAATATTAGCAAAATTGCATTCAGTCGTGCCGCCGGCAAATAATTCTATTACATCGGAAGAGGTCGGCTGGGTTGGAGATAACACGAGGTAACAAATCTTGCCCTCTGAAACAGAAAGCAGGCAAATAAACGTCCACAAAAGGAATATTGCTCTTTTCATCTTTCCAATCTCTCCAATCTCACCAACTCCCCCATTCCTCAACTATTAGTTTAGCATAAATTAAGAAACAAATCAAGGAAAATCTGTCATATAGGATAAAATATATCTTGATACATAAATTAACAAGACACTTGGCAGATTGTTTTTTTGCCTGCTGGTTCGGTACTTTCAGATCTTAAAAATATATAATCTGCGGCATTAAAAACAATGCTCTTGACAGGCATTACCGCATCCGTTACAAGTTTTTGGACAGATTATGTAAAGTATCTTATCGGGCTTACGATAAATGGCAGAGCCATCTGCAGACAAATCATTCGGCACAACTTTTTCGGTAAAGCGCAGCAAAACTGGGGAAGTTCACCTTGAACTGGCCGGTTCGCTGACATATGCCTTTGTGGGGTCTCTATGGAATCCCTGCATCCATGCCGTCCGTCATAGCAATCCTCAAAAACTTATTATCGAACTTGACAAAATGAAAGACTATGACAGTGCCGGCATTGGCCTTTTGACCTTTCTGCAGTCATTGGGCCGCAAAAAAGGATACAGTGTTGAAATTGCTCATCTGCCGACGGAACTTGCGGCTCTGCTGGAGCGGTATTGTCAGACAGGTGAAAAACCTTCAGCCCCCCCTGCCGGTCTTGGAGCAGTCGCCTCGTTGGGCAAGACAGCAGCCGAAATATTGGCAGATATCCACTCGCTTATTGCTTTCTTTGCACAGGTTTTGGTGACCGGACTTCGTTATGCTGTCCATCCGCTGCGGTTTCGCTGGAATGATTTTTTTGTGATGACTGAATTGGCCGGCTTTCGCGCTTTGGGCATAGTATCGCTGCTGGGTTTTTTGTTCGGATTGATTATTGCCTTCAGTTCAGCAATGCCGCTGCGTCAGTTTGGGGTTGAAATCTATGTGGCCGATTTGGTGGCTATCGCATTGGCTCGGGTACTGGGGCCTTTCATTACCGCCATCATTGTGGCCGGGCGAACCGGCTCAGCCTATGCGGCAGAAATCGGCACCATGAAAATCAACAACGAAATTGATGCTCTGGAAGTGATGAATCTGGATCCTGTAGGTTTTCTGGTGCTGCCGCGTGTACTGGCGGCTATATTGGCGACTCCCCTGCTGACTGTGATTGCAAACTTATGGGGTTTGGCAGGTTCCGGATTGGTCATTTTGTCTTTAGGTTATCCGCTGTCGTCCTATCTTCAGCATGTGGAGTCAATGCTGTCGGCAGCAGATGTACTGGTAGGGATAGTCAAAGCAGTAGTCTTTGGGGGACTTGTTGGAATGGTCGGCTGTCTTCGCGGCCTCCAAACCCAGCTGGGAGCAGGCGCGGTGGGCATAGCTACCACACGGGCGGTTGTTACGGCTATTATTCTTCTGGTTATAACAGAAGGGATTTTTGCTGTTCTGCTCCATTATTTGGGAATCTAATCCAATGAACGAACCGATTATCCAAGTAGAGAATCTAACGGCCGGATATGAGGACACTGTTATCCTTGAAAGGGTCTCGTTTGAGGTGTACCGGGGGGAGATTTTCGTCATTTTGGGAGGTTCCGGATGCGGCAAAAGTACCCTGTTGCGGCACTTGATAGGACTGCAGACCCCGATGGCCGGAAACATTCGGATTCTCGGCCAAGACATCACAGCCGCTGCAGGCAGTCAGAAGGAACAGATCCTCTCGACTTTCGGGGTATCCTTTCAGGGCGGAGCACTGCTCGGTTCTATGACAGCCATTGAAAATGTTATGCTGCCTTTGTCGGAGCACACCAATCTGCCGACCGGCGCCATCGAATGGATTGCTCATCAAAAACTGGAGTTGGTCGGGCTGGGCGGCTATGCGGATTACAAGCCGGCCCAGCTGAGCGGCGGGATGCAGAAACGCGCTGCACTGGCAAGGGCTATGGCGCTGGACCCGCAAATTCTGTTTCTGGATGAGCCGTCGGCAGGGCTTGATCCCATCACGGCGGCACAGCTGGATGAACTGATTATTCAATTGTCGCAGAGCATGGGGATTACCTTTGTGATTGTAACACATGAGCTGCAAAGCATATTTGCTCTGGCCAGTCGGGCAATTATGCTGGAAAAAAATGCCAAAGGCATCATAGCCCAAGGCCATCCCAACGACCTGAAAAACGATAAAACCAATCCGGCAGTCTGGCGATTTTTCAATCGAATGCCGCCTTCTTTGCCGGTATAATACCATCGGAAGACTGCAATGAAGCAAAACAGCACTTACTTCAAAATCGGGATTTTTATTCTGGGATGCACGGCCATTCTGCTGGGCGGGCTGGCGTGGCTCAGCAGCAGCGCCTTTCGCGGAAAGCCGGTGCTGGTGGAAACCTATCTCAATGAATCCGTACAGGGCTTAAATATCGGTTCTGCCGTCACGCACCGCGGCGTAAAAATCGGCCGAGTCAAGACAATCACGCTGGTTGCTCTGGAGTATGCGCTTAAACCCGATACCCCTGAGTATAATGCCTTTCACAGCTATGTGGCGGTGATTATGGAAATTGACAGCCGCGCATTTTTAGGGGTGGATAATAATCGGCTCCTGGTTGAGTCGCTGCTTGACAGCAAAATAAAGCTCGGCCTGCGATTCAAGCTCAGCTTTCAGGGGATTACGGGGCTGGCTTATATGGAAGCAGATTATTTTGATCCCCAGCGCAGCGTACCGCCAGATGTACCGTGGAAGCCCAAATACATTTATGTTCCTTCTACAGCAAGCTTGTTTACCAGCTTTACACAGGCGGTAGAGCGAATCTATCAGCGGCTTGAAAAAATGCCTATCGAAGGTGTTTTGGAGAAGATGCAGAATACGCTGAGCAGCATGGACCAAGCCGTTCAAGAGGCCGAAGTAGGAAAAATCAGTCAATCTGTCACTGCGCTGGCTGAAGATTTGCGTCAAACCAATCGCCGGCTGCAGGATTTTCTTGAATCTGCAAAGAGCCTTCCGGCCGATTTCGACAGTGCCATCCTCCAGCTAAACTCGACTCTGTCTCATATTGAACAACTGATTGACCGCAATGAATCGGATGTAGAAAAGCTGCTTATCAATCTGAATATCGTGACGCAGCATCTCAAACAGCTTGCAGAAAAACTCAATACAGACCCGGCGCAATTTCTGTTGTCAAAACCAAGACCGCCATCGGAGTACATCAAATGAACGCAAGATTAAACAGCGGAAAACTGGGGCTCTGCATTCTGGCAGGGATAGTTCTGACCGGCTGCCCCATTCAAAAGCGTCTGCCTATTCCGCAGCAGACTTTTCTGCTGGAGGTTCAGCGCCCGCAGGAAGAAAAACCGGCCGCTTTGCCCGTCTGCCTTCGCATCAGTTCCTGTACACCCGCTTCGCCTTATGCGGGTACTCCATTTATCTATCGGACTGGACCAACTGTTTATGAAAAAGATGCTTACAATGCCTTTTTAGTAAGCCCCGATGAGCAAATCACGGAGATTTTGAATCAATGGTACCTGTCCAGCGGCTTATTTTCCTGCCCGCCAAAAGCAGACACATTGAGGATGGAACCTCACTTGAATATCCTGCACACTGATTTCCGGGATAAAAACAAGCCAGCCGCTGTCGTGCAAATGAACTTTCGGCTTACCCGGACGGATAAAACCTGTTCCTGCCCAATTGTACTGCTGAACAAGACTTATTCGGCCGAAATACCCCTTTTACAAACTCCCGCAGCGTCCGATATTGTAAGCGGTTTAAGTACTGCCTTGACCAGCATTCTGCAGGAACTTGAAAGAGATGTTGTGCAATCGATAGCGAGTACTTCTTTATGATGCTGCCGTTTAGAATGCCGCAGCGACCAAATCTGCTTTGCGGATTCGATTGATTTGCTCATATACCTGTGCCAAAGTAACTGCATTGCGGGTTAAAGCCGCCGCTTCTTCTGTTTTGGCCAGATAGTATTCGCATCGCTCCATCTGTCCCTGCATTCGGGACAGCCGAGCCATTGTCAGCCAGCCGTCAATCAACATGGGATGATACCGACCGAAAATGCGGCTTTTAATCGCCAGCGACTGGGACATCGTCTCTTGGGCTTGGGTGAAATTGTTGCAGGCAAGCCAGAATTTTGACATCTGCTCCAGCACATCAGCGGTCATCAGATGCTCGGAGCCGTAGTACTGTTCATACATATCCAATGCGGATCTGTAATTGCCTTCCGCCTGCTCCATCTGCCCTTGTGCAAACTGCAGATTAGCCGATTCCAGTATAAAAGGTGCCATTTCTCTGTCCTGCAGGCCGCAATGCCGGAGCATTATTTCAATCGCCTGCGACAGGCAGGATTGGGCCTGTTCAAGATCGCCCTGACGTCTGCAGACAGCGCTAAGCATGCGGAGGGTATGGGCAACATAAGGATGACTCTCAAATAAGGCCTGCTTCTGGAGCTCCGCTCCCTCCTCAAACCGCTGCCGCGCTTCGTTGAGCAAGCCTTCATAACTGCATACGGTTCCCATATCAATCAGGCATAAGGCCAGCTCCCCTGCATCGGTTTTGCCGGAACGGGCCTGCTGCAGCGCCTGTGAAGCCAAAATATGGGCTTTGTCATATTTCCCAAATGCCATATAGGCCCGTGCCATCGAGCGAAGTGTCCGCGTGGATAGTTCCGTTTCGTGGGCTGTTGCAGAGAGTTTATCTGTTACTATTCCTGCAGCCAACAAAACAATAACGGCAAGTTTTAGAGAAAAACGGCGGCTTTGGGCCATTCTTCTACCCTCTTAACAGAACGTCTATCAAATAGTCCATTTAAAACATAAGATACATTGTGTCTTTACGGCTGAAAGATTGGCTGACTTGAGCAGAATTGGCCAGAATTTCTATCGATGGGGAAATTTTTTATAAATCGTTTTGCATATGAAACAGCACTTTATAGGACTAAATCCCAAGTGCCCGATTATCCCGAATAATGCATACCCACAATATCGCTATATTTTGTAATTTAATTACATCAGAGAAAAAACGTAAAAAAAACTGGAAATTATGGGATTTCTTACTAAAATCCCTCCTATGAAATTTGTACTGATTGATAAAATTACAGCACTGGAATCGGGTCAGCGTCTAACAGCTGTCAAAAGCGTATCGCTGGCGGAAGAATATTTGGCGGACCACTTTCCGACATTTCCGGTACTTCCGGGTGTCCTTTTGCTGGAAGGATTGATAGAATCCGCTTCATGGCTGGTGCGCGAATATCAGAATTTTTCCAATAGTATGATTCTGCTGGAAAGCGCTGCCAATGTAAAATACAAGAGTTTCGCGGCGCCGGGTATGCAGATTCACTACACCGTAACAGCCGCAGCCATCGAGCAGAATACCAGCAGTTTTAAGGGCGTTGGAACGTGCGGGGATGAATCCATTGTAGAGGCCAAGCTGACACTTCGGCATTTTAACTTGGCCGACGAAAATCCCCGATTGGCCCGAACCGACACTATTCTCATTGAAAATCTTAAGCAGCGTTGGAAATTGCTGTATAATGGATAGAATCTCGTATAGAATGAGTTCTTTAATGAATTCCATAAAGACCGTAATGGAGGCAATTTATTATGGCAATGAGCCGCGATGAAATTTTTGAAAAAGTAAAGGATGTGCTTGTAGATGCACTTGGACTGGACGATGACGATGTTACCGAAGACGCCACGCTGATGGGCGACTTGGGTGCAGAAAGCATCGATTTTCTGGATATCGTATTTCGTCTTGAAAAGGCATTTAATATCAAAGTTCCGCGCGAAGAGCTTTTCCCGGCTGAAGCCGTGATGAACAATCCCGAATATGTCAGCGGCGGCAAGGTCACCGCAAAAGGCCTTGCAGAACTGCGGGCCCGTATGCCTCACACCGATTTGAGCAACTTTGAAAAAGATCCGGATGTCAACAAAATTGCCGACCTTTTCACAGTAGGTGCGGTTGTAAACTTTATTGAGAGCAAAATCAGCGCCTGATATTGGCCGCCTCGGCACAATAATTTTCTCTGCCGCGGCAGGAGAGAGCATATCTTTTCTGCCGATGTCCTTTTTTAATAGAAAATCAAAAATCATGCGTTGGATATGGATTGATAAGTTTTTAGAATTTAAAAGCGGCCAATATGCTGTGGCCTTAAAAAATGTCACGCTGGCCGAAGAGCACCTGCACGACCATTTTCCGGGCTTTCCGATCATGCCGGAATGCCTGATGATAGAAGCAATGGCCCAAACAGGCGGTATCCTTGTCGGTGAAGCACGAAATTTTGCCGAGAAGGTCATTTTGGCAAAGATTAAAAAGGCCGTCTTTTACCATTATGTCTGTCCCGGCGATACGATAACGCTCCATGCTCGGATTGAATCCATCGCTCCGGAGGCCGCCAGCATCGAAGGGGAAATCAAACGCGGAGACCAGCGGATTGCTCAAATCAGCTTAATGTTCAGTCACATTGACAAAAACCTTGCCGGCAAGCAGTTCCCGGAAGAGAATTTTGTATTTACCGATATGTTTCATTCTCTTCTAACCGGTTTTGTCGAACGTCCGACGGAGCCAGCCCTATGAACAAACGCCGCGTGGTAGTTACAGGCATCGGCGCAGTAACCCCTCTGGGGCTGTCAAGTTCTGACTTATGGTCGGGTCTTCTGGAAGGCCGATGCGGCATCCGTAAAATCCGTGCATTTGATGCTTCGGCGTTTCCCTGCCAGCTGGCTGGCGAAGTGGCAGAATACAATATTCGCGACTATGTCCCTAAATCATATCGCAAGGCAACCAAACTGATGAGCCGGGATATCGAGCTGTCAGTCATTGCCGCCGATGAGGCCATCCGAAACAGCGGGCTGATTACCAAAGCCGCGGAAACAGAATCTCGTTCCGTTCCGCCGGAACGGTTTGCTATCAGCTTCGGCGCCGGACTAATCAGCTGTGATATGCAGGAAATCGCTCCCTGTATTGCGATGAGTCTCACAGACGGCCGGTTTGACATACGCAAATGGGGCAAGGATGGAATGCAGGCATTAACTCCCCTGTGGCTGTTGAAGTATCTGCCCAATATGCTGCCCTGCCATATCGGCATCATTCACGACATACAAGGCCCCAGCAATACCATCACCTGCGGGGAAACCGCAGGACATATTGCTGTCGCAGAAGCGGCTGAAATGATAGCCCGCGGTGACGCGGATGCCGCCCTTGCTGGCGGCTGCGAAGCCAAGGTCAATCCCATTGTGATGCTTCGCCAATGCCTGCTGAAGCGCTCTGCTGAAAATGCCAACGACACACCCGAACAGGCCTGCCGGCCTTTTGATGCCGATGCGGGCGGCTCTGTTTTCGGAGAAGCCGGCGGCGTGCTGGTGCTCGAGGAGCTGCAGGCGGCTGTCTGCCGCAAGGCCCCTATTGCCGCTGAGCTGGTTGGAGCCGCATCAAGCAACAATTTGAATGCAGATTTCATCCATTTGGAATCCGACGGCAAAGGGCTTCAAATTGCAATCCGCAAAGCCCTCGAGGAAGCACATATCAGACCCGAGCAGATTGACCTGATTATCCCGACGGGGACCGGCATTGCTGCTGACGACAGGGCTGAGGCCGCCGCTCTGGAAGCGGTGTTCGGCTCGGCCCTGCAAACAATCAATGTCTGGCCTATTAAAAGCATGGTTTCGCATACAGGAGCTGCTGCGGGAGTGGTCGATTTGATTGCTGCAGTTTTGGCAATCCAGCATGGTACTATCGGGCCTGCTGTGAACTTCTCCCGACCTGCTGACGGCTGCCGGCTGAAGATTCATACAAAACAAACAACCCAAAATATCCGGTTTGCATTATGCTGCGGCTACTCTTTCGGCGGTCAGACAGCGGCGGTTGTGATAAAGAAATATGAGGATTCGCTATAAATGAAACAGCGCGTTGTCATTACAGGAATGGGTATTGTTTGTCCGCTGGGAAACGATGTAGCGGCGATGTGGAACGGCCTGATGACCGGTCAGTCAGGGGCGGGCCGCACCACCCTTTTCGACGCTTCAGCATTTCCCACGACGTTTGACGCCGAAGTTAAAAATTATGATCCTGCACGCTTTGTCAAATATATGCACCTGCACAAAAACGGCAATCGCGGCTCCCTGTTTGTGCTGGGTGCGTGTGTACAGGCCTGCAGGCAGGCCGGCATCGACGTAGAAACCGATGCCCCTGCTGACGGAATCGACCGAACCCGTCTGGGAATTTATCTGGGGGCAGGCGAAGGACCGGCCGTTGCCGATGCTTTTTTCAACTCCATCGCAGAAAGTTGGGACAGCCAAGCCCATCGTTTCGACTGGCCCCGCTGGACACACGCGTTTGCATCAAGAACAACACCGGCATTGGAGCTGGAGCAGGAACCGAATATGCCTTCAGCACATCTGGCGCTGCTGACCGGGGCTCGCGGGATCACACGCAATTGCCTGACCGCTTGTGCCGCCAGCACACAGGCTGTCGGCGAAGCAGCCATGCTGGTCCGACACGGCAAGGCCGATATTATGATCGCCGGAGGAGCCCATTCCATGATTCACCCGCTGGGTGTAACCGGATTCAACCGGCTAACTGCCCTTTCAACCCGCAATGACAGCCCGACAACAGCATCCAGACCCTTCTCCGCCAGCCGGGATGGTTTTGTTCTCGGCGAAGGAGCAGCGATTGTCATTCTTGAAACCCTTGAATCGGCCCAACAACGCAAGGTTCCGATTTTAGCAGAACTCATCGGCTTCGGCAGCAGCAACGATGCATTTCGCGTTACCGATATGCATGAAGAAGCCCGCGGAGCAGTACAAGCCATGCAGGCCGCACTGAACGATGCCGGTGTAACAATTTATGACATCGATTACATCAGTACGCACGGCACCAGTACGGCCGAAAATGATTCGATTGAGACGCTGGCAATCAAAAAGGTCTTCGGCGACCATGCCAAAAAAGTCCCCTGCAGCAGTCCGAAGAGCCAATTCGGCCACCTTATTGGAGCAACGGGCTGTGCAGAGCTGATTACCTGCATTATGGCCATACAGGAACAAATATTGCCGCCGACCATGAACTTGACAGACCCCGATCCGGCGCTGGATTTGGATTATGTGCCCAACTGCCCCCGCAGGACCCGTGTCAATACCGTGATGAGTGAATCCTTCGGCTTTGGGGGACAGAACAATGTCTTGATTCTACGGCGGTTTTCGGACTAATGTAGGCAGGATATGAGAGAGGAATATCCGGTTTTTTAGAGGCAACGCCATGATAGACATAAAGCAGATTCGGGAAAATCCGCAGAAGTACAAAGACGGCTCCAAGGCCAAGAAATTTCAAATAGATATTGACCGGCTGCTGGAAGTGGACAAATGCCTGCTGGCCTGCAAAAAGAGGCTGCAGGATATCGCAACAGACAAAAACCGCATCGGCAAGGATATTCCGAAGCTGCCGCCGGAGCAAAAAAATGAAGTGCTGGCCGCCCTTTCCCGGCTCAAAGAAGAAGAAGCCGAACTCAATGAAGAAATCAAAAATCTCCAGCCCGAGTTCGATGCTCTGATGATGCAGGTTCCGCAGCCGCCCGCACCAGAAGTCCCATACGGCGAGGATGATACGCAAAATGTTGAACTGCGGCGGTGGGGAACAGTTCGGCAATTTGATTTTCAGCCGAAAGACCACGTAGAGCTGGGGCTGGCCCTTGACATTATTGATATTGAGCGCGGGGTAAAGCTGGCGGGAACACGCAATTATTTTCTTAAAGGCGACGGTGCTCTGCTGCATTGGGCTGTTCTCCGCTTCGCAATGGACCATATGATTGCCAAGGGGTATACCCCTATGGTTGTCCCGCTTTTGATGCGGGACGAAGTGATGATGGGAACGGGCTATTTCCCCGGCTCTGAAGAACAGACCTACCAGATGGAACGGGATGCACTGAATTTGGCCGGTACAGCCGAGGTTCCTGTAACAGCTTACCATTCAGGTGAGATTCTAAGCCAAGATAAGCTTCCCATAAAATCTGTGGCCTTGAGCACATGTTTCCGCCGCGAGGCCGGTGCCGCCGGCAAAGATACCCGCGGGCTTTACCGCATCCACCAATTCGACAAAGTCGAGCAGGTTATCATCGGTGAAAATGATGAGGCCAAGAGCATTCAGTATCATTATGAAATCCTGAATAATTCTGAAGAGGTTCTACAGGCGCTTCATCTGCCCTACCGCGTGGTGAATGTGTGCACAGGCGATCTTGGGCGGGGGCAAGTGCAGAAATTCGATATTGAAACCTGGATGCCGTCACGCAACGGTTATGGCGAAACACATTCGGCCAGCCGTTTTTATGAATTTCAGGCCCGGCGAATGAATCTGCGGTATAAAACTGCCACCGGCAGAAATGAATTCTGCCACACGCTCAACAATACCGTCATTGCTTCGCCCCGCATTCTGATTCCTATTCTCGAACTGTATCAGAACGCTGACGGCAGTGTAACAATTCCTGAAGTACTCCGGCCATATATGTTCGGCAAAGAAAGGATCGAGCCCAAATAACCGCACGGAGGCAGGGGCGTGAAGCGAAGGAGCTTCGACGAATCTGACCGAATCCGGCTGAATCTCGAGCGGCTGGATATTCAAACTCGCCAGCGGACGGCTGCCGAATATCTTTTTTCCGAAGCTCCGCTGATGCCCTATGCAGTTGCTTTTATCATCGGCATTCTGTTTGCCGATGCCGCCTGCCGGCATAACCGTCTTTTCTGGCTTACAGCGGCTGGTGCACTGCTTACGGCAGCTTTGTGTTTCATCTTGTCTTTCAGGACCCCTGCATCGGGGCGATTGGGGCTTTTGCTGTTTTGCTCCTGTCTGACTGTCTTTTCTCTTGCAGCACTGCGCTGCTGTTCTATTCTTGCAATCGGTCCCAATCATATTCTTCACTACCTTGGCAGCAGCCAGAGAGAATTAGCAACTCTGCAGGGCAAGGTGATTTCTCCTGTCATTGTCAATGCCCCTACGGCCGATTCGTCAATTCCTTGGCTTGAGTCCAAAAGTTCTTTTTACATTAAAACGAGCCGTCTCAGAAGCTCCTCGGGCTGGCAAACAGTGTCCGGCATCATCCGCGTGCAGGTCAATGAGCCCATCCGCCACGTCCGGCCGGGTAATACCGTACAGGTTTACTGCTGGCTGAGCCGTTTTGGACCGCCCGCCAATCCCGGTCAGTTTGATCTCCGTCGGTATATGCATCGCAAAGGGGTCTATCTGGCCGCATCCGTCGACATACGGGAAGGCATTGAGGTGCTCGATTCCTCTTCATCATATCTGACCCAAGTTCGGTCGGTTCTTTATCGTATCGCGGCCAATGCTCTGCTGGATGAAACGATTACAACAGATGAAGATGCCGCTTCTCTGGCCTCTGCGCTGCTGTTGGGGGAAAGAGGCGGTCTGCATCCGCAGCTGCTGGCTGCATTCGGCAATACAAATTTGGCCCACTATATCAGCTTATCGGGACTGCATATAGGAATTCTGGCCGGCTCGCTCTGGGGGCTGCTGCGGACAGCCGGTCTGCCCAGGCGGTCTCGGGCTGTGCTGTGCATCTTTCTGATTTTGATTTATGCACTGATTGTTCCCCCGCGGGCTCCGACACTGCGTGCGGTAATTTTAAGCTGCTTTTTCTTCATTTCTGTTCTTGCCGCCCGCCGGCCAAGTGGGCTGAATACATTAGCACTGTCTGCGGTCATCCTGCTGTATATTCGGCCTTACGATCTATTCAATGCGGGCTGGCAATTGTCTTTTTTGTCGGTCTTAGGTATTCTGCTGTTTTATAAACCGGTTCAATTTTATCTGCTGAACTGGTTTTTTTATTCTTTTCTGCCGTATCTTCGCTTTTTCGGGATGCAGCACTTTCTGCATTCGCTATTGGAAATGCTGGCTGTCGGCATATCGGCCTGGCTGGCAATTGCAGGCCTTTTGCTGTTCTATTTCGGCAAAATCAATCCTCTCTCCCCGCTTTGGACGGTTTTACTATTTCCGTTCGTCATCGTCATCTTGTACGCTGGATTCCTTAAAATTCTCCTGTCGGCTGTTCTTCCGACCGCTGCGGCATTGTGCGGATTGATACTGAATCTGACGACAGACGGTTTTGAAAAAACCGTTATTTTTTTGGCCCAGATTAATTTGGATCAGCTTGCATTTCGGCCAAGCAGTCTTTGGGCAGGATTCATTTACTTTCTAATGGCGGCTTTCTATTTGACGCCTTTTCGATACAGCCGATCAAGAAAAACACTTCTTGGGCTGCTGGTTATCAGTTTTTTGCTGCCGGCACTCTGGCAAAAAATTTCTGTCAGCCGGCAAAACATGCTGGAGATAGTCTGCTTGTCTGTCGGGCATGGGCAGGCGATTGTGTTGTCGGGACCGGCCGGCGAGCATATTATTTTCGACGCCGGTTCCATCACACATCAGCATCTTGCAGCCAGCGTCATTGTGCCCTTTCTGCAGCAAAAGGGCATCGCTGCGCTGGATGCCGCTTATTTAAGCCATGGAGACCTTGACCACATCAACGCAGCAGCCGATCTTGCCGACTGGATCGGCATCCGGGCTGTTTATGCCAACAGCATTCTTATTGAATCCGCCCAGAGGCCGTCTGTCGAAAAGGAACTTAAAGACCGTCTGGAACAAATGCACAAGCCGTTACGGCCGCCGGCAGAGTACCGCAGTAAAAAGGGCATGCATATCCGTTCCATCTGGCCGACGCAAGAGGCCGTCTCTAATCTTTCCTTATCCGAAAATGACAAGTCGGAAGTCTTTCTGATTGAGTACGCCGGCCGCAGAATTCTTCTCTGCGGAGATATTGAAGACTATGCACAAAGTGAGTTGATGCGCCGTGATCCCCCGCTGCAAGCGGACGTTGTCATTTTGCCGCATCACGGCTCCACCGCCAACCTGCAAACCGGCTTTGTCGAGCATTTTCAGCCGCAAGTCGTGGTGGCAAGCTGCGCTGCGAACCGTCTGGCAACTATTTACCGGCCGCTGCCATCATCGGGCATCAAGGCCTTTTACACCCCTGCCGACGGCGCTGTTACTATACAAATAAAAGCCGACGGCACACTTTCAGCCGTCGGCTTTTCGAATGGCTTCAACTAAATGCTGTTACCGGACATGAACCACAATCTCTACCCGGCGGTTCTTGGCCTTTCCTGACGCTGTAGAATTGGAAGCAACCGGACGGCTTTCTCCGCAGGCAACCGCACGGATATTCTGCGGGCTTACACCGCGGTCAACCAGATAACGCAGCACTGTCAACGCACGTTCGGCAGACAGTTCCCAGTTATCTTTCCATTGGTCCTTTGTTTTGCGAATCGGATCTGTATCCGTATGGCCGACGACATCGACTTTCTTGCCGCTGTAGCGCTCCCGCAAAACACTGTATATTTGATCCAGCTCCGAACTGGTGGCACCTTTTAATGTGGCTTTTCCAGAGGCAAACAGAATTTCATTGGGCAGAGTTACCGTAATCGTTCCGGCTGCTTCATCCACCTTTACATCACCGGAAAAACCGGTTGCTTGGGCTGCCGTTTTGCCCTGCTGCATCTGCCGCTTCAATTCAGCCAGTTCCTGCTGACTCTTGGCCAGTTCCTGACTCATTTGGCTTTTCTCAGAAGCCGAAGATTCCAAAGAAGCAACGCAGTTTTCATAAAGACCTTTGAGATTCTGGTGTTCCACATCCAGTGCATTATATTTCTTTTTCCAGTTGGTACAGCCGGTCAGCATAACCGCCGTCACCACCAAAAACGTTGCAAATACCATCTTCTGTACAGTTCGTTTCATAGAGACCTCCGTTTCGATTTCAGCTAAAACCCGTAAAAGTCTGTTAAGACACGTTGTATCCAATCGTGAAAGATAATAACACTAAAAACAGCGATTGACAAGAAAGGTCCGTAAGGAATTTGACGGATTTTTTGAAAAAATGCCTGATATAAGGCCCATAGGATGCCCAAAAAAGGCGCCAAAAAAAACGCCAGCAGAACCCATTTTGCTCCAATGACTGCCCCAGCCGCTCCCATAAGATGCACATCTCCTAAACCCATTGCCTCTTTTGCAAAGGCAAGAGTTCCCAAAATCCGGGTAATCCATACCACCGCACAGCCTGCAAAATACCCAGCCAGAGCGCCCAAAAGCCCCGAAATGACCGGATACCCGATAATGCTGCACCACTTTTCAGATATGGCCGGCATTTGCGTCACTTTAAGAACTGAAAAAGCTCCTATCACCACAGGCAGAAGAAAAATGACTTCTTTAAGAATCTCTTTGCGGTCATCAAACTGCGGCTCTGGTTTTTCCTTATCTGGATGGCCGTGATCCTCTTGTTGCTCCTGGATTTCGTAACTTGGTTTGATGATGCCAAGATATAAACCGGCCAGTGATACAAGCAGTCCTAAGGCCGCTCCAACTGTCAATGCAGCGATTTTGGGGGAATATGCCGCAGACGGAAAAAGCTTTTCCAATGCATATCCCTGATGGATTAAAAATGGAGCAATTGCCGCGCCTGCCAGCCCCACCATCGTCGAAAACCAGCATATTTCAAGCGGAATTATCCACATTTCCAAATCTACTGCAGAAGCTGCAAGAAAAGCCGCAGCCAATGTTATTACAACCAGATAAAACAGCCACCCCCCTGTAAAAAACTTTTCTATTGGCGTAGAGCCCGGTAAGCCGGTCTGCCGGTATTCAAACCAGAAAAACCACAGGTACACACCACCAAACAGGAGTGAAGTCAGCAGCTCGATTATGAAATACCGGCAGGAAATCGGGGCGCTGCAATCGGAACAGCGTCCCTTCAAAACCAGCCACGAAATCAGCGGGATGTTATTGTAAAACCGGATGGGCTTTCCGCAGGCAGGACAGGCCGAAGGCGGACTGACCAGCGACTTTCCCCTCGGAAGCCGATAGATTACAACATTCAGAAAACTGCCGACGCAGGCCCCTAATACAAAGATAAAAATCAGCCATATCCAATCGACAGCCACAAATCGCCTCTATATCAGGAGTTATTTTTTCGCTTTCTTGTTTTGACCAGCTTTTGAAGCAGTGCTTTGCCGCTCGACGATTCCTGCAACCTTCATCGGCAGACCAAACAGCCGGATAAAGCCGGTCGCATCGGTCGAATTGTATTCGGCCCCCATCGTAAAACTGGCCAAGTGGGGATTATACAAGCTCTTGGGACTTTTGACGCCGGCAAGGGTTGCTTGCCCTTTGTATAGTTTGAGCCGCACTGTCCCTGTAACATTCTCCTGCGTTACATCAATAAACGCATCCAGGGCCTGACGCAATCTGCAAAACCATTGGCCGTAATAAACCAGTTCGGCATAACGCAGCGCAACCTGCTGCTTGTAATGAGCAGTCTCTCGGTCAAGCGTGAGCATCTCCAACGCCCGATGAGCCGTACTTAAAATCGTTCCGCCCGGTGTTTCATACACACCCCGCGATTTCATTCCCACCAGACGATTTTCAACCAAGTCTGCTTGTCCAATTCCATGAATGCCGCCGAGGTCATTAAGTCTCTCTATCAGCTTAACACCCCCGATTGCCCGCCCATTGAGTTTGACCGGTATGCCTTTTTCGAAGCCAATTTCGATATAATCGGGCTTATTCGGGGTCTTGGAAACAGGCCGGCTGATAACGAACAAACTGTCCTTGGGTTCATTCCAAGGATCCTCTAAATCCGCCCCCTCGTGGCTGATATGCCAGAGATTACGGTCCTGCGAATAGATTTTTTTCTTCGACTGGGCTATCGGAATATTGTGTTTTTTGGCATAGTCCACAGCAGCTTCCCGGCTGGTCAGAGTGAATTGGGGGTCTTTCCAGGGAGCAATAATCTTCAGTGACGGATCCAGTGCCATATAGGTCAGCTCAAACCGCACCTGATCATTGCCCTTGCCGGTGGCGCCGTGGGCAACCGCAGTTGCTCCGGTCTGGTGGGCTACCTCTACCTGATGCTTGGCAATCAAAGGACGGGCAATGCTGGTGCCTAAAAGATACCCGTTTTCATAGACCGCCCCGCTTTTGAGCATCGGCCACAGGTAATCTTCAACAAACTCCCTGCGCAAGTCTTTAACCACACATTTGACAGCACCAGTCGCCAAAGCTTTCTTTTGAATGCCGGCCAGCTCGCTGCCCTGCCCCAATTCGGCCGCAAATGCTACAACCTCATACCCATAGGTCTCTTTCAACCATGGGAGAATTACACTCGTATCCAACCCCCCGCTGTATGCCAATACAACTTTCTCTTTTTTCATTTTTCTGCCATCCGTTTTATTCTCTGAAATTATGTTTTTCACAATAAAGTCGGAAAATATATATCCATACAGGAAAAAAAGCAATGAAAACCTTCTGCAGACAGAAACTCAAACCCGATACAGGCTAGCCGGCGGCCTGCAGCCGGTCATAGACAATTTTCCGCATAAGAGCCTCATCGGGGTCCCTGCCGATGAAAATCCTATATTGCGCCATGGCCTGCCGGATAAACATTTCGGCACCGCTGACCGTTCGAGCCCCAATCTGACGGGCTTTCTTTAAAAGTACGGTTTCCATCGGATTATAAACCGTGTCAAAAACCGTCATTTCCGGATTCAGAACACCTTCTGGAACAGGACAGCCCTCTGTATTCGGCCGCATCCCTACACTGGTACAGTTGATTAATACAGCCGCCTCTGTCTGGGACAGTGCATCCAATTGAGCAGCTTTGCAGCGAAATTCATTAGCCAGCGCCTGTGCCTTGCTGACGGTTCGGTTGTAAATGGTTACTCTGGCGCCCATATCGACCAGCCCAGCCACAACCGCCCGTGCTACCCCCCCGGCCCCGACAACAGCCACTTTGACTGCATGCAAGCATCGATGATCCCCCCCCAGTGCGGCTGTCAGCGAATCCATAGCTCCTATATAATCGGTATTATAGGCGCTTATAATCCCGTTAAATCCGATTTTGAGGGTATTGACCGAGCCGATTGTCTCAGCCAATCCATCGACATAATCGCCATGCTGATGGGCATAGTCGAGGGCCCGACCTTTGTGCGGCATCGTTACGCTGAAGCCGCCAAAACCCGCCGCAGTGCCTACATAATCCAGAAAGGCATCAAATTCTGTTTTTTCCCCTTCCACCAAAAACGGTAGAAAAACAGCATTGATGCTGTCGGCATCAAAGCAGGTATTAAAAAGCACCGGTCCCAGCGAATGGCAAACCGGATTTCCCACTACGCCGAATATTTCGGTTTGGCTGTTTAAGCAGTCCCAGCGGTACAGGGATTTCATCTGATGCACAGGAATCTGCCCCGGGGCAGTCGCTTCTTCTTCCAGACAGGCGAATGTCAGAAATGCCCCAAATTTTTTCGATAAGATGCGGGTGATTTGTCCTGCCGGCCCCATGCAGAACACGATGGCCGGCGTATCCGCCGATTTGAGAAGGTTCAACGCCGCAAAGCAATCATTTATATGCCGGGCATAATAAACCAATTTCGGAATAGCCGCCGGATACAGCGCCAGCATCGATTCGTACAGCAGATTGAGGTTATCAAAAGGACCGTCAAAATTATGACAGGAAAGAATCAGCCGTGTCCGGGAATCCTCCAGAGCTGCTTTTAGTACGGAATAGGCATCCGGGTGTCTGAAATTCCGCAGTTCGATATCGACCATATCTGCCCCCGACAGAATGGCTTTGCGTAAAATTGTCAGACGATGCGAGAAATCAATCTCTTGAAAACCCCCTTCAATCTTATCCCGGCAGGTTACAATAACCGGCAAACCCGCTCTTTGGACGGCCTGAATCATTCTTGAGACAGACTCAGGATCGGGCTGATTAAGGGCATCTGCACGTATTTCGATTGCCTCAGCGCCTTGGGAGCGGGCCTTTGACAACTGGATGCAGAAGCTGTCAACATCTTTTGCATAAAGTGAAACTGCCAGATACGTCATATCGTATTCTATACCCGGCAGTTTCACAAATTGCAAGCCCAAAGTTGCCGGAAATGCCCGCCTTACAGGATATATGCTAACGGCTTTTCTCGCTCGGCGGGTATTTTACTGTGCAGCCGTAGGGCTTTGTTTTCCGTATGGAAACCTCTTTGCCGTTGGTTAATTCTTCCAGCACCCGGTCGACATAATTCAGATACGATTCATCCGCAGGCGTTTTACCCAATGGAGCATTATCAAAAGCCCCCTCATACACCAGCTTGCCTTCCTTGCTGATCACAAATAAATGCGGCGTGGTCTGGGCTTTGTACAATCTGCCTATCTTGCCATCGGTATCCATCAGAACCGGCAGCGCAAGCTTTAATCCTGCAGCCCACTCTTTTACAGACTCTGCAGTTGCATAATACGTGCTGTTGATAAGGAGCCAAACAACATCTTTATCCTTGTATTTAAGATAAAGGGCCGTACTGGTGGGAAGTTCCTTGCTGTAATGTGCCTTGACGAATGGACAGTCATAATTAACCCATTCCAGCACAACAATTTTCTTCCCTTTGAAGCTGCCTAACTGCACCGGCTTGCCGTCCAGATCGGGCAATGTAAAATCGTTGGCGTCCTTGACAGTTTCGGGCTTTGTATTGACCCGATCAGCAGCCGGCTGGGTGTCGTCACCCATAACTGAAGCCCCTGTCAGCAATATCAGCAAAGCCGACGCTGCTATCCCTAATTTTATTGTCTTGTGCATTGTTATATCCTTTCTGCTAAATGGGCGATCATTATTTTGCGCATTTATACGGATTTGGATGAAATAAGTTTGAAAAAAAAGATATGTGGACTAAAATCCCCTCAATAGCAAATTCACAATTTCTGCAGAATTGAGGCTTCTATGGGAGGCAGGCTGGCGGGGCTTATATTCCACAGCAAGCACCAACACTATATGCCGAAGCACAAATTCCTGCGGGATTGTGCAAAAATTGTATGCGTTTTCTAATGTTTGAAGGCTGTTTTGCTCGATAAAAAATTGCTCAGATAAGCATTGTTTTGGGCTCTCAAAATTAAGATGAAATCCATTAGACATATCAGTCAAGCTGCTTTGATTGCAGGGATGCTAATGCTGTCAGCCTGCCGGCCGGCCCAGCGGGATCCTTATGCTCCGGTTCTTGTAACACCCGCGGTACAGGCCACAGAAACACTTGGTGTTTCAGTACAGAATCGCCCTATCTATATGACCGCCATCGGAAAAGGGCCGGAAACGGTACTGGTTATGGCGGCCATCCACGGCAATGAAGATGCCGGAGTCCCTTTGGTCCAGCAGCTGATTCAGGTTTTGCGAAGCCGGACAGACTTGCACCCAACCCATACGGTTCTCATCATCCCAATCGCCAATCCGGATGGCTATGCTCTTCAATCCCGAATGAATGCGCGGGGTATTGACCTGAACCGCAATTTTCCTGCATCCAACCGAATCGACAGCGCAGTTTTCGGCCAAGCCGGACTTACAGAGCCCGAATCGCAGATTCTCTACAATCTCATATTAACCCGCCAGCCTGCCCGAATTATATCCATACACCAGCCGCTGTATTGTCTGGATTATGACGGTCCCGGCGAGGAGATTGCACAGTTTATGTCGTATTTTTGCCCCCTTCCGGTTAAAAAACTCGGTTCGAGGCCGGGATCGCTGGGATCATTTGCAGGGACAGAACAAAATATTCCCATCATCACAATGGAGCTGGCCGAAGAGGACAGCCGTCTTTCGCCTCATCAACTCTGGCTTCGATATGGCCCGGCATTGCTGGCAGCCATAACCTACCCCCGGCCGCCTTATTAATCTGCATATTTGTGAGTCTATTAATACAAATCGTCTTGTATAATACGATTTAAATTAATATGTTGAATTGGGAAAATTGTCAGCCTCCTATGTCTTGATTAGGAAGTTGGTACTTTGACAATCTGAATACAGCAATTCGAAATAGATGAATCATCTGAGTTGTTCATAGTGTACTCGATACGCTGGCAACCTGTCCACCAGAAATGACATTGAACCGCCTTGGCTGCCCAACGTACAAACAGAAACAAGGAATAAACCGATGCAAGTTGCCGTTTACAGCACAAAACCATATGTAGAAGATTTTTTTAAGCGTGCCAACCAACAATGCGGGCATAAGCTTGTTTTTCTGCAAGAGCCGCTGACCATCGACACTGTACCGCTGGCCAAAGGCAGCCAAGCCGTATGCATTTTTGTCAATGACACTGCTGACGCTGCTGTTCTGATGAAGCTTAAAGAAGCAGGAATCAAATTGGTAGCTCTTCGCTGTGCCGGCTTCAATAATGTCGACATTGAGGCAGCCCAGCGGCTGGGGTTGTGTGTGGTCCGTGTGCCGGCCTATTCGCCCTATGCAGTAGCCGAACATACTGTTGCCCTGATGCTGGCGCTGAATCGACGGATTCACCGTGCCCATTGGCGTGTGCGGGAAGGCAATTTTTCTCTCGACGGTCTAATGGGCTTCGACCTGCACGGAAGTTCCGTCGGCATCATCGGCACCGGCCGCATAGGAGAAGTTGTCGCACAGATTCTGCACGGCTTCGGATGCAGGCTGTATGCCTACGATGTGAACCGCAATCCGGCTTGTGAAAAACTGGGCGTTCAGTATGCGGAATTGGATGCGATTTACCGCACGTGTTCCATCATCACTCTGCACTGCCCTCTTGTTCCCCAAACCTATCATCTTATTGACAAAGCCGCCATTGACAAGATGCAGGATTGCGTCATGCTTATCAACACCAGCCGAGGGGCATTAATTGATACCAAGGCTGTTATCGACGGACTCAAAAGCCGGCGCATCGGCTATCTGGGTCTGGATGTCTATGAGGAAGAAGGCGACCTGTTTTTCCAAGACCTGTCCGATCAGATTATCCAAGACGATGTCTTCGCGCGGCTGCTGATGTTTCCCAATGTCATCATAACCGGCCATCAGGCATTCTTTACCCATAATGCCCTGCAGGCAATTGCTCACACTACGCTGTCGAATATCACCGCCTACGAAAAAGGCAACTGTCAAAATATCTTGACATGCAGCCGCATCATCAAAACGCCGGCCAGCCGATAGGATTCCCGATGCAGATTGTCCTGTCATCCGATAGCGGCCTTGCCGTGGTCCCCGGTGCGAATGCGGATGCAATCCACTAAATCAATAATAAAGATTTTGCCGTCGCCGATTTCGCCGGTGCGGGCGGCAGAGATAATCGCATCGACGGTTCTCTGCACAAAGTCCTCATTTACGGCAATTTCCAGACGCACCTTCTTAAGCAGATTCACTTCAAACTTAATCCCGCGGTAGCTTTCTTCGTATCCCATCTGCTCCCCGCAGCCGAGTGAATTGGTGACAGACATCTTGCCGACATTGGCCTTGACCAGTGCTGTTTTGACATCTTCCAGTTTGTGGGGCTGTATATAAGCTATTATCAATTTCATGTTCACTGTCTCCTTGTTGTTTATGTTTATATCGGTTGCCTATGTGGTGCTGAATACCTGGAAGCCGGCATAAGCCTCCATTCCGTGTTCGCCGATATCCAGTCCGCGAAGTTCTTCGATACGGCTGACGCGCAGGCCGATGGTTAAATCAATTAATTTGAAAACAATTTCCATCGTAAGCAGGACAAAGAATATAGTGGCAATACTGCCGACCATCTGGACGCCGAACTGCATCGGATTGCCGCTGTATATAAAGCCCTCGTTAGGAAGCCCCAAAGACGATTTGCCGAAGATTCCCACACAGAGGGTCCCCCAGATGCCGCAGATTCCATGAACCGGCACAGCACCGACAGGATCATCGATCTGGAGCTTGTCCAGCAGTTCTACTCCAAGCACTACAATAATACCGGCAGAAATTCCTATCAGGCAGGCAGCCCACGGTTCGACAAACGCGCACGGAGCGGTAATAGCAACCAGTCCGGCTAAGGCGCCGTTCATCGCCATTGACAAATCGGGTTTGCCGAAGCGCATCCAGACCATCCCCAGTGCAGCAATGCCGCCGAGGGCAGCTGCCATGTTTGTATTCAGGGCTACACGCGACGCCGTTGCCGCCAATCCTCTTGTGATTCCAAGCGTAGAGCCCGGATTAAACCCAAACCAGCCGAACCATAGAATAAAAACGCCCAATGAAGCCAGCGGGATATTGTGTCCGGCAATCGCTCGGGGCTTGCCGTCGATGCCGTACTTTCCCAAACGGGGCTTGAGCAAAATAGTGCCAACCAGCGCCGCTATGCCGCCGGTGGTATGAACCACCGTGGAACCGGCAAAATCCATAAAACCCATTTTGCTAAGCCATCCCCCGCCCCATATCCAATGGCCGATCAGCGGATAAATAAAGGCCGAAATTAAAAACGAATAAATCAGATACGCTCGGAAATTCATCCGTTCGGCCATCCCGCCGGCAACAATCGTAGCCGCCGCACCGCAAAAGGCTGCCTGAAACAGCCAAAATGCATACAGCGGCAGGCCGTTGACCGTTTCGTCAAGTCCCATGAGAAGCCAGCCCTTGGTTCCTATAAACCCGTTGCCGTCGCCGAACATTAGAGCATAGCCGACCAGAAAAAATCCCAGCGAGGCCATGCAGAAATCCAGAAAATTCTTGGTCAATATGTTACAGGTATTCTTGGCTCGAATAAAGCCGGCTTCGACCATGCCGAAGCCGGCCTGCATAAAGAATACCAAAAACGCAGCTATCAAAACCCAGACAGTATCTACCGCCTGATACAGGCCCTCAAGAGGGGGCTCTCCTTCGGCTGCCATCACAACTGGCGAGCATATCAATCCCAGAACAATCCCCAGCAGCGGCCTGAAACTAAATGAACTCAAACATTTCTTTGCGTACATTTTTACCCCTTTCAATTAGTAATTCATTTTTCTAAAATTTATGCTTGAGCAACCTTTGTGCCAATAGGCATAGTTTGCTAAAAATGCTATATGTACTTGTATTACCGATAGTTAGGAAACACCAACATGACAATAGCCAGAAATCAAAAGATACATTTACGTTTTTTTAATTAAATATTTCTACATTTTTGTATTTTTTAGGCAAAAATCTTAAAATCTCAATTGCAATTAAATTCATTCTTACCGGCTGGGACGAACACGCATATTAGTCGGCTGAAAAATTCTTAAAACCGGCAGATTATATTTAGGTGTTGCATCATTCCTCTATCCAATCACGTTGGTCGATCCTGTTCAGCCTTCGGCAGAAGGAATGCCGGTAAACCAGAAAAGAAAAATTTATATGCTGATTTGCTAAAACTCTGCGGATAAACTAAATCCCGTAAAAAACAAATCCCTATCATCCGAAACAAGCCCTTTGCGGATATCCGAATCAAGGATGGTCACGTAATTCAGACTGGGCGTAAGAGTCCATTTGCCAAGGGGCATCGGGAAACCCACTGTGACAAATAAGTCATTCCATCCACTGCTGCGGATCGCCTCGCTGGAGCCGTTCAACCAATATCCTTCATTGTAATTAGAATCGCCCCAGCCGACATTGCACGACAAATCAAGGCCGACCGGTATGGAATCCGTTAATTCCATAACTTTTTCGATAGAATGACTGATGCCGGTTGTGATGTAGGTGCCATTGATATCGTCGAAATCATAATATACTGTCAGAGAGGGACTGAGGATGGTATCCCAAACAAGACTGGAATAGACTTCCTGTGTACTGCCGGCACTGGGAAATCTGTAATAGATATAACCGAAAGACAGCGACAGCTGTTCGGTTATGCTGAAAGTATAGCTCCCATAGAAATCGTATTCAGTAAATTCTCCTGACTGGCTGTTTTCATCCGTCATATCCAAGTTTCCCCAGATCCCTGCCGACCAAGCTCCCTTGGATAGTCCAATAGAGGGCTGCCACACCCAGTCGTCAACCAAGTTATGCCCCCGCCAGACGTACTTGCTGTTGAAATCACTGGTTACAGAGAAGACCGCTTTCTCCTCTTGGGCATCTGCAGAAATTGCTAACGCTGAAACAAATCCCATCCAAAACAATACCGCCTTGTTCATTTTATTCTCCTGAAATGTGCTTAATCTGCCTGCGGCCTGACGCGGCCGAACATTTTGAAAATAGAGATATGCAACAGATATGCAAAAAAAAGGCGGCAGGATATTTAGTTTGTATCTTATTTATTTACAATGAGATACAAAATATCAATACCATCTAAGCTGATTTGCAGGAAACAACAATAATGTAGTTATTACAATTATTATCTACATTATTGTTTATTTTGTTACTTCCAAAGAATATTGTACTTTCGTATCTTATAGCCCAGCATGCGTTCTGTTATGCCCAGCTCGCATGCAGCATGCCGCTGGCATCCTTGTGTTTTTTTCAGTGCATCAACAATCATTTCTCGCTCAAGATATTCAATCTTCTCCGGCAGCGTGTATGTGCCCGTTTCCACTGTTTTTTTTGCAATCTGCAGCGACGGGGGCAGGTGTTCAGATCGAATAACATCTTCATTGCACAGAAGAACCGCCCTTTCGATGCAGTTTTCCAGTTCCCGGACATTTCCCGGCCAGTGGTAGCTGGTCAGCATTTCAATTGCCGGAGTAGAAATGCGGGTGATATTTTTGTGATTTTCCCGTGCATATTTTTCGAGAAAATAATCTGCCAGCAGCATCACATCATTCTTTCGCTCCCGCAGCGGAGGCATATAAATAGGAAAGACATTGATGCGGTAGTATAAATCCTCGCGGAACAGGCCGTTTTTGATTTCTTCCTCGAGATTTTTATTTGTCGCCACAATGATTCGGACATTGGCTTTCAGAGTTTCATAGCCGCCGACACGTTCATATTCCTTAAATTGAATCACGCGCAGCAGCTTGACCTGCAGATGCAGAGAAAAATCACCGATTTCATCAAGAAACAAAGTTCCGCCCTCGGCTAATTCAAAACGCCCCGGCTTTCGTTCCACAGCGCCGGTAAAAGCACCCTTTTCATGACCAAAAAGCTCGCTCTCGAGGAGATTTTCGGGCAAAGCCGTACAATTTACCTTAATAAAGGGTTTTGCAGAACGATAGCTGTTATAATGAATGGCATGAGCAACTAAATCCTTGCCTGTGCCGCTTTCGCCGCGGATAAGAACTGTCGCATTGCTGTTGGCAACCTGCTCAATAAGCCGATAGACCTCCTGCATGGCCCCGCTGGTTCCAACCATGTTGTGAATGTTGAATCTTGTTTTCAGTTCACGCAGCAGACGTTCATTCTCATCCTTAAGTTCGCGACGGTCTGATTCCACAAGCTTATTAAGCTTAACGGCCTGAGCAACCATCGTAGCAATGACTTCAAGCAGCCGGACATGGGCATCAAAATCATCAGCAGGACGCACTTTGCGGTCTACACTGATAGCGCCGATGGCTCGCCCTTCAAGCTTAATGGGAACACAGAAAAAAGCAATTTTCTGCCCCTTCGAACGCGGCCGCTGGCCCGTTTTAGCCAGAAAACGCGGATCTTTGCTGATGTCGGGGACTACGACTTCTTTGCCGGTCTGAACAACCAGACCTGTGATGCCTTCGCCGACTTTATAGGTAATCTGCTTTTTCGAAGCATCGGAAAGACCATGAGCCACCTTAATGCCGATGGTTTCTGTTTCTGGATCCAGCAGGGTAATTGCCCCTCTTTCCAGTTCAAGGTGGCTTTCCAAGGCCTTAAGAATAGATTCGAGCGTCGCCTCGAGATTGAGCGATTCCGCAAATGCCTTGGCAATATCAGCCAGCAGCACCACTTCTTTTGCCAACGACTTGGCCATCTTTATTCTCCCTGCTGAAAGCCTGTGGGTTACTTACAATATTGTGTTGAATTAAGCGGATTATACAATTTTGTAGACAACTGTTCAACAAAAAAACCGGTTCCTTTTTTTACGGAACCGGTTCCAATTATTCCGGATTAAATGGCATTTTCAAATAAGACTATCCCATCTACTACCTTGCAGGTATGGACAGCATATTTATCAGCAAAATCCGGCCGGCTCCTCGGATAGGCAGTCTCCACGACCTGCCTGACTCTATCGGCATCAGCTGCCAGCACCAGACATCCTGCGGCTCCTTTGTCCCCGCCGCCGAGCATACGCTCACCCAAAACACCCGGTATCGTGCGAACAATGTCACACATTGTCTCTAATTCCGGTCCAGAAATAACATACTCATCCCGCAGGCCAATCCCATCCTGACGAAAAACACTGCCGACTGTTTCAATGTCGCCGGCCTTCCATGCATCCATCATCCGGTAAAAACGCTTTTGGGCTTTGTAGATGTAGGTCATCCGGCTGACCAGATGAGGGTGGCTTTTTTCAAAATGGGACTTTATCCTCCCGAACAGGGCGTCATCTCTTACATCGGCCAGACAGGTTATACGAAAACCGGCTTCTTGGGCCATCTTAACCAATTCTTCACATTCTGCACGGCGGATTTTATAGGTTGATTTTTCCAGACCGGGACGAACAGTGCCTGTATCCATCACAACGATGCGGAAATCTTTTGCACCGGCCCCCAGCGGTACATACTGAATGGAGCGTGCAGCCGGAATGTAATGCGTTCCCTTGCCCTCTTTGGCAAAGAGAATCATAATCTGATCCAGTTTGCCGCAGGGTGAACCGATGTAGTCGTTCTCAACGGCCTGCGCCAAGTCCACAATCTTCATCGAATCTTTTTCTGCAATTCCATTGGCGTCCAAAATGGACAAAATCAAATTCAGCGTCAGCGAGGCACTTCGGCTCATTCCTCCGCCGGGGATATTGCCGTAAAGAACCGCATCAATGCCTTTTGCAATACGATACCCTTCCCGGCGAAGAATAAAATCAACACCGTACGGGAAACGCGCCCACGTATCACTGACCTCAGGCGATTTCGGGGCAGGCGTTCTGCCGATTTCAAACTCCACAATGCCGTCCTGAGGAAAATTGCCGCTGAACAGCCGCATCGTATTCGTGCCGTTGGGCTTATAGGCCATCCAGATAAAACGGTCTGTGCCGACACCAAACAGCTCGGTACCGTTGTAGTCGCCATGCTCTACGCCCAGACAAAAGCGGGAAGAGCTGCGCCGCACCTTGGCGCCATCCATCTTCATTCCTTTGGAAGCAGCAAGCTCCTTCAAGTAAGCAAAAGCCTGTTTATCGGTTGCTATATCCACTGCTGTATTCTCCTTTATCTGGCTATTCCAATAGGACTAAAAATCGCGTACAGAATCAATGTCAAGATAACCACAATCACCCCGGCGATCATGGCACCTTTGGAGGGAGTCAGCTCGATCGAGGTATTGTGTCTGAATTCGACCGGCTCTTTAAGCGGCTTTAAGACAGTGATAATCGTCATCACCAGAAGACAGGCAACAAAACTGATAGCCATTCTGTTGAGGAAGTTGCCAATGAGAGTTTCCATCGCTTTGTTTTCCATCAGTCTGGTGATGGTGGATACATATTTCAGTCCGCCGTAAACGATAAAGTTGGTCACCAGACCCGCCGTGCCGCAGATAGCCGGTCCTATGCGAACAACTAAGCCAAACACAAAAACCGCCAGAACACCCGGGGAAAGATACCCCTGACTTTCCTGAATGATCGTAAAGATGCTGTGGCTGATTTTCGGATTGCCCAGAGCCGGAGCCAGTGTTACTGCAATCACCGAAAAGACCACAACACAAATCCGGCCCAGCAGAACAATGGTTTTTTGGGAGGCGTTGGGATTGAGATACTTTTTAAATACATCCATTGTGAAAATTGTGGAAGCGGCATTCAGCATCGCTGCCAGCGAACTGACAATCGCTCCCAGCAAAGCGGCCAGAACAAAGCCAACCCATCCTGTTTTGCGGGGAAGCACCTTGCTGAGCAGCTGTCCCAGCGCCGAATCGTATTTATAGCCGATGAATTTTTCTGTATGGATTTGGGCATTCGCCGCCTTGGCAGCCTGTTCTGTGGCTTTATTATATGCTTCCATCTCCGCCGCCAGCGGCCCAAAAACCGTTTTCATCGATTTATCATCCGACTTGAAAACCGAATAGGGCCTCACTGCTAATTTGTCATAATCGGCCTTTACCATCGGCAGCACATACGGGTTTTTTGTCCGGGCGGCCTTTTGGCTCTGGACAGTGGGGTAAAGGGCGATCATAAATTTTCCTTCCGCCCAATTTTCAACAGACTGGGCATCCGGCGCCTCCACAACCTGCACCAGTGTTGTGGCCGGATTGGCCTTCTGGTAGCGGGCAATCACCGGAGCATTGTCGTTGACAGCTTTAGACTTCATCTCTGAGGCAAACAGGTTAAATGAAATAATGCCGGGTATTACAATGACAAAAGGTATCAGCAGCTTCATAAACGCTGAAAACACAATGCCTTTCTGGCCTTCCGCCAGCGAGGCCGAACCCAGTGTGCGCTGGGTAATATACTGGTTCAGCCCCCAATAGTAAAAATTGGGTATCCACAAGCCCAGCAGCAGAGCCGTCCATGGAAGAACCGAATCATTTTTCGGCAAAATCATATTCAGCCGCACCCGGTTAAGTTCCACAAACCGCTCCATCGCCCCTTGATTCGGCTCGAAACTCTTGAAGGCAACCGCACCGGTCGCCACATCGTCGATATACGCTGCTTCGTTGATGCTGCCGAGCATTTTGAATGCAAAATACATCACAACCCCCCCGCCCAGAATCAGGGCGCTGCCCTGAATCAAGTCGGCCCACGCACAGGCCTTCAGACCGCCGGCGGCCACATAAATCATCGCGATAATCCCTATCACCAGAGAGGCCTGAGCCACCGTGGGAACCACTTTCATTCCCATCTCTTCTGCCATGGTGTTGATCGTCAAGGCGCCGGAATAGGTAACCGCTCCCAGCAGAAGCATATAAATCAGAAGCATCGAGACGGCCATTATAACCCGGGCTAAAGGATTGTACCGATATTCAAGAAACTCCGGCATTGTATAAATGCCGGCCTTGAGAAAATACGGCAGAAAACCGAACGCCACCACAACCAGCGTAATAGCAGCCATCCATTCATAACTGGCAATTGCCATACCCACATGGCTGGCGGCATTGCCGCTCATTCCCACAAACTGCTCCGAAGAAATATTGGCAGCAATCAGCGAAAAACCAATCAGCCACCATTTCAGTCCCCGGCCCGCCAAAAAGTAATCTTCGCCGGACTGTTCATTGCGGCTTTTGTACAATCCTACACCGACCACACAGACGACAAACACCACAAATACAATAATGTCCAGAATACCCATGCCAAGATCTCCTAAAAACAGTACTTTCCTGCTAATTGGTTGCCTTATTATTTCGTGGATTATGCACATTTTTTGTGGTATATCAATAAAATAATCGTCAATACAGGATGAAATAAATCTCAAAATAATTGCGAAAATCCTGCAATGGGAAAACACGACATTACTATTCTCTTTGAAGATGAGCAGATTATTCTCATCAACAAACCCGCCGGTTTATCAGTTACTGCGGACCGTTCGGGCGCGCCGGATGTGGTTATGATGCTCAATAAACAGCTGCGGCTCACAGAACCACTGCGGCTGGTGCATCGGTTGGACAAAGATACCAGCGGTATCCTGCTGATTGCCAAAAACAAGACTGCACAGAGCCGTTATTCCCGGCTGTTTGCCCGACGGACTGTTCAGAAGCTGTATCTGGCCATTGTCAAAGGTCCGCTGCCTTATGCCGGCGGCTCCATAAAAGATCCTATTGCTCGCAGCCGGCGCAATCCGCAGGCCATGCAGGTGCATCCCCGCTTAGGCAAGCCCGCACATACCGTGTGGAAGCAATTGGCTGATTTCGGCGCTGTTTCACTGGTTTGTGCACAGACAGTGACCGGACGCACTCATCAGATACGGATTCATTTTGCCCATCGGGGTATGCCGCTGGCAATCGACGCCCTTTACGGCAGTGCGGAGCCGCTGATGCTGTCTGCTTTTAAACCCGATTATCAGGCCAAGCAGGATAAAGATGAACCGCCGATGATCAGCCGTCTGACACTGCATGCTTATCAGCTTACGCTTCCTATCGGTCAGGAAGAGACACTGAAAACCTTTACAGCCCCGCTGGATAAGAAATTTGCTGCCGTTATTAAACTGCTGGCTAAGCATACGGCAAAACTTGCCCCGGGATTTGTAAATCAGGACGACCTCAGGCAGATATTAAACGCAAATCCTCTCCATTACCTGCTTGCCGACACCGGAGAATAAAATGCAGTTCGAACGAATTCTTGCAACATCCGAACAATTGGACCAAATTGTATCTGATTTGGCTGAAAAAATCGCCGAGACCTATCGCGGCAGAAGAAATGCAGCAGCCGTAGTTATGCTGGAAGGAGCTCGCCGTTTTGCCAGTGACCTGCTTGCAAAGCTGGACTTTACAATGGATGTTATTTTCGTCAAGGCATCCAGCTATTACGGCCAGACAGTTTCGACAGGTTTTGTCCAAATTGAAGGACCGCAGGACTTATCCCAGCTGGTCCGAGGTAAAAATATCCTGCTGATTGATGATATTTATGATACAGGACAAACAATGGCGACAATGCTTTCCCGATTATCAGAATATCAGCCGGAAAGCATTAAAATCTGCGTTCTACTGGAAAAGACTATCCCCCATATACAGAATATCCCGATTGATTTTACAGGTCTGAAAGTAGATGACGCCTTTATCGTCGGCTATGGCCTCGACTACAATGGATGCTTCCGCGAACTTCCTTACATAGCCGCATTATCCGGTATTCCTGCGGCTGAAAGATGAGCATTCCACAAAAAGACCCGGTGCCAACCAGCTCGGCCTAAAATACCCAGTCTATCAGAGGATTCTTACAGACTCCGGCTAATTGCAGATTAAAGCCCATATACACCCAGCTTGCCGGTCTGCTGGGATTGGGGGGCCTGCTGGCCTTGCGGCTTATAATAGCGGCGGGCCTCCGGCAGGTATTCTTTGATACTTTGTATGCGGGTCTGGTCTGCCGGATGCGTACTGAGAAATTCCGGTATCTGGCTACCCTCTTTGGAAGCAGCCATCCTCTCCCAGAATCCAACTGCCGCTTCAGGGTCATAGCCAGCCATCGCCATAAAAATCAACCCAAGCTGGTCGGCCTCTTTTTCATGCAGACGGCTGTATGGGAGAATCACAGCCAGCGACGCTCCGACCCCATAGGACGACAGGAAAATATTCCGCGTAGCTTCGGGTTTATCTTTCATCGCCTGAGACAGACCTATGCCGCCCAGTGTCACCATCAGGGCTTGGCTCATGCGTTCCGCACCGTGTTTGGCAATTGCATGAGCAATCTCGTGGCCCATTACCACCGCCAGCCCTGCATCATCCTGCGTTACTTCGAGCAGACCGGTATAAACCACAACCTTGCCTCCGGGCATTGCCCAAGCATTCTTTTCTTTACTTTCAACCAGATTAAACTCCCACTTGTACCCGGCAATCCGGTCGTTCATATAGTTTTCATTCATATACCGCTCGACAGCATCAGCGATGCGTTTGCCGACCCGCTGCACCATAGCTGTTTTGTCCGGGTCAGTGCTTAACTTGGTTTCCGGATCTTTGAGAAAACTATTATACTCCTGCAGAGCCATCGAGTTGATAAGGGGGTCCGGTACAGTATTAAACTGGCTGCGCCCGGTTATGGGTACTGTGGTACAGCCGGCCATTGCCGCCATAAACACCGCGATTAAAACAACTCGGAATATTCTGCATCTTTTCATATATTTGACTCCTTTTACAGATTGCTTTCCCGTTAACGCTTTCTATTATAACCGAAAACAGAAAGATGCAAGCGTATTTTCTGGAGATATAAACGCTTTAATCGCCTGAATTATTTCAAATCTTCAATAATCAGCTCAAGTGTTTGATCAAGGGTATATCGCGGGACAAATCCGATTGCCGTTCGAATCCGCTCCAAACTTGGAACTCGCCTTTTCATATCGTCAAAGGGTCGGCCGTATGCTTCTTCATAGGATAAATACTGCTTGATGCTTCGGCTTTGGGTCAATCCAATAATTTTGTCGGCAAGAGCATCGATTGTTATCTCCGCATCAGAACCGAGGTTAAAGACTTTTCCTTCGGCTTGCCGGCAGTTCATCAGACGCATCAGGCCGTCAGTCACATCGTGGACACAGCAAAAACATCGGGATTGCCGGCCGTCGCCGTAAATCTGAATAGGCTCATTTTTCAGCGCCCGGGCGACAAAACGCGGAATAACCATTCCGTATTGTCCGGTTTGCCGCGGCCCGACTGTGTTAAACAGCCGGACAATAACCACCGGCAGACCATACTGTTGATGATAGGCCAACGCCAGAAACTCATCGATGGCCTTGCTGCAGGCATATGACCAGCGGGAAAAACGCGTGCTGCCCAGAACGGTGTCATCATCTTCGTGGAAGGGAATCGCCTCGCTTTTGCCGTACACTTCACTGGTAGAGGCAATAAGGACTTTTTTGCGAAACTTGTTGGCAACCGACAGAACAACTTCCGTCCCGTGGATATTGGTCTCGATGGTATGCACCGGACGATCAACAATAAGCTGAACTCCCACAGCGGCGGCCAGATGATAAATCACATCGCATTTTTCGACCAGCAGATGCATCGTGTTGGGATTGCGAACGGAATCGCATACGAATTCAAAATCCGGATGATGCTCGACAGATGCAATATTCTTCAGGGAGCCGGTAGAGAGGTCATCAATAACGGTTACGCTATGACCCTCCCGCAGACAGGCCTCTGCCAGATGAGAACCAATAAAGCCGGCTCCGCCTGTTATTAATATTCGCATTACACGATCTCCAGAATGAGTGTTTTTGCCAAAAAGAAACTCACTTAATCAACCTGCACCGCCAATTCCTGCGTTTTGATGTTTCAGCCTTTTGTGATTCAGATTATCGCGGGTCGGCAACCGGATGCAGCGCAACCAGTTTGGGACGGTCGTTTTTAGTCCACACCTGACTGCGATCAAAAACAGCGATCATCCGCCGCTGCGGACCGTCTTCTCCCAGCCGTACGAGAATGTAGGCCGTAAAGACATCGCTGCGGACTGTGAACTTATTGGCAAGATTCGACAGAATCCAATGTTCCTCCTCGATATCGTCGCTGATACTCTGCATCCCGACATTTTCTTCTTTCCAAGGCCCATCGGAATACTGCTTCATCCTCGGTACTTTAGTCAGCAGATCTGCCAACTTTGCATAAGGCCGATGCTGGATGATTTCCTCTGCCAGCTGCAGTGATGAAAAAGTAACCGTTTTATCCGGGTCGGCGGCATTGGGGTCAGCCAGCACAGGGGGTATAGCCGCAGCAATCACATGCAGCGGGGCCGTGTTGATATTGATGCGGCCGGGAAGTGTGCCGCTATCGGGGCGGTTAATCGTGCATATATAATCTAAAACAGCAGGCTCCTGAATCAAGTCCAAATGAAGCGGTGATGTATCCGCTGCGGTTAATTTGGCTGTGATGACAGCATTCGGGTCCGATGTATTTTCTGGTCCGTTGCCGTACAGCGGCAGCGTTTCCAGCTCATGCCACCGGCACAGCGGCCTGCCGTCATCTGCTGCAGCAAGCTGAAAGCCCTTGGCACCGGGCACTGTTACGCTGTTGGCCTGCCCAAGTGTGTGCGTGTAGTTGGGAGAAGGACCACCTGTCTGCTGCAATGCATAACGCCCATAAATGAATTTCCACTCCGTATCCTGCCGTTTGACAGCATTTTGCCCCACAAGCAGCAGCATAGAAGCAACCGTGTCGCCAGAAACCTTGTCCACAACTATATAATCGATTCCGCGGTTGTTTTTAATCCACGCCGGCGCCGGCCGGAGCAGCTGAATTTCCTTATCGGTTACAGTATTTATCTGAAGAAGGGATGCCAGTTCATAGGTAAGCGATGCCAGCGGACCGGAAGCCAGCGTCACCGCAGCAGAACTTCGAATGACATACCGGCCGGGTGATTGGGCAGTTTGGTCATCATACTTAGGTACAAATTTATAGAGATCCCCGACAGCAGCATTAATCACCGCCCCATCGCCTACTTTTATCCGCCATGCATCTTCATTAACAGTATAAGCCGTATCAATACGTGCAAGCTTCAGATCGTCAGGATAAGGATTCAGCAATTCAATGGCAAACTCTTCCAGTACGCCCGTAGTCACATTGCGTTTGGCATACACTTCTGAAATAAAGGGCTGGCGCTCATAGCCGAAAACAATATCGTCTGTTTCCAGACCAAACGGCATAGCTCCGGCCGGCACAAGGCCGCCGGTTACCTCTGCCAGCATCTTGTCAATGATGTCTTCTGTAATAAAGGTGCAGTCCACATTGGCCTGCGCGCCGTAATCGGGATGGTAAAAAGGCCCTTCCGACTCCCCGGGAACTTGACTGTTGGGCGATCCATCATCCGAAAAATCAATCACATTCGCTGCAAATTGGGCAGCGCTTAAGGCCGCCTCGTGAAGGTCGCCGCCGTTTTGCTGAAAGAAATACTCCCGCATGGCATAAAGCAGCTGCAGGATTCGGCGCCGCGTTTCAATAGTATTGTACGGCTTGCCGGATGTGCCCTTGAGAATCTCAGCCGGCGAAGCGATGTCTGTGGAAACAGGACCGGCTGGAATCAGCAGCGAGCGAATCCGGCCGCGGCTTCCGGCAGGAATCCCCGCCAAATCTGCTTCCAGCAGCGGATAGCCGCCTCTTCGGAACATCCGGTCAAAGCTGTAAAATGTGCACAGATGCCGCCGGTCATATCGAAACAAAGGATTCGTTGGCGCAAGCGGATTGCCCGCCAAATCCCATTTATCGAAATTGGCCGGATCGACTTTGATTTTCCATGATACAAATGCCGTATTCTCATCGACCGGAGTTCGCAACGCCCCATATGTCCCGCCGCCGGCATCCAATGTAAAATGCAAAACACCCGGGTCGGGAGGCGATTTTCGTTCAAACCGCGCCTCTGTCATTGAGGTAATAAGATAGCGGTTCCGCAATTCCAGTTCATCACCGATGTCAAAAAATCGGCCGGCAAGGGGTTTTTCCATATTCAGCAGAAACGCCTGAGCAGCCGCAGGAGCAAAAGGATAAATATTGCCCCCCCATACTTTGGCTAATCCTTTTGCTGCCATTAAATCATACCACCGGTCGCCGGATTCCCCCGAAGCTCCGCCGTCAAACAAAACCCCGTTCAAATCCCGCCCGCGCAGAAACGGCAGATAGTTTATTTCAGTTAAATACCGCCCTGAACCGTCTTTTTGATTGTCATGCCATGGCTTCAAAGTAAACGTATTGACAGGATCTTCATGCCAGTAAGTCCACATATCCGAAAACGGCGATCGTTTCTTAGGGTCGGCATAACCCTTCACATTGAAACAGCTGGCCGCATTCAGGTTGAGCATCGCGCAGTTGTCGATAATGCGGACGGCGGCAAAGACCGGCTCGCCCCGGCTGGTCGTCAGGCCCGGCACCAGTACCCAGCGGCTGTCGGCCACGCCGTCGCCATCGGCATCGGCTCGGGCGCCGTAAATGCAGGTACTGGCCGGATTGTTCCACTCCGACACATTCGGCGCTGCTCCCTGCAGAATAATCTTCATTCTATCCTTGGGTCTAATTATTTTTGCCCGCACATTATAGGCACTGACCTTATAGGCTTCCCAAACCCCTGGAGCAGTGCTCCACTGCGATGGAACATTGCTGTTGTCCGGGTCAAGCCAATATCTTGCTGCCGTCTGCGGGTAATATACATGCTGACCTCGGTCAAACCGCTGATAATACAAGCTGTCTGAAGCCCCCTGAATTGTCCCCCACAAATCGCTGATATGAGGCCAGACGTAAATATCATCCGTCGGGTCAGCAGGCGTATTGTTATTGTGCCACCAGACCGGCTCCAGCGAGGCCAGCCAATAATCATCCAGCAATCCCGGCAGCCAGACATCATCATTTGCCGCCGGCGCTTGGGCCGGATCGAGCTGGCCGTCAGGACCGGGATCAATCATATCATCCCACGTACCAGCTATTCCATCCACGCCCAAACCGTTGTTGAAGCCCCGATGATGTTCCGCCAAATCCCAGGGTTCATCGGAATCGGGATTAAGATTGCCGGCGTCGGCAATACCCGGCCGGGCCGGATTGGTGCCGAACAAATCGGCAACAAGAACGTCATCGATACGGGATAGCACCGTCTGGACGGCAGCATCCAGATCCTTGCTCTGGATTACTGCGGCCGATTCCATCTGGCCGGCACGGGAGATCATCAGGAACATTACCCCCACCACGGCCAGCAGCACCGTAACGACTATCACCAGAATCAGAGCGGAACCTTTATGCAGTTGTCTATTCTGTGTTTTCACAATACCACCTTTATTGTCATTTTAGACTATACAGATACTCCTGCTGGAAAAATCCCTTTGCAGAACGCCTTGTTTGCCTTCAATGACATTTCCATTCCGTTTCAGCTTACCGTCAATGGCCCCGCGTTTGTCTTCAATCGCCTATATATACAATATGCGTAAATATCTTGCCGTCGGCGAAAATCCCGTTGCTGTCCTTGAGCACAAACGTAAACTTCAGCGCTTTGGGATAAAAATCCTTCCGAAAAGGATATGCTAAAGTTTGGCATCTTTTGCTTGCATTATCCGTATTTACCATATACCAATTAGCGATGGTATCCGTCGTCCCTTTGGGCAGCGTAAAACACACGCCGAATTTATTGACGCCCATTAACGAAAAATCGGAATCCACATCATTGGGGGGCACATTACCATTTCCCACAGGGTCCACATCCGGCCACCATCGCACGCCTATAAATAAAGGCGGAGCGGGGGCAAGCCCCGTAAAGGAGACAAGATCCTCATTCTGATAAGCCCACTGAATCTGCATCTGAACAACACCTTGGCAAAAGAGATTCCACAGACCGTCGGCGGCGTCGATATTGACCATCGGGCGGCTGATATTGCCGTCCGGCACAGAGGTATCAAACATCACCGTTCGGAGAAAATAACCAGCGTTATTGGTGCTGTAATTGAGAGTATTGATCCAGTCCGTCAGCGAAATCGTATCATACTCCCAGACATTTTCATTGCCCAAAAGGAACTGGGATGCTGCGGGATTTATGAAAATAGAATAGTCGGGCGGTATGCCCAAATTGGGATACGGCATAACCGTCAAAAGCTGACTGTCAGCCGTCAAAATGTGGCAGCGGCGGGCAAGAATCTCTGCTTGTTTAAAATCAGGAACAGCTATCGGGTTCGCTATCAGATTAACCGAATTGGCATGGCCGTAATAAATGCGGGCGGCATTGCCGTAAATCATCTTGTTCGGCAGCGGCGTTTGGGCCGCCTGAAAATCCCCATCGGCAAAAAAATGAATGGCATCATAATAGGTATCCGGAACAGCATCGCCATTGGTATCAACAGCATTAAACCACAGAAACAGCGGCGCTTCTTTCCGCAGACCGCGAAAATCGGCATTGATCTGCTCGGCAACAGCCCGCAAATTGCGGGATACCTCGATCGATGCTCCTGCCTGCCGGTGGGCCTGGACTGTCGTCGAAAAGACCAGCCCCGACAGGGTCAGCAGCATCACCAGCAGAGCCATTGCCACCAGCAGCTCTGCAATCGTAAAGCCCCGTGCTGATTTTACCGTCATATTGTCAAATTTACAATCCATTTTCGAAACCGCTGGTTGCACAGATGTATTTCTCAACTGCCGCTGTTATTGAATCTGATCCAACTGAATCACTTTCTGATACACCCCGACACAGGGATATCGGTCGCTGCCCGCCGCCGGTGGTACAACCCAGATATAATGGGCCAATCCCGCCGGCTTTGCCGGATCGGTAATCCAGTCTTCCGCAAGGGTTAGTATTCCATCGGTGCGGTTCACTTCAAGGATTCGATAAATCCGGCCGGAATAATCATCTGCAATCGTATAGCCGTCACTGAAAAAATCCAGAATGCTGCTGCCAAGCAGCAGATTGGTCCATTTCGGATTGTCCTCCGGTACAACCTGCAGCTTCCGCAAACCGGCAAGACGCACCTGCACTCTGACCGGCGAAGGCCAAGGGAGATTGTTCGCCGCCGGATAGGGATTGGATGCATCGCCCGAAAATCCCAAATGCCCGTAATAGCTGTTTCCGGCCGTATTGCGGCGGTTGACAAACACGGTAATCTGCACCGCTTTGTCTCCTGCCCGACGGCACAGGGCAGACCAGTGATACTTCTGCCCTTCGGGATAAGCAGTCGGCAAAACAGACGGATACCTGAACTGCTCCCAATCGGCGGTTACAGGAATATCGTCTACGGTGTTATAGATTCTATCCGGCCCCAGACTATACCGGTTGACATCAATATAATTGCTGCAGGTACTGTATTCATCCGGAAAACCGGCAGGATCTGCCTGATGCAGCAGTGCGGACGGCCAGAACTGGAAGTCCCGCAGGCCATAAAGCCGGATTTTGGCAAAGGCCTCATCCGCCGCAACCGCCCCTACTGCCCGTTCGGTAGTCAGTGTTGTCAGTTTGACCCCAACCGGAAAGATTGTGGCTACCATCACCAATCCGATTGCCATAATGCCGGTGGCAATCAGCATCTCGGTCAATGAAAATCCAAATTGTTTACGGATTCTGTTCACGGTATTTGAGCACCAGTTCTCCCGTATAAGGGCTGATATGTTCGTCATTGATGGTTTGCAAATAACTTGTCCAGCGGGCAGCCGCATTTGCCTGCTTGTAATCTGATTTGCTGTACAGCTTAAAGGATTGCACGCTGATTTCCGGACCAACACCGCAGTTGGTGGGGTCAAGTCCATAATCATCCTGAAGAAACTGACTGATTCCTGCTTGGACTTTTACCAGCACATTAAAAATTGTATCATTGCTGCTGCCGTCAGTTGTGCCGTCTTTATTTCGCACCCAAACCGGATGAACAGTCAGGCGGCCTTGCGGCGAAAAAATAATCGAAAAGGTGCTGGCATCCAGCAGACACCGATTTACCCCTCCTGTGCCGACAGGGGCAAGATTGGCTGCGTTATCTGTTAAAACTGCATCATCAAGTTTGACGGGCATCAGCTTATTCCAGTCATAGGTTGTGTAGAAATCCGCCCGCTTAATCCAGTACGAACAGACCGCCCCTACATCATCCGGCAGCTTCATCGGCCTGCGGCCGGTTAGTGCCCGAAATCCGTTGGCAAGCCCGGTCGCTGCAGGGTCGTGGACAATAAAAATCATATAGGTATGCCCATTCATATCCGGCTGAAAGCGAATGCCGGCATAGGTCTGCTCGCGAACAGCAATAGCCCGGGCATTGGACATGGCGGAGTTAATCAGTTTGCGAACACCGGCTGTCGATTCGTACGAGTCCATTAAGCTGCGGGCTGCCGGAATGGAGATGCCCATCAGGATGGCGATAATTCCCGCCACGACGAGAATCTCGGTCAGTGAAATCCCATTTTGTCGTCTGGTCGTTGGCATTCTAAATCCCAGCCGCTGCTTGGCACTCGCAGCGAGGCGCTATTTTTCCTGCTCAAAGTTAAAGACATCATCCGATGTGCCATATCTCCCATCGGGGCCGGCACTGTGCAGCAGAAATGATTCAGCCCGGTACGGCCGCGGGGGACTGGTAAAATTCGGATTGGCTGTCTGCCCGTAAAACCAGCCGGGATTGGCATACAGCGGATGATAGGCCGCATTCGGCTTGGCGGCTATGCCGTTAATGCTGTCATAGACATTGTAGGTATTCAACTGGGCTATTGTAGTTTCATTATCGGCTGCCTCAAAAGCATGACGGCTTTTGAGGCGATTGGCCTTGTAATACAGAATCGGCATTCCGGTCATTTTGCCCGTAGCCAGATTCTTCGTAATTTTATACATATCAGCCAGTATATAAGTATCCACCAAAGGAGCGGCCGCTGTTCCGTACAGACTGCCCAGTTTGACCGCATTGGCATTTTCCAGCTCCAGATACGGCCCTTTGCGCAGTTTAAGATTGTCCGGATTGGCCGTCACATCCACCGCCGGAGCATACAGGGCTGTGGCCGGCGTGCCATCAACTGTTCCATCGGCTCGGAACTGCGACGCAGGATGAAAGCCGAAGCCGTCCTGACCGATAATGGCTTCTGCCAGCCGCTGCGAGGCGGTATAATTGCCGTACACAGCAGGATTCCACTGGCTGGGCGGATAGTCGCCGGTGTCGCTGCGGAAGGCCTCCAAAGCCACGCCGATTGCGTGAAACTGCCCTCTCTGCTTGACATTGGCGGCGGTTTTGGTCACCTGATTGAGTGCTGGTATCAGCAAAGCCAGCAGCACGCCGATAACCGCCAGCGTTGTCAGCAGCTCCACCAGCGTAAAGCCGGTCAGCAGTGTTTTCGATTTGTATTTCATAAAAACGCCTCCTGAATGCTAACCGTATCAATAGTTAAAATTGGTAATGTCATCCTTGGTTCCATAAATGCCGTCCCAGCCGGCAGAAATCAGGACAAAAGTGCTCGGATTGAAGGGCTTGTCCCAATTCGAACCCGGTGTATGACGCCGCGACAGCTGTTCGTAAAAAACCTGCGCCGGATTATCCGCAGTCCCATCGTTGTCCTCATCCGGATAATGCGGGGGAATATCATTATTCGTATCTGCCGCCGGGTCGCGCAGCCAAGGAAGCCGCAGCATCGGCAGATTGTCCGAAAAATTATAGACCCAGTTTTTGTATTCGGATTCAGCGGGGTTCGTAACCGGCTGGTTAGAGGCATCTACCCGAAACCGCTTGGAAGAATCAGCCTTAAAATATAATACCGGCATTCCGGCCCTCTCACTGTCGCCGCTGGGCAGGGTTATCCGGTTGCGGTTGAATATGTCCGTAATAACCGGCGCCCGATGGGTCCCATTGGGTGTTACCGCCCCGGAATCGTAAATCGTCGAACCGCCGTTATTGCCCGCCCATAACTCATAAATGGTATAAACCCCCAGACGCCTCATTTCCATATACGGCGATTTCCGGTCTTTTTGGGTCTGGGAGGTATAAAGCGAAAGGCCCGGATGAGGTGCCGGAGCCGCCATGTCCAGATTCGGATGCCATTTGGTTTTGGGATGAAATCCAAGCTCATCCCGGCCGACAAGGGCTTCGGCTAACCGCTGGGCACCGCAGACAACGGTACTTCCATCGGATACTTGAGCCGAATCCGGATATTCCTGAAAATCCTTGCTGAACAGTTCCAGTCCCACTTCCATTGCCTTCAGGGCGGCCTTCTGCTGCAGGTTGCGCTGGACAATTTTTACCTTTTGAAGGCCGGCACCGAACAGCGCAATCAGCATCGCAATTATCGCCACCACTGTCAGCAGCTCAATGAGCGTAAAACCGCTGTTGTTTTGCAGCTTTTTCATTGTTTCAAGTCCCGGTTTAATATGTTCGGGTTTTTTGAATTTTTAAGCGATAAGCATTGAGAAGCCCCACTAAACCAACGGCTTAGTCGGCTCCCTAACTCAAAACTTAAAATGCTTATTTACTTGTAATATCATCGGGCGTCCCGAAAACTTTGTCCGGCCCTGCGCTGGTCAAGACCGGAAAAGCCCAGCCCAGCTGGTACTCATAGCGAATGCTGGTCTTCCAGGAGTCGATATACCGCGGCAGGTCGGTCCAGATGCCGGACCCAGCCGGCTGCTCCATCCGAATTGCCTGCCCCGAAGCATCTTTACTGGTTATCAGCGTATCCGTGACAGCGGCGGCAATCGAGCGGCTGGACGGGATTCGGCTCAGAAAGTAATACAGCGCCGCACTGGATGCATTGGAAATCTCATTGCCCAGCCCGTCTTTTTCCACAAGCGAATCCGGCGGATCAACCACCGCAGCCAAAAGCCCTTCTAAATCGTTCTCATTAAATCCGGCGTTTGCCACAAAAGGAAAACGGCCGGCTTCATCGTAGTACTGCTCGACGGCTGTGCAGAGAACTTCCAGCATGCTTCGGTTAAGGTCTTCCGCCGCCCGCTCCTTGATGCGGCGGCCGGCGCCGATCAATATGCTGATAAGAATCAGAATAACCGCCGCCGTAACCAGCATTTCCAGCAGCGTAAAACCGTGTTGTCGGCACGCTTGGCGCATATAGACCCTTTAGCGATGCAAGGGAAAGCATTCCCCCGCTTATTCGGTAACTTCCTTCTCAAAGTTGACCACATCGTCAGCCGTTCCGTAAAGACCGTCTTTGCCCGCCGACAGCAGAAAGAAGGAATCCGCCCGATAAGGCCGCTTGACACCCGTGGGATTGGCAGCCGTTACAGTGGCCTGAAGAACCTGCTGATTCAAAATGATGCTTTCAAAATCTGCATAATCGTTGCTTCCGTCATAAAGCGGATGCTGTATCGCGTTGTCATCCGGCGAATTCAGAGCCAGCAGATTGATGTTGTCATTATAGTTATAAATGTCATCGTCGATGCCGTTTGTATAGTCTTGAAACTGGAAACCCGTGCGGGCCCGGTAATACAGAATCGGCATCCCTGTCTTCTTGGAAGACAGACGCTTTTTGGCATACACATCGCAGAGCACAACATTGGTTGACTTGGTCCAGCCGGCCCCTGTCACAACAGCCGGTGCATAGACATCCTGCATTTGGAAGCCGTTGGCATTTTCCAAGTCAATGAACCGCTTGCGGTTGGCGATGTTTTCGGCGCCGTTGACTTCATTATAGGGCGACCCGGGCACACCCGTCTGAATGCCGTTGGTTGTATCATAGACAAACTCCGCTGTCCCGTCGCCGTTGACATCATTGTAGCCGTTGGCGGTAAAACCGGAACGGGGATGATACCCCAGAAAATCCCACCCTATCATGGCCTCGGCGAGTTTATTGGCTCCGCAATACACGGTTGAATCGATGGGATTTACAGCGGCAAAGGAGTTGTCTTTCGATTCCGGATAGTTGCCGAATTCATTCTTAAACATTTCAATCCCCACGTCAATACTGTGCATCTGGGCCTTCTGCTGGATGCGCTTGGAATAGTCCTTCACAAGGCCCAGCGCCGGCACCAGCAGTCCAATCAGAACCGCAATCACCCCCATCACTGTCAGCAGTTCAACAATCGTAAACCCCTTTGTTCGCTTCATTGTTTTGTCCTTTCTAAAAATAAATGAGTTCGTTTTCTGCAGTCCGGATCTGTCCGTCCTTCTACATCAGCACCTGAATCATTTTTACCATCGGCAGAAACATTGCCAGCACAATCGTCCCGACCAGTCCCCCCAGCATAATAATCATAATCGGCTCCAGCATGCTCATCAGCGAACCGACCAGCACATCGGCTTCCTCGTCAAAATTGTCAGCAATCTTCAGCAGCATCTTATCGAGATCGCCTGTTTCCTCGCCTACATCGACCATGTTGACCACAATGGAGTCCACTGTTTTCGACTGCCGGAGCGGATTGGCAAATGTATCCCCCTGCCGGATAGCGGCCTGTACCTTGGCCAGCATCGCCGAATAGATTTCATTTTCCGATGTTTCACGGGTAATGTTGAGCGCTTCCAGAATAGGCACGCCGGCACTGATCAGCGTCGCCAGCGTCCGCGTCCAGCGGGCAACGGAGGTTTTATACACCAGCTTCTTGATAATCGGAGTATGCAGCTTCAGCCAGTCCATCGCATAGCGCCCATAGCGGAACTGGCGAACAAGCTTCAGCAGCGAAAACACCACAAACGGACAGACCGCCACGAGTGCGGCATTAAGTCCCTTGCGCCCCAGCAGCCAATTGCTGATAGCCAGCAGGCCGCGCGTCAGCCCCGGCAGCTGGGCTTTGCCGTCGCTCATATCCTTCAGCACCTCTGAAAAAGTCGGAACAATAAAAATCATCAGCCCCATCACAATAAAAAACGCAGCTGTCATCACCACCGCCGGATACACCATGGCCCCTTTGATTTTGGATTTGAGCCGTTCGCTTTTTTCCATAAAGTCGGCCACGCGGTTGAGGATGACATCCAGCACGCCCCCAACCTCTCCGGCCGCAACCATGTTCACAAACAGCCGGTTGAAGCAGCGCGGATAGTGGCTCATCGCCTCCGACAGGGTCGCACCGCCTTCAATCTCATCCGCCACATACCCGATCACCCGCTTGAAGGTCCCTTTTTTCTGCTGCTCTTCCAGAATCCGCAGCGACCGCAGAATCGCCAGACCTGCATCCTGCAGAGTGGACATCTGCCGGGCAAACTGCGTAACCGCCTTGATTTTGACCTTGCCGTTGGCCCCCCGCCGCTTCGGACCAGCGGCCTCTCTGGCTACCTTGGCCTTTTTGGACACATTCTGTGCGCGGACTTTGGTGGGGAACAATCCTTTGTTGCGAATCTTGCTGATGGCTTCTTTGCTGCTGAGCGCCTCAATCTCGCCTTTCGTTTCGTTTCCTTTGGCATCCAATGCTTGATATTGAAATATCGCCATTGTCGTGCCCTCCTAAGAAAATAAAGCCGTATACCGATTCATCGCATTAATCCTCTTCCGCCGCAATGGTTTCACGGGACACTTCATCAATCGTGGTGATGCCGTCATAGATAGCTGCCAGACCGTTTTCCCGCAGCGTTTTCATCCCTGCCCGCCTTGCTGCTTCCCGCAGAACGGATGTAGAGGCATTGTTCATCACCAAATCCCGCAGCTCATCATTAAACACCATGATTTCAAAAATGCCTAATCGCCCGCGATAGCCCGACCGGTTGCATTTGTCGCAGCCCTTGCCGTAGAAGAACCGTTTGCCCCCGACATCTTCCGGACGCAGGTTCAGTTCCATCAGCATCTCTTCGGTGGGTTCATATTCCGTCTTGCAATGGGGGCATATTTTACGCACCAGCCGCTGGGCCACAATGCCCTCGATGGTAGCGGTCATCAAGAATGGTTCCAGCCCCAAATCCAGCAGACGGGCAACCGTGCTGGGGGCATCGTTGGTATGCACGGTGGTGAAAACCAAATGCCCTGTCAGCGAGGCCTGAATAGCAATCTGTGCAGTCTCCAAATCGCGGATCTCACCGACCATCACAATATCCGGGTCCTGACGCAGAATGGATCGCAGACAGCGGGCAAATGTCAGACCGATTTCAGGACGTATCTGCACCTGAATCAATCCGTCAATGTCATATTCAACCGGGTTTTCGGTCGTAATGATCTTGCTTTCGACATCGTTGAGTTCTTTGAGGGCAGAATAGAGCGTGGTGGTTTTGCCGGAGCCGGTCGGACCTGTTACAATAATGATGCCGTTGGGCTTTTGAATCAGGCTGCGCATCTTGGCCAAATCCTGCTCGCGCATCCCCAGCATATCCAGCGACAGATTCACCTGCGAACGGTCGAGCACGCGAAGCACCACACTTTCGCCAAACATCGTCGGAAGGATGCTCACACGCAGATCAACAGGATTGCCGCCCATCACCAGCGGGATACGACCGTCCTGCGGCAGACGCCGCTCCGCAATATCCAGATTGGCCATAACCTTGATGCGGCTGCTCAACGCCATAGCGATATACTTGGGCGGCGGCTCCATCTCGTAGAGCACGCCGTCAATACGATACCGCATTTTATAGGTATCCTCGAACGGTTCAAAATGGATATCCGAGGCCTTGTCTCGTATGGCCTGCATCAGCACAAGGTTCAGCAGCTTTATCACCGGCGTTGATTCAGCGGCATCTTTTAAATCATCCAAGTCAATGCTCGCATCGCGGCCGGCAAGCTGGGTAAGGGTTTTATCGCTTTCTATTTCGCCTATCAGCTCATTGATGCTGCTGTCCTCCTCGGCGTAATATTTGTCCAAGTATTTTCGTATAACCTCCTCATCTGCCACTTTGGCTACAACTTTATAGCCCATCAGCGTGCTTAAATCATCGGTAGCCCGAAAATTGTCGGGACTGTCCATAGCAACAGTCAGCTGATTTCGAGACTTGTCAAACTCAATGGGAATGATTTTGTATGTCCGCGCCATTTGGGCAGGAATTTGTTCCAACACTGCTTTGGGTATTTCCATCCCCTCAATGTCTATATATTCCATCCCCCTCTGGCCGGCAAGTGCTATCCGTAGATCACTGGGTTTTATTAAGCCCTGTTCAATAAAGATTTGACCCAGTTTCTGTTTATTTCCCCCCTGCTTTTGAATTTCAAGACATTTATGTACCTTTTCTCTTGTCAACAGACCCATCTTAATAAGGATGCGTCCAAGTGTTCTTCCTTTTAACTCGTATACTGGAGGTATTTTGGCCATAATCCATCAAACTCCTTTGCCTGATATTAACTATTTACAGGCAAAAATCATTGACCTTATTAATTATACGGCTTTCTGAATTAAAAACAAATTTTTTATAGATTGGACACTTGATATATAATACGCAATTAAATCCTTAAAGATTTCAAATAACGAAATACATCAAAAAAACCTAAAAAAACAAAAAAAATTAACATTTTTCTGTTTTTTTGTATGGACACATGCCATATAAAACAACGATAAGGTAATTCTATCAGCTCTTCTTTTTATGATAAGAGGATATTACAGGTCTTTTAATCTGAAGTCTTTAAGACAGGACCATACTCTTCTTCAAGCTTCTTAGCCGCAGCAGAGCCAAGACTTCCCCCAGCTTTCTCTTTTGCGGCTTTAAGCATTTCACCGGGATTACGGGCCTTATCCAACAGTTCATCCAGATCGATTATCTCTTTATCATAGAGTTCCCATAAATGGTCATCCAGAAGCTGCATACCAAGTTTCTTGCCGATCTGGATGCTCGATTCGATACGATAGACTTTATTTTCACGAATCAGGTTTGAAATAGCCGGCGTAACAATCATAAACTCATACGCCGCCACCCGCCCGCGGCCGGTTTTTTTCGGACAAAGCGTCTGGCTTAGTACGGCAATTAAATTGGTACTAAGCTGCACGCGAATCTGCTCCTGCTGGCTGACAGGAAACGCGTCGATAATACGGTTAATCGTTCCTTGACAGCCAGTCGTGTGCAGAGTTCCGAACACCAAGTGTCCGGTTTCGGCTGCCGTAATGGCCGCTTCCATCGTTTCCAAGTCCCGAAGTTCGCCCACCAGAATCACATCGGGGTCTTGACGCAGAGAACGGCGGAGGGCCTCCGCAAATGTTGTAACATCCAGACCTACTTCACGCTGATTGATAATGGATTTCTTGTGCTGGTGGTAATATTCGATGGGTTCTTCGACAGTGATGATATGCCTGTCCAGTGTTTCGTTAATATAATTAATCATCGCCGCCAGAGTGGTCGTTTTACCGCTGCCCGTCGGGCCGGTAACCAAAAACAAACCGCGCGGACGCCGGCACAAAGCCGCGCAAATATGCGGCAGACCGATTTGTTCCAGACTCAGCAGCTGCGACGGAATCAGACGCAGCACCATTGCAATATTGCCGCGCTGCTTGAACACTGCTGTTCGGAAACGTCCTGCATCTCCAAAGGCAAATCCATAGTCGGTACTTCCCACTTCCTGCAATTCCTGCTGGTTGCGTTCCGGCGTGATGCTTTTCATCAGCGCAACCGTATCCTCCGGCTCCAGCACTTTGGTATCCAAAGACCGCAGACGTCCCGAAATACGAAGGACCGGAGGACGCCCCACCGTAATATGGACATCCGAACCGCCCATTTTAATGCACGCTTCCAGCAATCGGTCAATATTCAAACTTGCCATATCAAAACACCTGTCCTAAAATACAAAAAATGATTCCTATACATCGACAACCAGTTCTTCTGCCTGTGCTACGCGCGATACTTCATCCGGCGTTGTAATGCCTTTGAAGACCTTGATTTTGCCGTCTTCCAGCAGCGAACGCATTCCGGAAGCCAAAGCGGCTTTCCGCAATTCACTGGCGGGCGCACGCGAAAAAGCCAGTTCCCGAAGCTGGTTGTTCATCTCGAGCATTTCAAAAATAGCGATACGGCCCTTGTAACCCGTTCCCTGACATCGGGCACAGCCGGCACCTTTATAAATCGGATGCTTATGAATATCCTCCGGAGTAATCCGCAGCAGCCGCAGGTAATGCGGGTCGGGGGTGGTATCTACGACCTTGCATTCTTTGCAGATGACACGGACAAGACGCTGAGCCATAATCGCCTGAATGGAACTGGCCACAAGGAAGGGCTTGACCCCCATATCAATCAATCGCGTGATGGCGCTGGGGGCATCGTTGGTGTGCAGGGTACTGAAGACCAAGTGACCGGTCAGAGCGGCCTGAATCGCAATATCCGCTACCACGCCGTCTCGAATTTCACCAATCAGAATGATATTGGGGGCCTGACGCAGCATAGACCGCAGAATGGCCTCAAATGTCAATCCGATTTCCGTTTTCACCTGACATTGATTAATGCCGGAAATATTGTATTCGACGGGGTCTTCTGCTGTAATAATCTTCTTATCCGGCCTGTTTAATTCCTGAAGTGCTGAATACAGGGTTGTTGTTTTACCGGAACCCGTCGGACCTGTAACAAGAAAGATTCCATTGGGCCGCCGAATGATGCGGATAAACCGCTCGTAGTCATCCGGCTCAAAACCGATTGCCTGAATGCCGATATTGACGGATTCGGGCCGCAAAATACGCAGAACCGTACTCTCGCCGTGATAACCCGGCAGACAGGATACACGGAAGTCGATATCCTGTCCATCAACCGTCCGCTTAATACGGCCGTCCTGCGGCAGTCGCCGTTCGCCGATATCCATTCCCGACATAATTTTGATGCGGGCCAGCAGCGGCGCCTGCATGTTTTTGGGAATATTGTCCCGTTCCACGCACACACCGTCTATCCGGTATCGGATTCGCACCCGGTCAGCCATGGGCTCGATATGAATATCGCTTGCCCGCATCCGAACGGCTTCATCAATAATCAGGTTTGCCAGACGAACGATCGGCCCATCGTCCATTTCGTCTTCGGCCGCCTGTGCCCGGCGAACCTCGGCTTCTATCGTATGCCCCATAGCCGCCAGTTCCGCGGCTGTCTGGTCAATGCTGCTGCGGTAATCATCTTTGGCAGGTTCATCCGCTTCTGATTTATTGAGAAAATTTTCAATCTTGGTGGGGCTTGCCAAGCAGCAGCGGATTTCCATATTCAGCCGAAAACGCAGCAAATCCAATGTATCCAAATCCATCGGATCTTTGATGACAACTTTTAACTCCCCGTTATTGACTTCGATAGGGATGATTTTATGACGCTTGATGATATCTTCGGGAACTAATTTAGCAACATTTGGCGGGATTTGGACATTATCGAGATTTACAAATTCATAACCGAATTGTTTAGCCAGACACTCGTAAATCTGGTCTTCGGTGGCCAGTTTCATCTCCAGCAGCACTTCCCCCAGCCGTTTATTGGTTTGCTTGCCTTTTTTAATTGCGGCGATTAGATTCTCTTTGCTGACATACCCTTTCTTATAGAGAATTTCGCCTAAGTGTCTTCTTTCTTTCGACATTGGATCTCACTTATTACTGGACAAAAAACAGTAAAGCACAGAAATGTATTGTACCATAAAAAAAACGGCTCGTCAAACCTGCAATCGCAGCCGAACAAGATTTAATGCTGTCATCGCCGCCCGCTGCCGAATAGACTGCCGGTCTGCATCTCCAAACCGGCATCTTTGCACATCACAAATGCCGTCCGTCCATACCCCTATAAACACCAGCCCCACCGGCTTTTCTTCGCTGCCGCCGTCCGGACCCGCAATACCGGTAATAGAAACAGCTATATCAGCACCGGATCTCTTTGCCGCCCCCTCTGCCATTGCCGACGCAACCTGCCGGCTTACGGCGCCAAAATCCCGAATGAATTGTTCGGGAACTCCCAATTGGCGCACTTTTGCTTCATTGCTGTAAGTTACCCAGCCGGCCAGCATATAGGCACTGGAGCCGGGTATATCGGTCAGCATTTTCGATAACAATCCTCCGGTACAGGATTCAGCTGCGGCTATCGTTTTGTGCTTCTCTCGGAGCAGCTGCCCCACAGCCGCAGGCAAACTCGAGTCATCTTCTCCAAATACGATATTCCCGAGCAATGCCTTCAATCGCTGCTTATCATCCTGAACCATTTTCATTGCCTGCATTTTACTGTCGGCAGATGCAATAATGTGAAGTACGACCTCTCCGGCCCCGCAGGTACAATTGATCAGGGGATTTCGCCTGCGGTTCATTAAATCGCCCAATCGCTGTGCAATATCGGATTCACCAGCACCAAAACAATGCAGCTTGCCGGCCGCTGTAAACGCACCTTGTGCCGCCGTATCGATTTGGTCTTTGACCTGCTCATTGAACATGCGCTTCATCTCCTCCGGCACTCCCGGCATGGCGGCAAAAAAAACACCGTTGCGCAAACCCCAGAACCCGCAAGCCGTACCCGCTGGATTATCAAGACGCCGGCAGCCGGCAGGGATATAGGCCTGCGACTGATTTCGAGCAGGCATAGTCCGGCCTCGCTTCTTGAAAAAATCTGCAATTTTGTCCAGCCACTCCGGCTGAAATACAAGATCGGTCCCAAGCCAAGAAGCCGCCGCCTGCCGTGTCAAATCATCATCCGTCGGCCCCAAGCCGCCGGTTATCAGAAGGATTTCTGCCTCCCGTGATGCCTCATCGAAGGCATGAATAATCCGGCTGATTTCATCGGGAACCGTCCAGACTCCGGCTGTTGGAAGACCCATCGCCAGAAGTTCCCCCGCCAGCCACGAGGCATTGGTATCCGTTGTATGACCGTTGAGCAGCTCATTGCCGATGCTGATAATGCCGACTTTCTTCATACTTTAATTAAAACAAAGCAGCGGCTGAATGTCCAGCCCCAAACCTGTCTGCCGCCGGCAGGATGGTCTGCCAAGGATTCCGTTTTCCTGATAAGATAAAAAAAGCCCGGCTGATACTGATGCCGGGCTTAGAATCTGTTTTGAGCAGAACCGAGTTATACTGTCTGCTGGACTTGGACCTGCTGATATTTCTGATAAGAACGATAGACCTCCCGGAAATATCCGCCTTTGCGGCTCTTGGCTCCCATCAAGACAGCTCCGGCAACATTGGCATTTATATCCTTCAGTTCCCGCAGGATCCGCAGCGCTGCCCCGCGACGGGTAACAGCAGCATTCAGCACCACCAATGCCGCGTCGGCCTGTGCCGCCAGCGTCTTGGCATCGCTGACCAGCATCGCAGGTCCATCAATGATGATATAATCAAACTGGGATCTGCAGTAATCCAGCAGCGTTTTCATCCGCTCACTGGTGAACAGTTCAGCCGGATTGGCCGGCAGCGGCCCGCTGTCAATCAGGTACAACCCGGTGATGCCGCTGTCCCGAATAATGCGATCCTCGGAACATTGTCCCATCAGGTAATTGCTCAGGCCGAAATCCGAAAATCCCGATGAACCATTGGCCTGTGAGCGGGGGAATAACCGCGCTGTGGACGGCCGGCGGAAATTGGCATCCAGCAGCAGAACCCGGCGGCCTTCCATCAGCAGGGTGCTGGCCAGATTGACGGCAACGGTTGTTTTTCCGTCTCCGGCCTGTCCGCTGGTCACGCACAATACCTTGTGCATTGCTCCACCCGGCCCCAACAGACGCAAATTGGTGCGCAGCTGCCGATAGCCCTCGCTCATCATCGAATAAGGGGCTTGACGAACCACATGATACAAATCAACCCCTTCTGCCTCATCATCATCGCTGACATGCCAAATCATCCCCATCAGCGGCACTCTCAGATGCCGCACCACATCGCTGGGCGTGCGGACCAAATCATTAGCCAGCTCAATCAGGAAAGCCAGTCCTAAACCAGCCAGCAGGCCCAGAATAAAGCCGCCCGGGAAGAACAGCTCCCAGCGCGGGAAACTTTTTTCCCGGGGATCTGTTGCGCCGTAGGGGGACGACAGCTTGCTCAGACGCGGATTGTCATGCTGGGCATTTTTCTTCTCAATCAGGGTGTTCATATCCTCCAGAAGCTTCTGATTTTCTTCCCGCTGCTGCTCATACCGCGCATATTCAGCACGAATTCGGTCGATTTCTTTGTATTCGGCACGGGCCGCATTGAGCTGCTGGGTTGCAGTCTCCAACTGCGAAGTCAGCGCTGTCATTGTATCCCGTGCATTGATCAGATTGGACTGGCGAATCAATTCACCAATCATCTTCTGACGGGCATCATACTCATCGTACATCTTTTTAAGAGCCGCCTGCGTCTGTTTGACAAGACGATGCTCATCGCCGAAACGGGCCCGCTGCTGATCCAGCAGCGGTTCCATTGCCGCTATATTGCTTCTCATCTGGCGGGCTATCGGATCATTTTCAACTTCCTGCCTGACCACTTCATCAAAATCATATGCCTTGGCCCGCACATCCAAGGTTGCAATGATACTTTCCAGCCGCGATTTTTCGCTGTCATATTCACTATATCGGTTTTCCAAATCAGCCAGCTTCTCATCCATATAATCCCGGAAAGACTGATTTTCCCCAAGATTCAGGCGGGCAAACCGCGTGCCGGAACGGATGGATTCCAGACTGGCTTCAATCTGATTCAGTTTGGTCTGTATCTGGTCACGCTGGTTTTTAAGCTGAGCCAGTTCCTGCTTGAGCGTGCTTTGAGCCAGTTCCTGCTGCTGCCGCATAAAAATTCGGACCATTTCATCGACAATTGTTTTAGCATCCCGGGCATTGCGGCACTTCATGGAAACCAGCAGATAGTTGTTGTCGCGGGGGGCGGTTGCACTGAGATTATCCTGCAAATCCTTCAAGGCCTCGCGGATAGCTTTTTCAACATCGCCGACAATCTGGCCCTGACTGTCGATCTTGGCAAAACTCTTGAACCAGTCTGTTTCCCGGACTCTCGGCTGCTCCAGCAAGGTCAGCAGCATATTCTGCTGCTGAATCATCGATGCCTTGGTGAAGCGAAATGCATAGTAGAGATCCTTCTGCACCTGAATGCTGGCTATCTGCATCGGATCCATATCCACCGGCGGGTCCACATCGATTGCACGAACAGACGTGTAGCGCGGATAATAACGGTCGCACAAATACCACAGTCCGCCGCCGATAACCGTGCCCAGAATCGTCATCAGTATAATCATCCACAGATGCCGCCGCAGAATGCCCAAAATCTCCCGCGGGGTCAATTCCATACCGCCGCCGGCCCCGCCGGCAGGTCTGGCCGGCCCCTGCGGGGGGGTCATCGGGGGACGGGACGATGCCGGCCCGGTCATCATATTGATTGTCCGCTGGATTGCATTATCCATATCAAGTCTCCCACTACAAAACCGTTTTATTATTGCTGACGCAGCCGCTCAATCGCCTTCTGAAGCTGCTGTTTTTCCTTATCCGGCATTTCCTGTGCAGAATCAAGGGCTTTTTGATAGGTCTCCATCGCCTGCTGCGGCTTATTGAGCCCTTCCTGTGCCATTGCCAGATGCTTATAAACATCCCACGGAACCGGCTGGCCGGAAACATCATAAATCTGAATCGCCCGAAGCAGATTCTGTTCTGCCGTGTCATACTGACCAACTTTGCACTGAACAAATGCATAGGTATCCAGAAAAACCGGATTTCCCGGATCCTGCTGATGAGCGCTGCGTGCATAATTCAGCGCTTTTTCAAGCTGCTGGTCGTTGTCAGCCAGCAGGTAGGCCATGTTGTTCAGCAGCGACGAATTGTTCGGCTGAATCTGAAGCATTTTCTCCAGCATGTCCGCCGCGCGTTCAAAATAGCTGCTGTCTGCCGTTTTCGCATAGGCCATGATCAGCAGATTGACCTTCTTGAGGTTATACAGGAACAGCTGCGGATTGTCGGGCGCAATCAAACCGATGCACTGGTCTGCATACTCAATCGCCTTATTGTAAGCACTCTTTTCCTGCGCCAACCGGCAGGCCAACAGCAGGGCCGGCAGCGATTTGGCATCAGCCGCCAGCGTTTTCGTTACCCAGCCGTCCAGCACTTCTTCTCCGGCCGCCGGCCGAACTTTCTGCAGAATCAGCTCCTGCATAGTCTCGCTGGTCTGGGCCTTGTCCAGCGCTTTATAAAAGCTGTCAATCGCCTTGTCCTTCTGCCCCTGCTGGCTCTGAACCAGTCCCAGATACATATACGCCACCGGTGCCCCCGGCGTATCAATCAAACCGCCGGCAAAAGTGATAAGTTTATCATATTGCTTGGCTGCATACAAGACTTCTAAATATCCCTGTACCAACTCGAGATTCGGCTGGTTTTGGGCACTGGCCAGCTTCCAAGCCGACAGCAGCAATTCCTCAGCGCGGGTGTAATTTTTCTGGCTGAGGTAGTACATCCCCGCCCGGTAATGCCAAAACGCACTGTTGGGATATTTTTCCAAAGTCCCCTGATAAAACTTGTCCAAATCCGCAGCACGGTTATTCTTCTGATACAGCGCTTCCAGCATCAGCCGCACCTGAATCGGGGCTTTCGGGTCATCCAGTGCGGAGGCCAGTTCTCCAATGGCAGCGGTTATCTGCCGGGTCTCGTTATAGACATTGGCCAGCTCCATCCGAACCATCGGATTATCCTGAAGGCCTTTGCTCCGCTGCAGGTCCTCAATGGCTTTCTGCTGCTGATTCATCAGCCGATACAGCCGGCCGCGCAGCCGCCATGCTCCCGCATTGGCGGTATCCTTTTCCAGATACAGATTTGTCAGCGAAAGCGCCTCATCCAGCCGGCCATGCCCCATCGCTGTCCATGCTTTTATCAGAAGAATGGTAATGTCATCCGGATACCTCTCCTGGAAACTGGGGATTCTGCTTTCCGCCTCGGCAGTAAAAGCATTGTCCAGATATTTCTGCATAATCCACAATTCGCCGTCTTTGGTTTGCTCCAGCTTGACCAGCGCATCAAGATACTCTTTGACCTGCTGACGCTTGCCGGCGCCCTCGGAGGCGATCACAAGTCCCTGATACAGCAGTACATCATCGGGATGTTTCGCCAGAAGGTCTTTCAAGATCGCCTCGGCCTGTTCAAACTGCCCGCCGCGAAGGTAATACTTCCACAGCAGATTCTGGTCGCCTTTGAGCAAATCCAGCGCTTTATCGCTCTGCTGGGTCAGCCGGAGGTAGTCGGCATACGCCTGCCGAATGGAATCATTGTCCGGCTCAAGGTCTATCGCCTGCTGATAGGCCTTGCCTGCCAGCTCAACCAATCCGGTCCGCTTGGCCGTATCCCATTCCGACTGCGCCATGCGAAGGGCCATATTGCCCAGCATCAGGGCATTGGAGGCCGTCGGAACAGTCTGCAGCAGCCGCTGACGGATCTGCAAAGCCCGATCCGGCGCCTGCTGCTGGATGCTTTCGGCATAGAGGCCCTGCAGCTGCCAGTCGGCCGGATTAAGCAGCATCGCCAGCGTCAGCGCCTGTTCGGCTTCGCTGCGCTGTTCCGGCGTCACTTTTGTCCCCAGTTCATTGTTCCGCGCAAACAGCAGCATCGCCAGATTCCGGGCATACGCAGCATGTTGGGGATTCATCTGAACCGCCTGCCGGGCGTTCTGAATAGCCGCTGTGCTGTCCTGCATCTGGTGCTGAACCTGACTTTTCAGATAATACAAATAACTGGACAGCGGACGCAGGGTCAGGCACTCATCCAGACGGCGCAGCGCTTGGGGATAATTTTCCTTGAGCATCTCCACCCGTGCAGCCGCCAGCCCGCCTTCGCATCCGTCGGCATTTTTCGAACGAATCATCTGGAGCAGACCTTCTGCCTTGGCACTATCCTTCTGGTCAACGGCGATATCAAATTGAGCATTCAGAATCTCCGGATCATTGGCCGCATCCGGCCCGGCATCCTGCATCAGAGCCGCCATCGCCTTTTCATAGTCTCCCTGTGCCCGATAGAGGGCTGACCGCAGCAGGGCTTTCTGCCGGGGATTCTGAATCCGGTCCGCGGCCTGCTCCTGCAGCTGCGCTGTCGGCTGCGCTGCCGGATCGTCCTGAGACGCCCGCAGGCGAAGCAGCTGCAAACCGTAAGCATCCGGATTGGCTGCCAGATAAATATCCAGAAAGGCAGCCGCCTGCGGGGCCTGCTTGTTTTGAATCATATCCATACAAATAACATTCAACAGCTGGGGATCCATCTGAGCCGGCTCCAGCTGAAGCGCCTGCTGCAAAACCGTATTCCGCTCAGCCCGCAGAGTATCGAGCTTCTTGAGCTGTTCGGCTGTGGGCTCCTTGGGCGGCTGTGCCTGCCGGCCTTCGGCAATAGAACCGGCAATCTGGGCGATTTGGGCTGTCAGCACTTCCAGCCGCAGCTGAAGCACTGGGGCAGACGTCCCATCCAGCTGGGCCAGCAGACGGCGGGCCTGATCAAATTTGCCCAGTGCCGCCGCCGCACGAATCGCCAGCATTTGGCTCTGTCCATTGGCTCCATAGCGGTTTTGATACTCCTCCACCATCCGTTCTGTATTGTTCCACGCACGCAGCTGGCCCAGAACCTCGGCATAATCCAGAATCAGCTTGGGCTTCTGGAGCACATAGCGGCTGTTGTTGTAGATTGCCCACTGCAGAAATTCGCGGCGCATACCCGGTTCGCCGCTGTCTTTCATCAAATCGGCAAGCACCGCACAGACCAGCGGATCGGCATTGGAAAATTCCTGCGGCCTGTCCAGCGCCCGCCACTGCTCATAAGCCTTATGCAGAAGACGCAGACCCTTGTCTTTCTGGTCCTTGGCCAGAGCCAGCAGACCCTGATACTTCTGCGCGGTGGGACTATCCGATGTCCCCAGAATCCCGCTGATAACAGCAACGCACGATTCGGCTTTGGCTGTCAGCTCATCGGCTTCAGCTGTTCTGCCTTCCCGCCGGGCTGTCAGCGCATGGTCAAGATACAGATCCGCCAAAAACGCATTCAGCGTAAACCGGTAATTGAGATTGCGTCCCTGCAGCGGTCCCGTCACGTCCTGCACGGCATCCATCGACAGCGCATCCTCGGCAATCTGCCGGGCATCTGCCAATGCCGCCGCATCCGCGAAGGCATTGGCCTTGCGGTACATAAGCCGTGCCAGACGGAGGACATACTCAAAATTATCGGGCTTCATCTCGTGTGCCCTGCGAACCGCTTCAATGGCCTGATTGATTTCCGCCTGCGCCGACTGCCTGCCCGGGAATTCATACGCGATCGAGACAACCAGCCAGAACACATCGTTGGGCTGAATCTGCGTCCGGTATGTTTCAATTTCAGCCCGGAATGCTTCCAGCCCATTCGGATCGCCGACGGTTGACTGCAGCCGATAGCGAAGCAGATTGGCCACCGCCGCCGATTTGTCATCGGCTCGCTCGACGCCTGCCTGCAGATGCTCCAAGGCCTTCTGCCGTGCATTTTCGGCAGCCCGAATCACACCGGATTGAGTATCCAGTTCGCCCTGAAGGCCGGCCGCTTCAGCCAGTAGCAGATACACCTCCGCATTGCCGGGCTCTTTTTCCTTCAGCTGCTCGAGGATGGTCATGCAGTCACTCAGATGCTGGCGGCGATCGGTGGTTTCGCCCCGCTGGGCAATGTACAGCAGCGATTTGGCGTGGGCTGTCAAAAGGGTCGTGTCCGGCTCGGCTTGGCCGGCTTTGAGCGTATCCAGCAGCTTGGTGGTGTTTTCCAGAACATTCTGCCACGCCCGTGCGTCGCCGGCTTCGGCGGCCTGGTAGTAAAAGTCCAGCAGCTTGCGGCGGGCTTGGACATTGTTTGTATCAATCGATACAATCTTGCTCCAGCAGCCCATCGCCTTATTCCATTCCGCCTGATGCTGGGCATTGTGAATCAAATGGAAATCCGCCAGTTCAAACAGCCGTTCAATCTTATAGGCATCATCTTTGCCGTATGCAAAAGCCCGGCCCAGCTGCGACTCCGCTTTTTTATAATCCCCCGCCTCCAGTGCCTGACGCGCTTGGGCCAGTGCCCGGTCCGGATCGCGGTGGACTTTCAGGTACACTACGCCCCCTGCCAGAACACACACAATTCCGACCAGCAGAATGCCGACGACAAGTGCTACTTTTTTATTCAGTTTTTTTGCCATACAGTCCTCTATTCGAACGACCCATCGCGGTTACTGTCTTTGCCGCTGCTGCGGCTTTGCATTGGCGGCTTCCCAGTCCGGCCAATGATTGGCTTCCAGCTCCGGCAGCAGCCGGGCCAGCAGTCTGCGGCTGGCTTCCAGCGTCTGCTCCTGACTGGGATAAACGACCCCGAAGGCATCGGCGCCGTAAAATTTCCATTCCACCTTGCAGAAATACGAATACTTGCTGAACCAGTTGCTGCCCAGAACCAGCCGTGTCTGCGTCCGGTCGCCGCAGTACCGGCCGTTGGCGTGAAAGAAATACTGCACGGAAAAATTGTCTTCTTTGGCTGCCATGGTGCCGGCCCGGCCGAAAATGACATACTGAAATGCAAGTTTTCGCTCCCCCTGCGGCAGCGGAATATCGAGAGTCAGCGTCTGGCCGTCTTTGCGCTCATTGCCGCCGCCGACATAGCACTCATCCGGCACATGCGGCACCATATCCGGATTGCCGGTATAATACGTAATAAACAGCGAGCAGAAACGCAGCGGACTGCCCGCCGGCGCTTCGGGATCTTCCAAAATCCACTGCAGATACTCTTCCGTGCCGAGACTTTCCAGCACATCCCGGTTGAGAATCTGCTCCTTCTGCTTGACCACATACGGCCGCAGCGCCTGTTCGTTCATCTCTGCCAGCGGATGCCGCAGTTCGATGCGCTGCTTGGTCATCTGCACGCCCAGCACGCGGATAATGGTTTCCTTGGCGGCTGCAGCCGTCAGCAGAAGAGCCGTACAGACTACAAACGACGGCTTCAAATAAGATTGTAAAGCAGATGAGGCCACTTAGGTTTCCTGTGATTGCCGGGGTACGGACTTGCGAACAATAATATCTTCCTGCGTCTGTTCTTCCTCAACAAACAGGTTGCTCATCAGCCAAGCCAATCCCCCGTAGAGCGCAAATGCCAGCGGCAGCATCAGCATTCCGAGCATATCATGGTAAATGCCCTGCGCATACTTGGGATTGCCCAGCACATAAATAAATCCTGTAACAGTAACGCGCACAATATTGCAGAGAATGGCTATCGGCACGGTGCTGGCCAGCAGCACCAGCCGCTGCCAGATCGGACGCCAATGCAGGTATGCCATCGCCACTCCCAGCGCCACAAACGCCATCAGCAGCCGCATCCCGCTGCACGCATCCGCCACATCCAGCGCCGGCTCAAGGGCTTTGCCCTTGTACAGCACATCAATCACCGAGCCGTGCACTTCGGCCTCCAGCTGCGGTACAAGGTTCAGGATAACCGTGGCCGCCTGCGCTGCCAGCTGACGCATCGGATTGGTCAGCTGAAAATACAGACGCTGCGGCAGCGGCACCGCAAAGAACAAAAATGCCACCGGAAGCCATGTATAACGCAGCAGCTTCCATCCTCCCAAAAACAGCACCACCGCTCCGATGACTGCAATCATCGTCAGCGGCTTGCCGTACATAAACTTCAGCATCACAAGGTTGATCGGATGCAGCGCCAGCAGAAACAGCAGTGCTCCCAGCCCTGCAAACCAGCTGGGACGGACCTGTTGAATCGCCAGAATCTCTTCTTTGTTTTGATGGAGAAAATACAGACTGAACAGCGGAATCAAAAATCCATGCGACCAGCTCGGATTGGAAATCCACTGCAGCACCAGACCGTTAATCTCTTCGCGGAAAATCCACCAAATCAGCAGGGCTATAATTGCTGCGCGGATATACAGATGGATACCCAAATCCAGCCAGCTGGGCTGTTTTTCGGTCCTGTCTGCAGCCACCAATATGTCTTGTTTCTGATTCATTCTGCGCCGTCCGCCAAGCTTAGAACGGAAGCGGATCTCCCAAATAGTCGCGGTCTGCAAAGTTGCGGTCATAAATAAATCCGAAGCCGTACGTGGCGCGGAATGCGTTTCGCAGAACAGCCAGCCAGCGGCTGGTCCCATGCGTGCCGACATTGATGTAGTCATACGGTTTGATGAAAAAGTCCGGCTGCAGCCCTTGAGCAATCTTCTGCAGATCCACCAGAACAATTTCTTCCTGCATCAGGCCGGCCTTGTTTTTGCCGATGCGCCGAACAACTTCAACCTTCTGGGGCCATGCAATCGCATTCAGGCCGCCGGCCGTGGCAATCGCCTGCTTGAGCGTGATAGGACGGCCGGTAATCGAGTAGGCATTCGGGGCATTGACATTGCCGGCCACCCAGAACTCTCCCACCAAATCCCGCGGCACGGTAATCCGGTCTCCCGGACGAATAACAATATTATACCGCGGATCTCCGGATTCCAGACGATCCCGCGGAATCTGAATAACACGGGTTACGGTGCTGCTTCGGCCGACCTCCGAAAGGCCGAAATCCGACGGTATCTGCCGCTGGGGTTTCGTCTGGGCGTACTGCTCCGGCCGGAGCAGCTCCGGCTGCTGCGGCGATTGCTCCGAAGGCCCTTCCACTTCTATCGGCTTCCACTTGCCGTCTTCAAAAACCCATTCGATCCGTTTGGATGTCTGCTGCGGCAGCAGAGCTTCAGGGCTTTTCACATCGGTTACTCCCTGCACCGGTTCAATGCCTTCCGGTGCTGCCAATGCCTCCAATTCGCCTTGCGTTGCCATCTCGGCCGACGTCACAAACAAGCCGCCGGGCCGGCGGGTCTCGCTGGGCGTAATCAGCTCCAGCATCTCATCCTCTTTGCCAGGAGCCGGCTGCTGGGGCTTGGAATCCGTGCCTGCGGCGCCGGGCTCAACATCCTGCTGCCTGACATCGCGCGACACATAAATATAGCTGACATTGAAGTCCCCCATTCCGCCTGCCAGCGCTATTGCGTCCGTCAGGCGAATCGGATACCGCGGCAGCGGATACCGGGCCGATTGAGCAACTCCCTGCCCGATAATCGAAAAATACCGCTGCTGGGAGGCCATCAGGGTGACGGTTACAGACGGATTTTTAAGAATACTGGGCGACAGAATACTGGCAATTTCCCGTTCCAGCTGCGCTTCGGTCAGACCAGCCGCCGTAACAAGGCCCACATCCGGAATCGAAAGGCGGCCCGTCTCGGTGACTATATAATCATTTACATACGTCTGCCCTTCCTGATACAGCTCAAAAATGCTGATGCGCACAATATCACCGGGTCCGAAAACATAGTCCGATTCATATGCGATGAGGTCTTCCGGCCGGGGTTCTTCGGCGCCTTCATACGTCGGGGCAGGTTCATCAGCCACACCCAGCGTATCCAGGATCACATTCACCGTCGGAGTGGGTTCAAATCGGCCTAACTGCGTCGGATCCAATATATCATTATTGCATCCTCCAAGACCCATAAGCAATGACACACCCGCAAGCAGAAAAAAACTTTGTCTTCTCATGGCCTAAAATCCATTCTAAAAATTGCCCTTTTTCGTCTGCCTTAGGCAGACACCGCATTCTTAAAACTTTCAGAAAGAAAAGAGAAAGGTTCTTACTTCCCAATCGGTCAAATCCGACCGTCCCTTAACCTTTAATTTCGGCTTTAACATCTGAAAAACAACAAAATTATCGTAAACAGGACATTACGGAAAAACTCCATCGTCTTTATTAAATCGAGGATTTTTCCCTGTAGAATAAAACATTCTACATTATAATTATCGCAAATGTTCACTCGGCTTGCTGAATTTTACCTGCTGCAAGCAGTTGGGCCGACTGAACAGTTTTATAATCAAATTGAATCATCAGCTGCTTGGATGCGATTCCGCTGCGCGTATCAAACACGTCAATAGTTCTCGGGATTCTCTTGTCTAAATCCTTGTTATAACGGAGGTTATAACTTCTCAACAGCCACGACAAGCCGCTGTCGGCATCGTCTAGCCCAACCAGCTCGATGCGGTTGGTATCCAGCGACCGCAGCAGCGTAATGACAACCGGCGGATTCGGCCAATTTGTCTGAAGCGGCTGGTACCATTGCCCTTCCAGCTTGATAGGTTCTCCAGAAGAAAGCGATGCGGTATCCAGCAAGTCGCCGCCGGCACAAAAACTATAGAAAAGGGCTGCAGCCAGCTGGGCATTGCAGAAAGAAACAGGACTGTCCGATAAAACCGCAGTTTTCGGCTTTATCTCACTGTATTGATTCTTATTCAGCGTAAATTGAAGCTGACCAGCCGGTTCGAGAGCCTTCATTTGAAAATAACCGGTAAGGGGATCGAAGCTGTGCTGCTGGCTGGTTATATAGACCGCCCCATTGGTCTTGTAATAACGGGCAATACAGCTGGCTGATATTTGTGTCCTTATTTCGGTGGAATCTTGGGAAATCGGTGCCGATTGCCGGCTGCATCCGAGAAAGAGTATGCATAAACAAACTGCACTGCTGATTGTCGAGCGTATCATACCTGTTTTCCTCTTTTCAGGACAACTCATTTTATCTGCCGCCGCAGGGCGCCCGCTATACATTATAAAGCCCAGCCCCGCAGAAGCGGAGCCGGGCTGGAAAAAGCTGCTATTTGCAGTCGCATTCCAATTTGGCCAGTTTTTCAATCAAGGCATACTTTTGAGCCGCATCTTTCTTGGCCAGCTCCATCAATTCCGCAGCTGCCTGCGGATTGGTCTTCTGGAGCGACTGGAAGCGGGTCTGCCCATTGGCAAATTCCGCAAAGTCAATCGTCGGGGCTTTGGAATCCAGCTGGAGCGGATTTTTGCCCTGAGCCGCCAGCCGCGGGTCGTAGCGGTAAAGCGGCCAGTGCCCGCTGGCGACGGCCTTCTTCTGCGTCTCATAGCCGGTGGCCATATCAATGCCGTGAGCGATGCAATGGCTGTACGACAGAATCAGCGACGGCCCATTGTAGCTTTCCGCCTCGGCAAATGCCTTGACGGCCTGATTCGGATTGGCGCCGATGGCAACGGAGGCCACATAAATACCGCCGTAACTCATCGCCATTAAGCCCATATTCTTCTTGGGCATCCGCTTGCCGCCGGCGGCAAACTGGGCAACTGCCCCGCGCGGCGTTGACTTGGACATCTGACCGCCGGTATTGGAATACACTTCGGTGTCCAGCACCAGCACATTCACATTTTCGCCGCTGGCCAGAACATGGTCCAGTCCGCCGTAACCGATATCGTAGGCCCAGCCGTCGCCGCCGACAATCCAGACGCTCTTTTCAACCAGATAATCGGCCACCATCAGAAGCTGCCGGCAATCGGGACAGTTGCTCTTGCGGCAGGCGTCCTTGAGCTTTTCGACCCGGCCGCGCTGGGCTTCAATCCCTGCCGGCGAGGTCTGGTCGGCCGTGCGGATTTCTTCGGCCAGTCCCTTCTCGATGCAGCCGGCCTCGGCCGTCTTGGCAACCAGTTCCAGAGCAAACGCCTTGAACTTGTTGATGGCCAGACGCATTCCAAGACCGAATTCGGCGTTATCCTCAAACAAGCTGTTGCTCCAGACAGGACCCCTGCCGTCGGCCCGTTTGGCATAGGGCGTGGTGGGCAGGTTGCCGCCGTAAATCGACGAACAGCCGGTGGCATTGGCAATATATGCACGGTCCCCGAACAGCTGCGTAATCAGCTTGACATTGGCGGTTTCGCCGCAGCCGGCACAGGCGCCGCTGAACTCAAACATCGCCGGAATGAGCTGGCTGCCCTTGATGCTGGCGGCCTTGAACTTGGACGGATCCGTATCGGGAATCGACAGGAAGAACGCAAAATTGGTGCGTTCCTGCATCCGCAGCGGCTCCTGCAGCGCCATATTGATGGCCTTACGCTGCGGATCGGTTTTGTCCCTGCCCGGGCAGTTGACCACGCAGGCCGAACAGCCGGTGCAGTCTTCCGGAGCCACCTGAACGGTAAACTTCATTCCCGCAAATTCCTTGCCTTTGGCATCGATGCTCTTGAAGGCCGGCGGGGCCTTTTCCAGCTCTTTCGGGTCGTAGGCCTTGATGCGAATGGCCGCATGGGGGCACACCAGCGAGCACTGCCCGCACTGGATGCACAACTGCGGCTCCCAGACGGGAATATGCACGGCAATATTGCGCTTCTCGTACTTGGTGGTTGCCGTGGGGAACTTGCCGTCGCAGGGCATCTTGCTGACCGGCAGCTGGTCGCCGCGGCCGGCCATAATTTCGGCCGTAACCTCCTTGACAAAGTCAGGCGCATCATCCGGAACCATCCGCGCCATATGGGTTTGGCTGGTGGCCTGTGCCGGAACCTTGACCTGATAAATCTTGCTCAGCGCCGCATCGACGGCCGCATTGTTCATCGCCACAACCTTATCGCCTTTCTTGCCGTAGGTCTTCTTGATGGCCACCTTAATCGCATTGACGGCGGTATCCACATCAATCACGCCGCTGATTTTGAAGAAGGCCGTCTGCATAATCACATTGATGCGCGAGCCCAGCCCCAGCTGTTCGGCAATCTGGATGGCATTGATGACATAGAATTTGAGCTTCTTTTTGATAATCTGCTGCTGGACTTCCAGCGGCAGGGTATCCCAGACGGTATCGGGGCCGTGCAGACTGGTCAGCAGGAATGTGCCGCCCTGCTTGATATGGCTGAGCATATCATACTTCTCGAGGAAGCTGGGGTTGTGGCAGGCCAAAAAGTCAGCCTTCTTGACCAGATACGGGCTGCGGATTTCCTGCGGACCAAACCGCAGATGCGATACGGTCATGGCACCGGCTTTCTTGGAGTCGTACACGAAGTAGCCCTGTGCATAGTTGTTGGTCTCTTCGCCGATAATCTTGATGCTGTTCTTGTTGGCCCCGACGGTCCCATCCGAACCCAGACCATAGAACATGGCCGTATAAGACTTGCTGGGGATATCAAATGTTTCATCCACGGCCAGACTAGTCTTGCAGACATCGTCGTTGATGCCGACGGTGAAGTGATTCTTCGGCTCTTCCCGGTCGAGGTTGTCAAAGACGGCCTTGACCATCGCCGGCGTAAACTCTTTGGACCCCAGACCGTACCGGCCGCCGACACAAATCGGATAAGCCGCAAACGGGGCGGTCTTGTCCGCCATCGCCTCGCCGATCGCCGTCCGCACATCCAGGTACAGCGGCTCGCCGATGGAGCCCGGCTCTTTGGTGCGGTCCAGAACCGCTATCTTGGAGACTGTCTTGGGCAGCGCCTTGATAAAGTGCTCGACGCTGAACGGACGGAACAGACGCACCTTCAGCAGGCCGACCTTTTCGCCCTTGCTGACAAGATAATCGACCGTCTCGTGGACGGTATCAGCCCCCGAACACATAATCACAATCACCTTCTCGGCGTCGGCGGCGCCGACATAATCAAACAGGTGATACTGGCGGCCGACCACGCCGGCCAGCTTGTCCATCGTCTCCTGAACAATCTGCGGGGCGGCCAGATAAAACCGATTGACGGTTTCGCGCCCTTGGAAATACACATCCGGATTCTGTGCGGTTCCGCACATCATCGGACGGTCGGGACTCAGCGCTCGGGCTTTATGGGCAGCCACCAGCGTCTCATCAATCACCGCCCGCATATCATCGTAGGTCAGCTCTTCCACCTTCTGCACCTCGTGGCTGGTGCGGAAGCCGTCGAAGAAATGCAGGAACGGCACGCGCGACGCCAGCGTCGCCTGCTGGGCAATCAGCGCCATATCCATCACTTCCTGCACATTGTTGGATGCCAGCATCGCATAGCCGGTCTGCCGGCAGGCCATAACATCCGAGTGGTCGCCGAAAATGCTCAAGGCCTGACAGGCCAGCGAGCGGGCCGATACATGGAAGACCGTCGGCAGCAGTTCGCCGGCGATTTTGTACATATTGGGAATCATCAGCAGCAGCCCCTGCGAGGCCGTAAAGGTCGTAGTCAGCGCACCGCTGAGCAGCGCCCCGTGCACCGCACCGGCGGCTCCGCCTTCGGACTGCATTTCCGTCACCGACGGCACCGTCCCCCAGATATTCGGCTGGCCGGCGGCACTTTTGGCATCGGAAATCTCCCCCATCGGGGAACTGGGCGTAATCGGATAAATCGCTATCACCTCATTGGTGGCGTGAGCCACATGGGCGGCAGCGGCATTTCCATCAATCGTTACCATTTTTCGCTTCATACATTTCTCCACAAAAAAAATCTCTTGAAAAGAAAACTAAGAATCAAACCATACGCTTGAAGTTTTATAAAAAATAGATTGTTTCTTATACCACGTCCCGGCAAAACTGGCAAACCCTTTTTTAGCCCCTTTTATGCAAAATGCCGATGCCTCATTCCCGAACAATGGATACTCGCCTCCCCCAGATGCGGCCGGCAGCTGCCTGCCAGACAGAAAATCCCCTCTGAGAAACCTGCCTTTTGCCTGTAAGTCCCTTGCGTACAGGATGTAAAGGCAGCGGACACCAACGCCGGCAGAATCCCCCGCCGGCATTCAAGCCACAGTATCCCGGACGGGCCGTCGAATGGCCATCCTGACCCGGCGGGCGAAATCGTCCACTTCCTCCAGATTTTCAAATCCGACGACCATGGTGTCCACCGTACCCAAATTAAGGACAAACTCGACCGAATAATTGCGCTTCAGGTCGCTGTCCCGAAACCGCCCTTCTCCGATCAGCTTCATTCCCACAACACCCTTGCCGGCGGCGTGTATCTGTTCCAGAACCGGTACAACCACATCCGGTTCGCCGTCCATCGAAGTCCCGTACGGATTGATTCGGGCATGCACCGAATCGACCCACGGTTCGGCGGCGGCTGTCTTCAACGCATCCAGCGAATGACACGATACGCCGTGCGCCCGTACAACACCCTTTTTCTTCAGCTGGTCCAGAACCGTCATCTGCGTTTCATATCGGCTCGGCCAGTTTTTATCGGTCATACAATGAAGCAGCACCAAATCAAGATAATCTGTGCCGATTTCCTTCAAAAACCGGTCAATCGTTTTGCCGACATCCAGCCGCTCTTCCTGCGGAATCGCCACCCCTGCCCGGCCTAACCATATCTTGCTTACAAGGACAACTTTGTCCCGTTCAACACCGTTCAAAGCCGGCAGCACATACGGATGACTGCCGTACAGGTCGGCCATATCGAACCAATTGATCCCCCGCTCAAAGCAGCCGGCAATCAGCTCCGAAAACTTCTCTTTTCCCAAGCGGGTTTGGTTGGACTGCTGATTGCCCCCGCGCATGCCTGTTCCCAGACCCACCCGCGACACCTTCAGCCCTGTCTTGCCGAGGGCGACCTTTTCATACGGGTCAAAACCGGCCGGAGCCGGCGCTTCCTGTGCAAAACCACGCCGCCCCAATAAAAATCCGCCCATTCCTAAAATGGAACTGCCCAGAAATGTCCTGCGCGGTATCTTCATAAAACACCCCTCTATATAAAATGGTTATTTTGCCGGTCATTATAGGCCTATCTGCAGCGCCTGTCAAACAGCCGTTTATTTTTGCCCCGCTTACCACGTCAGCTTCAGCAGGGAGACGCCCTGCCGCGGCAGTGTCATCGGAAGGGTCAGCCGGCCGTCTTGTGTCTTCAGCCAGACCGGCGCAGCCAGCAGTTCCAGCTGGCCGGCACGCTCCAGCTCGGCTGTCTGCTGCGGCGTGGGATTCTGGGGAGAACCCATCTTCTTCCAGACCTCATAGGAATTACTGAACCGGCGGTCCACACGATAGTGGTGCAGCAGCACCTGTACAGCCGGAACAGAGACAACCGTTACTTCTACCGTTGCATCGGCAGCGTCAACATCGTCATCGTGGTAGTTCCAGACCATCACTGAGGCAGACCGCTCATCGGCGGCCGCCAGCGCGCTGATATCCGGCCGGGGACCGCGGATGCTGCTGTCCCGCACCGTCAGCACATCGTAGGCCAAATCGCCGCTGACCTCGACCCGCTGTCCGGCCATCAGACCGAACATCCGAAAGACATTCAAAACGGGCTTGTCAACCCCGTTGGTGGCCAAATCGCGGTAGCCGTTGAACCACGGCTGGTCTTCAAACTCAAACGACCACGAAACCGCCCCGAGGAAATTCACCCCGAACAGGTCAGCCAGTTCGTATTTGCGGGCAAAGGAAGCGGCCGTATAGCTGGAATACAGCGTCCCGTTGCGGTAGGCATTTTCCGGATAATCCTGCATCGAGCAGGCCGCACAGCCCTCCGGGTCCGATTCGCCGATGATGACCGGCAGGTGTCTGAACGGCTCAAACGATGCAACAATCTCAAAGCCGCTGGAGATATCGCGAAGCTGGCGGCCCATATTCATCCGGACATGCCCATCGACCACGCGGGGCGCCCCTTTGGCGTGAAAGGCGATAAAGTCCAGCGGGGCTCCCCGCCGGCCTGTTGCAGCATTGGTGCCTTCGAAGCAGTGGGTCAGGAAAGCCCGCAGAAAGCGTGCCGCCCCCTGTCCGGACGGGCCGGTTACATGCGGACCGCCCACACGCCCTTCCGGCAGCGCCCGCTTGACCGCATCGGCTGAATAGTCATACAGCCGGCAGTAGTCCTCAACCGTGCCCTGCCAGTAGCCGCTGTCCGGCTCGTTCCACAGCTCCCAGTACCAGCTGGCAACCTCCTGCCGGCCGTACCGCTGGAGGCAGTGGCTGACCCACTGATAGATCAGCTCAGCCCATTTGCCGTAATCCTTCGGCGGATATGCCCAGCCGGTAAAAATCTCCCGGTACGGCAGCCCCGGACGCCACTGGTGCTGATACGGTTCCGGCTGTATCGACAGCGCCTTGGGCATAAAGCCCATTTCCACCAGCGGCTTCATTCCGCGCTGGAGGTAGGTATCGAAGATCCGGTCGATAAGCGTCCAGTCATAAACCGGATTGCCCTGTGCATCTTCGGTGTACATATTGGTCGAACCCCATTTGAGGGCGGCCGTTCCGTCGCCTGTGCACATCAGATTGTGCGCCCGCACATACACCGGCACCGGACTCAGCGCCGACAACTCCGACAGCAGCTTCCGGCCGTCTTTCATATAGGTGTAGTTCGGCTCGTCGTAGCCGAACCATGCCCACACCGGCCGCATCGGCCCCTTGGTCCGTCCTAAATCCACACGGATCGCAACCGGCTTTTCCGGCTGGGCCATGCAGCGGGACCCCTCCGGCAGCATCGCGGCGGCTATCCATACAACAGCCGCGGCGGCATAACGGGTCTTCATACCTTGCTCCTTTCCATCGGGTATCTGTATAATTGTCTTCCGCCAGTCCGCTACGGCAGCCGGCGAATCCGCACCTCAATGTCTTTGTCCTCTGCCAGAAGCGCTTGGAGTGTGCTGAGATCCGTCTGGCCGTAGTGATAGGGATACAGCACCTTCGGGCGGAAGGCCTTGGCCGCATCGGCTGCCATCTGGGGCGTCATCGTATAGGGCAGATTCACCGGCAGGAAGGCAATATCGATGGACTGGAGGGCCTTCATCTCCGGCGTGTTTTCGGTATCGCCGGCGACATACAGACGCGTCTTGCCGAGGGTTATAATATAGCCGTTGCCCTGCCCCTTGGGATGATAGGGCACACCGTCCGGACGGGTGTGCTGGATGTTGTAGGCCGCCACGGCTTCAATCTTGAATCCGGCAGCTTGAGTCGTCTGCCCGTTGGCAAGAATAGTGCCGCCGGCAATCTTTTCGGCACAGGCCTTCGTCAGAATCACGGCCGTATCCGGCCGGCGCAGCTGCTGGACGGCTTTGGCATCCAGATGGTCGGCATGCTCGTGGGTAATCAGAATCAAATCGGCCTTGGGCAGCTTGGAATAGTCCGCCAGACGCGTCCACGGGTCAATGTGAATGACCTTGCCGGCACAGTCGGCCATCAGCGTCCCGTGACCGATAAAGGTAATCGTCAGCGGACCGATGTCGGTTTGGAAGACATCCTTTTCAAAGCCGTTGGGCTCGGCCGGCTTGGGGGGTTCTGCACCGGCGGCTGTTCCAGCGCTGCCGGCAAGCAGTCCGCCCACCAGAAAAAAAACAACCAATCGCTTCATACATCCTGCCTCGCTTTCTTGTTAACCGTTAATATTCAATGCCCTTGCGGGCCTTCACGCCCGTCTCATACGGATGCTTGACCGGGCGCATTTCCGTCACCAAGTCGGCCAGCTCCATCAGTTCCCCGCTGGCCCCGCGGCCGGTCAGCACGATTTCCACCTGCCTGTCGCGGTGGGCCAAAAGCCGGCGGATATCCTCCATCCGGGCAAATCCCGCATTCAGACAAAAGACAATCTCATCCAGAACAATCAGGTCATAGTATTTTTCGTGGGCGGCCGTCTCCAATTCCTGCAACGCCTTATGAATGGCCGTGCGAATCCGCTCTATCTGCCTCTGGTCGTGCATCGAGCGGAACATATCCCACGGCTCATCCAGCCAGCGCATCGTGATGGCCTGACACTGGGAGCGAATCAGACTCCGTTCGCCTAAATCCAGATCGGCAGGCTTTAGAAACTGATAAAAAAGCACCTTTGCCCCATGTCCGGCGGCACGGACGGCCAGCCCCAAGGCCGCTGTGGTTTTGCCTTTGCCGTCGCCGGTGTATATCTGCACAAGTCCCTTTTCAAACATAGCCGCCATTCTACCGGCCGAAGGGACACAATTCAAATGCAATTTAACCTGCCCAGTAAACACCCCCCAGCGCCGGCTGTATTAACCCGACAGCTATTGTCCAGATGGTCCCAATTCTGCATGCACTATCTTGCTATCTTCAAAAATCTGTAAAAATCTTAAATCCCTTATATGCAAGCAGTTATCGAAATTGTACCCCCTTGCAGACGGCCCATTTTCGGACAAATTATGCAGGTTGACGGGTATTATAGAGAGACTGTTTGAAAACTGAATACC